>SDBS01006420.1_pt1 | contig 11442 bp, 13 predicted proteins | sample 2277091 | NCBI WGS metagenome assembly SDBS01 (sample SAMN10404972, study PRJNA504765) | marine sediment metagenome | isolation source: marine sediment core GS10_PC15, 163 cmbsf | place: Arctic Ocean: Southern Knipovich Ridge | collected 2010 | reverse complement strand
GATGTCCATCTCCTCGACCCCCCCACTGGTGATGATCTCGAAGGAAGGAAACATCTTCTCCCGCACCTCCAACTCCACCGTACGGTGGTCCAGTTTGCCGTCCCTCAATTGCGCTCTCAGTTTTTCGCGGGTGGCCTGCGCGTCTACCGGTGGCGGAGCGTCTACCGGTGGCGGAGCTTCGACCGTCCCAGCCGGCTCGGTGCCCGGTTTGTAGACCGGCCGGATGGGTGGAAGGAGTAAGTCCAACAAACGCTCCTCGGCATTTTCTTCCGCCTTGTCTTGGATCTCGTAGATCTTCTCCTCTCTCACCAGATCGACGGCAAGCTCGACCAGGTCGCGGACCATGGACTCCACATCTCGGCCGACATATCCAACCTCGGTGAACTTGGAGGCTTCCACTTTGATGAAGGGTGAGTTGGAAAGCCGCGCAAGGCGGCGAGCTATCTCGGTCTTTCCTACACCGGTGGGCCCGATCATGATGATGTTTTTTGGAGCCACCTCCTCCGCCATCTCGGGTGGAAGCTTGAGCCGCCGCATCCGGTTGCGCAGTGCCACCGCCACCGAGCGCTTGGCCGCTTTCTGGCCAATGACATACTTATCCAGTTCTTCGACGATTTGGCGCGGTGTGAGCTCGTCGAGAGGTTCGCCGCCGTCGGCAGCTTCAGGAAGATAAAAGACCATTTTCTCGGTGGGGGAGGATGCCAGTTCAGAGCTCCTCTAATACAATTTGATCATTGGTGTAAATACAAATACCGGCGGTGATCAGCATCGCCTCCGCAGCAACCTTACCGGCCGACATCGGCGTATGCGCGACGAGAGCCCTGGCCGCCGCCAGCGCAAAAGGGCCTCCGGAGCCGATCGCAATGATGCCGTCATCGGGCTCAATCAAGTCCCCGTTGCCGGACAGAAGGAAGACGTGACGGTCGTTTGCTACCACGAGCAGGGCATCGAGCCGGCGCAACATACGATCGGTTCGCCAGTCTTTGGCCAACTCGACCGCCGACCGTTCCAGGTTTCCTCGGTGCTCCTCGAGCTTACCTTCGAACCGTGCAAACAAAGCCTGCGCGTCGGCCGTCGTGCCGGCAAAGCCGGCCAGCACCTGCTTTCCGGCCAGCCGACGCAGTTTTCGAGCTCCGCTCTTGACCACCGTATCACCCAAGGTGACCTGCCCATCGGCCGCCATGGCCGTCTTGCCGTCCCGCCGAACGGCGAGCACAGTAGTACCGCGAGTTATGTTTCCGCGCGTCGGCCGTAACACAAAGCGAAGTATACCGCGAACACTGCCTGCCCGAAAACAGCAGGTTCCGGGTTTTACTCGGATGGGCTACTCGGCTTGAACCAGCTTTCGAGACGGCGAAGGAGACTCTCCCACATAAGCTCTTTTTCCGTCTTTTCGGCAAAGTCCGCCGGCACATCAAACGCATCCTCGGGGAGAGGCCCTAGACTTTCCAGCTCGAGGGTGCGTGGACGGGTCAACAAGACGAACCGCTCTTCCACCTTCACAGGAAACCCCGGCATGTCCTCGTAGAGATCGAGCCTCGTTTGCTGCGCTTGGTCCGCTTCCACATCACCTTCTCCCCAGAAATCCAAGTAAATCGTTCGCCACTGGAAAAATAGATCTGGAGACAGGTTGGGGTCCAGCCAGTACTCGGCGAGCACTCGATCGTAGGTTTCAGAATGGGCCATGATGCGCACTCCTCGCCTGCCGTCGGGAAGTCGAGCATTCTCGTCTTTCTCGATCACCAAATTCTCCACCAGGTCGGAGCTCACCGGGTAGACCCAGGGGAACCAGCAGCGACGGATCGTACCGATTTTCATAAGCCGCTGAAACGGCTTGGCTTGGAGGCGGCAGAAGAAACCTCGGTCTCTATCGACAACGGTGACGGTCTTCGAAGTCACATCCAGTAGCAGATAGACCTCGGCGTCCTCGGGCTCGATACGCAACAATCCCTGCTTCGAATCCAGGCGATAAATGGCTCGTTCTTCGCCGTCCTCGAGAACGAGCTTGCCGTGGAATCCCCCCGCCACAGCCAGGGACAGAATCGTTACTAAGGAAACCAACATAGGCTTGTGCTATCTATTTTAACCAAAACCGACTGATGAGACTTGATATTCTTCGCTGGTAAGGCTAATTAAACACGGTTGTGAGCCTGCCGAAAGCCTCCAACCGGGAGTTGGTCAGTCGATTGGTCGATGCGGGTCCCGAGGATCCGGCCTGGCTGGAGTTTGTCTCTCGATTCCAAGGCTGGATTCGACGGATCACCTTCCGCGCTTACGCTGCCGAAGCTGAGCGCAGCCGCGGCCTGGACGCGGGGCTACCCGCGGAAGTAGTAGAAGACCTGACCCAGGAGGTGTTCGTCCGACTGATAGACGGGGAACGCCGGGCGCTGGCGCATTTTCATGGACGCAATGAACACTCTATCTACACCTATCTATACACAATAGCTACGAACCTGGTGCGGGATCATTTCAAGAAGCTCCGGGCTCAGCGAAAACTCCCGGCAGCAAGGTCTCTGAGCGAGCCGCTGCGCGTCTCTGATGGGCCGGGCGAGGATTTGACTCTAGAGGATGTTTTGTCGAGCTCCACCCGGAGCCCCGAGGAAGTGGCTCAATCGACCGATATCAGGAAGAAAATCTCAGCGGCGGTCCTTCTTGCGTTGCCGGGAGCTGCATCCAAGCGGGACCGGCTCATCTTTCGCCTTTACTTTGTCGAGGGGCTCACGTTGGAGGAAATCGCGTCGATCCGGTTAGTCAGGCTTTCGGTTAGCGGTGTGGAAAAGCGGGTACGGAAGATCCGGTTCGCTCTCAAAAATCTTCTCGGACAAGAGGAAAAAGGGGAGGCTTATGCCGGAAAATATCGTCCCTAGGACTTGAGCGGGTATAAGGACCCTACTCCGGGTGCCTGCGGCACGCACCCGGTTGTCGGAGCGAGGCACGCTTTTGATGGGAACCGCCCAGAGAAAACTCGCACCGACAAAGAGGCTTCTGCCCTGACCGAGGCCCCAGCCGCTTGGGACGGGAGACTAAAATGTTCAAGGACAGACCCTCAAACGGCCATCTCGCGCCGGAAGATATAACGGGCTTCATTGAGGGAATGCTCGGAAGGCGCCGGCGGCGCGAGGTGGAAGAGCATCTTGATGAATGCCCCGATTGCGTGGAATACATGGCAACGGCACTCCGCTCGGCGAGACCGATGACCCAGCAAGAGGAGGAGTCTCTGGGGAAAATGCCGGCTCGCAGCCCGGAGGAGATCCTTCAAAGCCTCAGGCCGCTGATCGTCGCTACGAGCCCATCCTCGGCCTCACGCCTCCGACGACCGGGCTGGGCGAAGTTGCTTCCCGCGGCGGCGGCAGGTGCCACTCTGGTCGTAGCGTTTGTGCTGATTCAGTCCCACGTTATCGGACCGGCTCGTGGCCGGCGTCTTGCGGATGCGGCGATTGGCGATCTGGTGACGCTCCGGCAAGGAACGGGGCGAGTTCCCCTTCGATACATACCCGCGCTCCGAAGAGCCACGGTGACACGAAGTGCCTTCGATATGGAGGATCCCGCGGAAGAGCACATCGAGATGCAATTGAGGAAGGCCGTCGAGCTTGCCCCCGCTCAGGCGGCAAGCCACATTGCATTGGGACTGTTCTTGCTCGATACCGGGAACTTGCAGGAGTCCGAGAGCGAGCTTCGGAAAGCCCTTGATATCGAGCCGGACTCGACGCCCGCAAAGAACGGCTTGGCGGTGATTCGCTACATGCAGGCGCTCAGGCAGCCCAATCGATCTTTGACGCTCCGGCGCGAGGGGCTCGCCTTGCTCAGAGAAGCGCAACGCCAGAGCCCCGCGGATCCGCAGGTTGCCTTCAACATTGCGCTGTTCTATCAGGAGTTGGGATCTCTCGAGCAAGCAAGAAACTCCTGGAGATCCTATCTCGAGCTGGACTCCGGGTCCGAGTGGGCGCGGGTTGCGCTCGAGAACTTCGAAAAACTGAGCGGCAGGTAGGGCAGAAGGACTGGCCTCGATTGAGGTATAATAGGGATATGGCTATGGATGCTCTGCTCTTCTTCGGATTCATCGGACTGTGGTTGCTTTTGACTACCGTGGTTTTGCCGCGGCTGGGTGTACCGACGTGAGCGTCACCTAGCTGCGCGGAGCCGCGCGGCCCGAAATCAAGAGCGCCGGAAGACCTTTCCCCGCCCGCTTGAGCTTTCTCTCTATTCGGTAAGCCCGACCACGAGATCCATGACGTTTGTACCGGTGGGACCGGTTCTCAGCAGATCACCGGTTTTGTCGAAAAGCGTGTAGGAATCGTTGTTCTGTAAAAATGCCTCGGGATCCAAACCTTGGCAACGGGCCCGATCGTCGGTGGTCCCATCGACGAAGGCACCGGCGGCGTCGGTAGGGCCATCGGTTCCGTCCGTCCCCGCGGAGAGAACGACCACTCCTTTACGTTTTTGAATGGCTCGCGCCGCAACCAGCGCAAACTCCTGATTGCGACCTCCCTTTCCGCTCCCTTTGACCTCGAGCGTTGTTTCGCCTCCTGCGAGCAAAGCCGCCCGTCCCTTTCCCGAGCGTTCCAGTAAGCGGACGCTGAAAGCTCGCGCGTTATCGTGAGTCGAGCCCGTCATATCCAAGGCAAAGACCTCAGGCTCGAAACCCAGTTCCTTGGCCCGGCGGCGAGCCGCCTCCACCGACAGACGATTGCTGGCAAGAATCAGGTGTTGTGATCGTTGGAAAAGCGGATCCCCCGGCTTGGGTGTCTCCGGGATCCGTCCTTCCGCTCCATGGGTGAGTCTCTGAAGCACACCTTCTGGAACTTTGCCGGTCAACTCGTAGCGCTCGAGGATCCCGAGACTTTCCGAATAAGTGGATGGATCGGGAAACATAGGGCCCGAACCGATGGACGAGAGATCATCTCCCACAACATCGGATATGACGAGAGCCACCGCCGGCGCAGGGGATACCCACTCCAAGAGGCGACCTCCTTTAACCGCCGAGAGGTGCTTTCGCAAGGCGTTCATTTCCTGGATGGTCGCTCCACAGGCGAGGAGAAGTCGGGTCGTTTCGATCTTTTCGGCAAGGCTCAAGCCTTCCGCCGGTGCCACCAGAAGCGCCGAGGCGCCTCCGGTGAGGACAAAGAACACTCGATCTTCGTCTCTAAGGTCTTTGATGTCCTCGACAAGCCGCCTTGTACCGTCCGCTCCGGCGCGATCCGGAAGAGGGTGACCGCCTTCTTCGATCGCGATACGCTCTAGCGGAAGGCCGTGGCCGTGCTTGACCACGATCCGGCCCGAGGTGAGCCGATCGCCAAGGGTCTCCTCGAGCGCCCGAGCCAAGGAAGCCGCCGCTTTGCCGGCTCCAATGACAATGCATCGCGCGCCCGACTCCTTGTCCGGGAGATCCAAAGTCACCTTGGCATCCGGGGTCCGGCAGGTCCAGAGCCCCTTCTCGATGTGGGAGTGATCCCGCAGCAGTCGATAAGGGTCGGCAGCGGCGATGCCGGCGCGGAAGATCTCCAAGGCCGCCTCACGCAGTTCCATCGGGCGCACGAAGTTACCTCCGGGACATCGGGGATCTCCGAGTCGGAGTTCAATCCTTGGGAGTCATGAAGACGAACTCAATCGATTTGGGGGCACGCTCGTTGTAGCGCTTGTTGAAATCCTCGTCGCTCATGACCAAAATCAAGATGCCCTCGACCAAACCGAGGACGGCACCGATACCACAGGTAATAAATGTGATGGCAATCAAGATGAATCCCGTGCCTAGCGAGCCCAAATAAAACTGGTGAACCCCGAGTCCACCGAGCAGTATCCCGAGGATCCCGGCCGTCGTTTTGTCCTTACCGCGTCCCGCCATCGTTTACCTCCCAGAAAGCCTTGAGTAAGGTTTATCCGCGTCTTTTTCCGCCGTGCTTTTTTGGAATTGGATATGCTTGGTGCGATACTTATAGTATCTGTTCGGCTCGACTCAGTCAATGGTTTGCAAATGAGAAATGAGTCCTGACGTTAAAGCTCGATTCTCGAGCCCACCGAGAAAAGCCAACGGCTTCTCCCGAGGATGGGATCGAGCGCATAAGCGAGGTCGAACCGAACCCCGGGCGTTGTCGAAGACAGGCGTGCTCTACCCAGGAGGAGACTCACTCCAACGTCGGATTTGAGGTCATCGAGACGGATGCTTCGTCCTTCCGGCCAAGCAAAGCCGCTGTCGACAAACACCGCCGCCGCAAAGGAAACCAGCTGCATCACCTCGTCGGCGATAAAAACCCGCTGCTCTGCACTCAGCAGAAGGGCTCGCGTACCGACGAACTGACGAACCGGGTAGCCTCGCAATCCATTATCCGCCCCCAGGGTGATTTGAACTTCGGGATCGAGATGGCTCCCATTGCGGAACCGGGCGGTGGCAACCAAAGGCCAACGAGGAAGTAACTTGTTCACATAATCCAGACGAATCGCGGCTAGAGAGTTCTCGACCTCTCCATGACGATGACGCGCCGTCCAAGCGGCACCGCCGGTTATGAAGTGCTCGGCACCAATTTGAAAACCTCTTCTCGCCTGCAGTCGCCAGAACCAAACCGTTCCATCTTCTCCACCCAGCGCCGGAGTGGATAAGCCGACGAAAGCCGATGCCTCATCACCCAAGTTGAAGTCCTCCACGGTCTCGAAGCGGTTTACATGAGTGAGCTGGAGATACTGATGCTCCACGGTGCTGGCGCCGAGCTCCAAGATGCCGAAGTCGCGAAGATCTCCTTCCACTTCATCCTCGTGGCTCCGGTAAGCGACGTGAAACCGGCCGGCGCGAGTGCCGGCTCTGGTGAACGCCCGTGCAAACTCGACATCCCCCCACCTTCTTACATGACGGAGATCGTCCACCCCCTCACCGTGAGCGTACAAAGGGTCGAGCTGATCGAAAGCCTGCAGCCCCGCGCTCCCGGCCCAACCGGTGCTCAAGGCAAAAAAAGGACGGGAGAGAACAAATTGTCCACTACTTCCGTCGGATTGAGCCGCATAGGAAGCGAGAGCCTGCAAGCGCGAGCCAAACAAGCGCAGGTCGTGGTAGAAAGCCACCGTGCCGTCCCGGTCGATATCGGAACGGCGTGAGATCTCGATCCACTTTCCTCGTCCGAGGAGGTTCCGCTCCGCCGCGCCCAAAGTCCAAACGAGCTCGTTCCCCACCTTGGCAAACTGGATCCGGGCAATGGTGCTCCAACTATCAAAGGTGACAACCCGAATATCCACCATGCCGTTTTCTCTTTCGTGGGTCTCCACTTTCGCATCCCGCAGAAAAGCCAAAGAGCGAAGGTTGCGTTCGGTTTGTGCCAGCGCCTCCGGATTGAGCGGCTCTCCCGAGGCGAAGAGAAGCTCCCTCCGGATGACTTCCTCCCGCGTACGGATATGGAGCTTGTTGCCCAGGCGATAGGCCCAAGAGAGAGCGTCCGGGCCCTCCTCTCCGAAGACGTTGTTGGCAACGATCTCGATCTTCCCGATAAGCGGATGCGCCGATTCTTGCGGGCGAAAGGCATGAGAAGCCGCCGGAAGGAGAAGAAGGAAAACGGTCAGAGCTGAAACGAAGCGGCTCATTTTTACATGCAATCTACCACGTATTGCAATCGGCGACCGCCCTCTGATAAAAGGGGAGAAGCTTGGGGCGATTCTATCAAGCCGACTTCGAAGAAATGCGCGTCGCTCTAGAATCCTTTCTTCCGAGGGGAGCAAGAACGACTTCTTTGCCAAGGTGGAGGGCTTGAGCCTGGGAAGCGACCACGAGGTGCTCGACGACAGCTCCTTCGGAAGCAAGCTATGAGATCTTGAACTTCGTGGGCGGGGAGGCAACCGTCGACGAGATTCGCAATGCCGTGTCGGCCGAGTTCGAGCCGGTTTCGATAGAAGAGGTCGTCCGCCACTTCGAGATCCTCGAAGCCGCCGAGGTGATTTCTTTCAAGAACTAACCACGAAGCTTCGACTTGACAATGATAACACTCACATATATAGTGTTATCATGCTTCGAACACAAGTCTCTCTCGATGAGAAGATGTACAAGGAGGCGCTCGAAGAAGCGAAGCGACGGCGTATTTCCTTTGCCGAGTTTTGTCGTCGAGCCCTCGCTCGTGCTTTGCAACATCGCGGCGAGAAGCAGCGCTTCATGAGGTTTGCAGGCATCATCGAAGACGCCGGCCGCGATGCCAGCCAGAGCCTGGACGACGTCGTGTATGGTCGTGAAAGGCCGTGACCGACGAAGTCTTCATCGATTCTGGCGCCTTTGTCGCCTTTTTGGTTCGATCAGACCATCAACATCAGGAGGCCGTAGCTTTATTTGCGAGGCCACCGCGCCGCTGGTGCACTTCCGTGCTCGTCGTTTCGGAGACTTACAGCTGGTTTCTACATCGCTCGGGGGAAGAGTCGGCAAGAACCTACCGGCAGTTTCTCGAAGAGCTGCCGAAGCTTCGTGTGCTAGGGGCTGGAGATCAACATGGTGAGGCGGTCTGGGAAAAGCTTGATAAGCTCCGCGGGGCCAAGCTGACCTTCGTCGACGCCTCGGGTCTGGTGTGGCTCGAGAAACGCAACATATCCACCGTTTGGGGTACGGATCATCACCTAGCGCTGGAAGGCGCCACCGTCATTCCCGGGCCGCCGTTGATCTAATCAAATCCGGCTCGTTCCCGACGAACTTCAAGAATCGAGTCCGGGAACCGGTGGAGGCAGAGCGGTACCCACCACCCGGTGGTACTCACCCGTTAAGTACTCGAGCATTTCCGCTCGCCGGTCGTAGAGTCGCTTGAGATTTCGAGGCCGATGTCGGGCGAGAGCATAGGAGGTGAGAAGCGGCAGGCCTACGGTGGTGTCCAGGTAAACCACCACTGCATCGGGCAACATGTCCGGATCGATCTTCCCCCAGCTTACCGCTTCTGCCGGCGTAGCGCCGGAAAGCCCTCCGGTATCGGGACGGGCATCGGTCATTTGAATGAAGTAGTCGAAGCCTTTCTCTTCGATGCCCAGTACCTCCTGGATCTGGGGCTCGGTTTGCAAAACGAAGTTCTTGGGTGAGCCCCCTCCCAACATGATCGCGGCGGCTCGGCCTCCCCGGCGCTTGGCATCCAAGACGATTGCCGCGGTTTCGTTGACGTCGGCCGATATGTCGAGCTTGAGCCGGTTACCATTGAGGGCCATCGACGCAATACTCATTCCGATAGCGCTGTCACCCGGGGATGAAGTGTAAAGAGGAACTCCCAGTCGATAAGCCGCGCCGAGAAGCGTTACTTTTTCGAGGCCGAGAGCCTCTTCTCGCTCCGCCAGATATTTGCCGCACAGGTAGTGGAACTCGGCGGTGGACATCTCGCACTGGAACTCCTCCGAGGTCATGACTTTCTGGAAGAACTTGTCGGTCGATAACAGCGCCTCGTACTCGAAGAAGATGTCGTAGATCCGAACCACCTTTTCAGCGTGAAGCTTCACGTCATCCACGAAAGGGCTCCCTCGATGCATGGTGTGGCCGATGCCCAGGTGAGCGTCATGGTAGAGGTTGGCGCCGGTGGAGACGATCCAGTCCACGAAGCCCGCTTCCATGAGCGGGATCAAAGCGCTGGGGCCGAGCCCGGCAGGGGTGAGAGCTCCGGTCAAGGAAAGACCTATGGTGACGTCCTCTTCCAAGACCTTTTGAGTGAAGAGATGGCAGGCTTCCTTGAGCCGAGCGGCGTTATAGGCGTTGAAACCGTCATCGATGAGCTCAGCCACCGTCCAGCGGGGATCGATGGGGCGAGGCTTGATGGCCGGTCCAGCCAGAAAAGCGTTCTTTTTAGTCATCGGACGAGTACTCCCTTGGTCGCAAGAGCGGTCAGTATACCTGATCCAGGAAGAATTCCCGGCGGGATCTGCTATACTCTGACTCCGTTTTTTCGAGTTCACCGTTGGTTTCAACTTTCCTCAGCAAAGGAAATAGCTATGTCAGACGAAAAGATTTGGTACGTTGCCGAAGGGGGGCAGAGCATCGGCCCCTTGAGCAAGGAGGACATCCTCCAAGGACTCCTTGCCGGCCGTTACAACGCGGCGACGCTGGTTTTCAAACAAGGTATGAAGGACTGGGTGCCCGCCGGCCAGGTCGCTGAGCTTCAAAGCACACCCGACGCTGCCGCCAGCACTCCTGCAACACCTGCGCCTCCGGCGGCCGATCGCGGTCCCGAGATCATGCACGAGGTCGACTACGAAATCTTCGGCGATGATATGCAGTTCGTGGAGATCGAGCTCGACCCCGGCGAGGCCGCAGTCGCAGAGGCGGGCGCCATGATGTACATGCACGACGGGATCCAGATGGAGACCATCTTCGGTGACGGCCGCTCCAGCGGCGGTCTCATGGACAAGATCCTGGGAGCGGGCAAGCGCTTGCTCACCGGTGAGAGTCTCTTTCTGACCCTGTTTGCCAACCAGGGTAGAGGCAAGCAACGGGTGGCTTTCGCCGCTCCCTACCCGGGAAAAATCATGCCCGCCAACCTAAGGGAAATGGGAGGTACTTTGATCTGCCAGAAAGAGGCTTTTCTCTGCGCCGCCAGGGGCGTGTCGATAGGCATCGCGTTCCAGAAAAAGATCGGGGTCGCCTTGTTCGGCGGCGAAGGGTTCATCATGCAAAAGCTGGAAGGTGACGGCATGGCCTTCCTGCACGCAGGGGGAACTGTCGTCAAGAGAGAGCTTGAATCCGGCCAAAGTCTCCGCGTGGACACCGGTTGCATCGTGGCGCTCGAGCCAACCGTCAACTACGACATCCAGTTCGTGGGAGGCGTCAAGTCGGCCATCTTCGGCGGGGAAGGATTCTTCTTTGCCCGTCTCACCGGCCCAGGGAAAGTATGGCTGCAATCGCTACCTTTCAGCCGACTGGCGGGTCGCATCCACCAGGCCGCCCCTCAAACGGGTGGCAAAAGCAAGGGTGAGGGATCCATCTTGGGAACCCTAGGCGGCATCGGCGGAATGTTTGATGGTCGATAATCCCCCGACGACAGTCGGGGGATTGCATCGGGCGCGAATCGAATGCAAATCAATGCGCCCGAATTAATAAATAAAACTACCGAAATATAAAGTGCTCTGAGGGCCCGACTACCATAACCTACGGCATTCGGACCCGGTATAGTAAAGAATAATTTACTAGCGCCCCGAAACAATAAAGCAGGCTTTCCTTGCTCCACCAGACCGGGAGTGATCAAGATTCTTCCACCGGGAAGTTGGAATATCGTGTTCAGGAAACAAATGAGGCGAGAACGGGCGAGTGAGCCGGTCCGTTCACACATGGCGATTCGGGCCATGGCCATGGGTACCCAAGGCTTATGCGTCGGGAATGAAGGTGGCGCGTAAATAGGCGCATATATTTGCGCTAGGCGCATGAGATAACGCTTTCTGATGGATGGGCGTCCAGGAAGGCCGGATCGGAAACATCGAGCATCGCTCGATTGACGAATTACCCCGCCGAAATATGTC
>SDBS01006418.1_pt1 | contig 11446 bp, 33 predicted proteins | sample 2277091 | NCBI WGS metagenome assembly SDBS01 (sample SAMN10404972, study PRJNA504765) | marine sediment metagenome | isolation source: marine sediment core GS10_PC15, 163 cmbsf | place: Arctic Ocean: Southern Knipovich Ridge | collected 2010 | reverse complement strand
ATATACTTTTTCAGAATGTATATAGTCGTATATACTTTTTCAGAATGTATATAGTCGTATATACTTTTTCAGAATGTATATAGTCGTATATACTTTTTCAGAATGTATATAGTCGTATATACTATATTCTATAGAATAGAGTTGATTTTTTTTAGAATGAAACATACCAAATTCTATGATTGATAGTTGATGTATATACTATATTCTACAGAATAGAGTTGATTTTTTTTAGAAAAATCTCAAAACAAACCTAGAAATTTTCTAGCAATCGTACAGAAAATCTAGAAATTTTCTAGCAATCGTATAGAAAATCTAGAAATTTTCTAGCAATCGTACAGAAAACCTAGAAATCTTCTCACTTTTCATTCATAAATCACCCATCTTAGCATATTTAGTTTCATATTTTTAAAAATTTTCATGATTTCTGATGATTTCTTGGCCCACAAATATTGAATAAAATAGTTATTTTATTTTAGAAGCGGTGAGTTTTTGGAAGGCAGAATTTATCTCTGGGTGTTTTTCCTTGATATGAATAACCCTTCTTTATACATCATACTATATCTAGGCGACAGTACATTATTATTTTATGTAAGTGTTTACACACTATTAAAAAAATTAATGTTACACAACGAGGTATAGTATGATGAGTAAGAAGCACATAAATATTATATACAAAAATATTAATTAAATGAGACAGTTCTAGAAACCATTAACATTACATAAAAAACAGTAGTGTTATGGTATGAGATTATTGATTGAAGTTGAATTCCAAATTCATATTTTTTATAACTATACTATAATGATGAAAGTAACATAGAGTCTATTCGTTATATCTATTGTTATACATCATTTTAGCAATAGCTCTAATTCCATGAGCAGTTGAATATTCTGCGTCGCGTGTTTCAGATTTTTTAATATCTTTATTTATTTCTTCTTTTGTATATCTCATTTTATAGTTCTCCGTTTATTTCTTTTTTAATTAAATTGATTGCTGTTTCCATTCCTTCAATAGTTGTCTTATCATTTTAAACTAATTTTATCCCTTGGGATTTTTTGCATGTTGAACATGTTGCTATATTATCTGAGGAGGCTTTAAATGATACCATCTCCCATAATGCAGATGCAAGTGTTGGATATGCAGCTGTGTCCCAACAAACTGGATAATGTATTGCTTTAGCAATTTTAATATCTTCATTGTCTTCCATTTTATTAATTACCCATTTAAGCTACTACAAAGTTTGGCACTTAATACATCTAATTGTATTTGTGTAAGTCCAATAGATTTTAGCATTTTTGTCCAATGTGCCTTTTCGCTCTTTGTAAGTTCTAGTTCATCTATATGGTGATAATATATCCATGCCATATCGTTTTGTAGTTTGTATTTAGAAACATCGCCATAATATCCATAATCTATTAACATTACTAAATAATCAATCATCTCATGATTGTTTTCAAAAAAGTAATCTTTAAAGGAACTATCATAATAATAGTATGCACTAGATTTAGTCCATACTTTCTTTCGTCTCTTCTTTTTTGCCTTTTCTAAAAACCTATTAACTATTGTTTTTTCTGAATCTGTTAGTTTATTATATGTTTCTTTATCTATCATTTTTATGTTACTCAATATTTCAAATCTATACAATAATAACATGACTTTTATAGTACTGTTTTTTGTGTTATCTCAATGATTTCAAATTTGAAATTTCAAATATTTGGGATGTTTTTCAATAGTAATATACAGTATTTGAAATACTGTATTTGAAATAGTATATACTGTAATAGTTATTTGAAATACTATATTTGAAATTGTGTATATTGTAATAGTTATTTGAAATACTATATACTGTAATACTATATGTTGTAATAGTTGTTTTAAATTATGTATATTATAATAGTTATATTATAGTATACATTAATAAAGTAACACGCGGTTTATGTTTGTAATATATATTTTCTAATAGTTATGTTGTAATATATATATTATAGTATACATTAATAAAGTAACACACTATAAAGTCTATGTGTTACTACTACTATATATATTTAGTGGTTTTTTTAAAACCCATACATTTATATATAACAGAGTATTACTATATATTATAACAAGTAGTTATAAAAAGAGCATAGTACACTGTAAAAATTTATAGTGTACTAAATTTTTTGGAGGTACAAAAAAATGAGTAAACAAATAACAACAACACAACTTTTGAAAGTTGAACTATTGAAAAATAGTACAGTTGAGCAAAAAGTGAAAAACACTTTACAACAGTGTAAAAAGTTGGGTTATACACACAACAAACAAAACAAAGCAATTAGTAAAGATAGACTTTTGTGGCTTTGTAAAGCAATGTTGAAGGGAATTAGTAATGGCAAAAAAGGTTGGTGGAATACTTACAAAGTAGTAAGTGAAGAAAAAACTGACAATGTTAAAATTGAACTACTTAAAGTGAAGTAGTTTAATTTTTTTTTTTGACTTAATTATGTGTTACTTTTTTAATGAGGGTAACATAGAATATACTTGTATTATTTACTACTACATAGTAATTAAAATATCTAGTTTTTTCAGATTTAGATTTGGATTTTAAATTGGCACATATCATATTCTTTTGGTGTTTGTGTTGTTTAGATATACATATCTATTTATTCACTATGTTTATATATAACAAAGTATTATTGTATAGTATAAACAGGAGGTAAAATAAAATGGACAAAAGTTTATTGTTTCAAACATTTAAAACAAAAATCACTAAATTAAGAATTTTAGAGTGCTTTAATATGTTTGAAATAACTGATGAGAACGACAAGTTTGATTTTATTGAAAACTTGGTGTTAAGAGGATACAAAGTTGAAGGCGCACAATCGGCATTTGGTAAAGTAAAAATTAGTCCAAACTATTATATTTAATTTTTTTTCAATTTAAAAAGATAGGAGGTAAACAAATGATATATAAAAATGCAATTGAACTTAGAAAGTTTATTAGAGAGCAGGATGAATTTGATATTTACAGGGAATACTTGGATAAACAAGCTGATGGTAAAAGACGTAAAATATGTTTAATATCAAAAAATAATTTAGAAGATTGTGACTTTGAATTAAAAGGAACAAATTTGTTTAATTATGGTTCAAAACTTGAACTTAAAAGTGAAAGAGCAAAAACAATACTTAATAGTGCAAGAGAAATAGTTAAAAAAGCAAAAAAATTATATGATGACAAATTTATTGATGTAACATTAGCAACTGGTCCTATTTGTACATTTAATTTTGATGTGCTTGTAAAAGAGGAATAAAATTTAATTTTAAATAGGAGGTAAACAAAAATGGTAAAAGCTAGAGAATTATATGCTTGTAATAAGTGTGGTAAATGGCCTATTACAAAGATAGTAGACACTGAACTTGATGAGTTGTCAAAAGCACCATGTTGTGATGCGTGTGGTGGAGAAACACACTTTGAAAAAGTGTATGAAGTTGAAGAACAACCAAAACTATTAAGTGTTTTTGAACATTGCAGGCAAGAAAGTGGATTAACTGGTGTTGCATTAAAACAGTATGTTAATAGGTACTATGGACATGGTTAATTTTTTTATTTTAAAACATCTATGTTACTTAGACACATATATCTATTTATTCACTATGTTTATATATAACAAAGTATTATATACTATTATATAGTAAAGAGGTAAAAATGAAAGTTTTAATTAGTAGTAAAAAAGCAATGAAAATAGCTAAGAAAGATTTTTGTTGGACACAAGAAGGAGAACTATTGCATTTAGGTATGGTTTGTGATAATTGTGATAATTGTGGTTGTGACAGAAGTTTTAATGGTAGTAAAAGTATGAAAGCAACAACTGTGGCAGAAGTATTAGACATGGATGAAAATGAAGCAAAAAAACAGTATATAAATGGTATGGAAGATGCTGGTTGGACAAAGATAATTAAGAAAGAAACTTTGTTAATGTATTTTAAAGATTTGTGTTTTTCCATTAAACAGATGGAAATTGGCAAATTAGTAAGAGTAAAATCAACACAAGATAGTTTTTCAATTTTTTATAATAGATTAAGAGGTAAACAAAATGGAAAGAACATTTTTAAAAGTAACTACAGAAAATTTTGAAGATATTGATAATTTTTATGGTAACCTTTTTAGTAAAAATGGTTATAAAAATGATATTATTGGTAACCTTATAGAATTAAATATGGATGTTAATGAAGAAGTTGAATTTTCAAAAAAACAACTAAAACTACTTAATGAACAAGAGGCACAAAATAGTGGAAAAAAATTTATTTTTACTTATGGTTGGCCTGATGTAAGATTATTACTTTACAATTGGAATGAATATAAAAAAGAAACATAAAGAAACAAGCTTAGACATATATATCTACTATTCACTATATTTATATATATAACAAAATATTATTGTATATAAGACTAATATTATATAGTGTGAGGCACAAAATGAAATTAAAAGAAAAGTTGCGAATAGCAAATGAAGGTGGAAGTTTTGATGAAGAAAATTCAGGTTGGATTGGAAAGTTAATTCGAAAAGACAAATTGATGGGTAAAGTTGTCAGAGACCAAAATGGAAGGTATAGAATTTTGACAGTTGAATTTGAAGACAAAACAAGAGAAGATATTATTTTAAATAATATTGGAGTAGATGATTTAAGTGTTCATCTATATGAGTGGCAATCAGGTGAAAATTGGTATAGGTTTTAGGAGGTAAAAGAAAATGACACAAGTATATAAAACATTTCCAACAAGATTATATGATAAAGTTGCAAGAGCAGTGCAAACATCTGGAACATATAACCCAAACGAAAATATGTATATAATAGAAGAAGAATTAACAAGTAATGAGTTTGAAGTTATTAGGTCATTTCTTAGTTGGTGTCATTTGAATAATAAAACATTTGGATGGGGAAATTACCAAAAAGTATATGAACAATATTTACGAGGCTAAAATGAAAATAGAAAAATGTTCAGTTTGTGGAAGAGATGACATATTAGATATTGACGACCGTTGTTCAAATTGTGCTGGAGGAGATTCAAATTGAAAGCAATAATTGAAAAATTATGTTCTTGTGGTAAAAAAGCAACACACATATGTGAATGTGGTTGTTTATGTTGTGGAGAAGACCAATGTGAAAATAATTGTGGTGGTTCAGTAAACAAAATACTTACAGAATGAGGCAAATAAAATGAAAGTACTAATAGATATTTCTGATGAAGATGTAAAACAGTTAAAAGAATTTCTAAATTTTAATTTAGATTGTGAAATTAAAAATGATACAGATGCAATAAAAGAACTTTTTCTTATTGAAGATAGGCATAATGATGAACTTGATTTAAGAGATAGTATATCAATAGAGAAGGTATGAAAATGAAAAAATACAAATATGTTTTGGGTATGATATTTGAAGTAGAAGCTAATAGTCAAGAAGAAGCAGACGAGTTAGCTAGAACGAAAGATAAATCAGAATTAAGTTTTGAACTAACTTCAATTTAATTTTTTATTTAGAGTAATATAGACACACATATCTATTTTTCCACTATATTTATATATAACAAAGTATTATTGTATAGTATTAAATAGGAGGTATTACCAAAATGATTGATATATTAGAAGAAGCACTTGATGGAATTATCACTTGTAGAAAATGTGGAAATAGTATTGAACCAGATTGTGAAGAATGTCGTTGTGGGTGGAAAAATCCACTAATTTCAATGGGTATGATTTAAAGATAAAAAGGAGATAGAAAATGAAAAGGATAAAACATTATGATATAGTAGGACAAAAAGGTGTATATGCATTAAAGTCTGAAAAATATAAAGACTATATGATTAAGTTTGTAGGACACACCGGGCCTAATAGAAAATATACTGTTGCTCGAATAATGGTAGGAAACCAAATAAAGCATACAACATGGGGTAGAAACAAATTAGAAGCATTTAATAAAGCTAAAGAATATATTAATAAAATGGGAAAGAAAGCTGTTCAAAGTGTAAGTCAAATGATTTTAGAAGATTTAGACAGAGAGGATAGAGTGGCAAAGTATGGTGAAGAAGCAGTAAGAAAAGCAGAAGAGGAAGATAAAAGGTAAAATAAGAGGATAATGAAAATGAAAGATAAAATAGAAGATTTAACTTATATGGTAATAAGTAAATTATCCAACAAAACTGGTATTAATTTAACAGAAAAAGATTATGAAGAATGGTTAGAAGATTATAATGATAGTTTTGATAAAGCAGTTAAGAAATTTATTAGTAATAAGGCATATAATGAATTAGATATTTGTGCAAGACTTAATGATTATTTGTTGTGGAGATTAGAATTAGGACCTGATAATGCTGGAGGAATCTATTTTAAAAAATAAGTAGATAAATAGGAGGAAAAAAAATGAGCATAATAAAGTTAAAAACAAACCAATCATGCAGTAAATGTGGCAAAACTTTAGAAATTGGAACAACAATATGGATAAAAAGATTACAATATGGAAGACGGTTTGAGTTTACAGATTTAGAATGTGCATTAAAATCATTAAAACAAAGACGCCTTGAAAATATAGCAGCTGAAGCTCCAAAAATAATTATAGATGATTTTGATAAAATGATTAAAGAATTAAAAACAACAATAGAGGCAAAAAATGGAAAAATTGTTTGAAAAATTAGAAGTTGTAGCAAAAAGCTATGGGTTTGATAGAGTTTGGTTTAACTATAGGGGGTTTGTTGCAGAATATACTCCATCATCTGTAGAAATGATAATAAATGAAAGGTATGGCAAAATGGTTGCTGAGATTTCTTGGGCTAGTGCAGGAACTCCAAGACCAACAGATGATGAAGTTTGTAAACATGCAAACATGGTTCTAAAAGCACATGCACTAAAAAAATTATTTGAAACTTTAATAAAAAAGGAAGATAAGGAGGAAATTGAAAATGGATGAAGTATTAACAACACAACATATGAAACATTATGGAAAGATAACAGTAGATATTCACTATGGAAGTAATAAACATGGGATTGAATATGATAAGCAGGGTATTAGTAATATTGTTACATCAGCTTTGCTTGAAGCAGAGGTGGCAATGAATGGTTCTTCAACATTTCGATTTCATGTTAAAGACCCATTAATAAAGATAGTAAAATGAAAGGAAAAACAATAACTAACCTAACAGACTGGGAGTTAGAAGAAATTTTAGAAGACCCACAGCAGTATGCTATTAAAGGTATGGCAATTCAAGAGTATATTAAAAGAGTGACTATAAAAGACAATGAACGTAAAAAGATTGAAGTTGATGAGCTTTACAACAAAACAATGAATAGTTTATTTTTAGGAGGAAATTAAAAATGGAAGAGCTAAAAAAGATAAATGAATTTGTAGTGATAAGTGGTTATATTAATGAACATCCAAAATATATATCTGTAGGTGGATATATTGGGTTGCAAAAACTCAGCTAAAAGAGAAAAAGTAAATAATCCAAATGTTCCAGTTATGATTGCTATGATAGTTGAGTATGAGGAATAATAAAAATGTTAATCTGTGAAACTTGTTTGGTACCAATATATGAAAGTACTTTTTGGGCAAAAAAACATAAAAATTATGCTTATGTTTTTATAGAGGAATAAAATGGAAATTATTTGTTATCAGTGTGGAAAAGAGCTTTATGAGATTAATCCAGGTATTGATGGATTATATATTAATAGTCCAGAAAATTATTTTGAAGATTCTTTCATAGTAAGAGAATACAGATGTACAAATAAAAAATGTATTCATTATAATAAGAAAATTGAAGTTTTTTGGGATTTAACCCGCGTTGAAGTAGATGGTCAGAAAATTGATGAATCTGAATAGGAAATCGTATTTAAAGGAGGTAAAAAATGGAAAGAAGAGAGATGAATAATACAATCAAAATAATACATATAGCAACAATTGCTGACGAAACAGAAGTTGGAATTATATTTGGAGATGGGACAGAGAGAATAGTTAAAGTTCCTTTTGATACTTATGCTTCACAGAGATTAGGTAAATATAAACATGAAAACGCCGAAACATCTGCCAAAAATAATGGAGTTTTAGCTTTCGGAGGAAAATAAAATGAAATCACCCAAAAAATTAAGTTCAACGGAAGTTCTATGTCATATAGTATTTAAAAGAATTTCTAATAAAAGAGAAATTCCAACTTTGGATTTATCTGGGGATAAAATTATAAAAAAGATAATAAGAAAACCTACTAGATTTATTTATAGAACAGAACGAGGGAAGGAACAAATAAGACGACATATAGCTAAAAAATATCCTTGGTACTTTACACTATTTACACAACATTCATATGAATATACAAGAAAAGGAAAACAATTAAAACGTGTGCCTTGTAAATGTAGACACTGTCAATATATGAATGGAAAATTAAAGCTATTTTAAATTAGATTACTTCTATTCTATAGAATACATACATTTATATATATCGTAGTATTACGATATTTTAGAGGGTTAAGGAATTAAGGTTCCTCAATCCTACTAAAGTTGGAGTTGATATCCATGGCAGAAGAAAACGCTAAGGAAAAGAAAACAAAACCAGTAAAAGAAGAAAAGCCAAAAGTAAAATCATTGGTTGATAGAATTAGACCAAGAATGATGAAAGGTGTTAAAAACAAGAAAGTCTGTGCAGAAGCAGTTCTAGCAGAATGTAAAGCAGAAGGCGTCACAGTAAGTAGAGCAAAGAAAGAACTTACTGTTGAGAGAATAATGACACACATTGGCAACATTGAACGTGGAATTACAACAAAGCAAAATACGTGGTGTTCAAAGCTAGAAATTGTTGAAAAGGAAAACTTTAGACAGTGGAAAACAATACCTGAAACAGCAAGTGCTTAATTTTTTTTCTTTTTATTTTTTAGTAATACTTTATTCATTAGATATAGTGTACGAAATCTCAATTGTACTGTAAGATTATTAAGTGTACTATAATAAGTGTACATATTATTAAATCACTACTTTTATATATAATAAACAATTATGTAATAATATAATAATTTAGTATAAATCAAGAAGGTATGATAATGATATTTAAAAAACCAATGCTTTTATCAAATGATGAATTTGATATTAATGAGTTGGATTTTACTGCAATGTTCCAATCTAAAAAACGGGATGGTGTTAGGGTTGAGATTAGCAATGTAGGTTTACTGAATAGAAGTTTGAAAGTATTGAGGAACATTAAAGTTCAAGAATATTTTAAGCCAGTTTATGAAAAACTTCCAAATGATATAATTATTGAAGCAGAAGTTCATTCTAATACTCTTCCATGTAGAAAAATAGCAGGTATATGTAATAGTGATAAACATGCTATTCCAGATGATTTAAAATTATACATATTTGGTCTGTTTGATACAGAAAAGAAATTTAGTGAAAGATTAGTAGAACTTAATAATATTGAAACAAAATATCTCAAAAGTGAACGGTATGAGATTATTGAACAAACCCTTGTTTCCTCAGCTAAAGAAGCAATAGATAATTATAACAAATATATTGAAGATGGTTTTGAAGGTGCAGTTTTAATGGATGGTCGTGGTTTGTATAAACAAGGTAGGGTTACTATTCGACAACATATTGGATTTAAGATAAAACCTCAGAGTGAAATAGATTTATTAATTTTAGATGTGACTGAACGATTTGAAAATTTAAATGAAAGCCAAACAAATGAGTTAGGGCATTCATTTAAAAGAAATACTGTTGATGCCAAAAAGAATACAGGTATTGCGGCCACGTTTGTGTGTCAAATGCCTGATGGTAAAACAACAACAAAAGTATCTTTAACTGGTGATGAATCATTTAGACGAGAAATATGGGAAAACAAAGAAAGTTATATTGGAAAATATGCAGTTGTTAAGTCCATGAATTATGGAGCAAAAGATAGATTGAGGCATCCAAGATTGGTAAATATAAAACATGAGATTGAGAAGTAAATAACATAATTTTCCTTTTATTTTATAAAATAGTGTTTACTTCTTGTTTTAGTGTACGATATCTCAACTGTACTGTATTATTCTTTGTTATGTATATTATATGTAACAATTTATAAGTGATATATTTCACTATATTTATATATAATAAACAATTATATTAATATAAATTAAAGGTATTAAAAATGAAAGGACCAGATTTAGATGATGAACCAGATGAACTAGAATTAAAGTGTTGGGTCTGCAAAGCAGACTTAATTATGATAAACGATAACACATCTGGGTGTTGGGCATGTCCAGATGAAGAATGTGATTCACATGAAGGACAACCTTTGGGTGAAGACAAAGTTTAATATGAAATGTAAAAAATGTGAAAAGAAAACAAGTTCAGAATATTCTGAATGCAGAGATTGTTTTTTAGAAAGATTACATAAAAATTATCTTCACAAAAAAGCAAACGGAGTTGAAAACAAATGGTAAACATATTTGGAGCACTAATGGCAAAAGCACGCGGACACATCTCATCAAGAGAATTTAATGAATATACACATGAACATAAATTTGATGATTGTGAAGCATATGAGGAGCGTTATGATTATTAAAGGAGAATTGAAAACTGAAATATCACCAACAAGTAGAGCAACTTGTAATAAGTGTGATATGACTATATTAAAAGGTGAAATTAGAGTAGCTCATAAATATACTAATCAATATAGTCATATAAACAGTTATTTTTACCATTTAAATTGTGTATTGGATGAGCTATTAGATACAGCTAAAAAGTTATACAAAGGGTGAAGAAAAATAATTCAAAAGAAATGTGAAATATGTAAATTTAGATACCCTGCATTATCTTTATTCAAAATAAATGGAAAAAGAACTTGCTACAATTGTTACAATAAGGAGAGATAAATAAAATGACAATAAGTGTACAAATTGAATTACCAAAAGAACTTAATACCAAAATTGAAGTTTACCAAGCAATAAATAAATTACAAAACAAAAAAGTTGCTATTATTCAAATACTTGAAACAATGGTAGTTAAGTATGATAGCAAAAAGGGTATAAAGGAAAATGAAATATTCAGAAATAGATGAAATCAAAAAAAGATTAGATAACAAAGATGAAGTAAGTTTGTTGATGTTGCAAGACTTACAAATATATCTTAAAAAAAGAATTGAAGCTTGGGGAAAAGAAGGGGGAACATATAGAATTATGTGAAATAATTTTTTAGAATATAATTATGAGTGTGATTCAAAATAATTAGATATAATATGTTTGGTTTAAATACAAAAGGAAAAAAAATAAACAGGATTAAACCAATTAAAAAAAACGAATTGCTACCAATAGTTAATATAATTTTATTAATAATATTGATTATATTTATTATAATGTTTTTTGTAATAGAATAAAACAAAGATACAAATAAAATGAATTATTATGATAAAACAATAAAAAAAGAATTAAAAATAGAAAAAACAATACAT
>SDBS01006417.1_pt1 | contig 11450 bp, 11 predicted proteins | sample 2277091 | NCBI WGS metagenome assembly SDBS01 (sample SAMN10404972, study PRJNA504765) | marine sediment metagenome | isolation source: marine sediment core GS10_PC15, 163 cmbsf | place: Arctic Ocean: Southern Knipovich Ridge | collected 2010 | reverse complement strand
AAAATGGCTGGGGTTCCAGCGGGGGGGCCCGGCGCCCCTGGGCGGCCTGGGCCTGCCGCATGAGTTCCGTGGCGGCTGCCTGCTGGCCCTCAAGGCCGCGACGGGGGCGCCTCAGTCCGCCTCTCATGCCCATGCCCATGAGGACGGCGGGGGTTGCTTCGCCGACTGTTGCATAGGCTCGCTCGGGGGCCGGAATGTCGTAACTGCTCTCTCCGCCCTCGAACCCGTAGGCCCGCTCGACCATTCGCTCGGGGGTCTCGGCGACTGCCTTGGCAAAGCGTCCCACCTCGACACCAGGCACAAGTGCTCCTGCAACACCACCTGGGGTAACGCCACCCTCGCCTGGAGGGGCCGTAGCCTCTGCCAGTAGTCCAGCCGCACCCATCCCCTGGAACGTTCCGCCCACAGCAGCAGCGGCCTTGGCTGCTTTGCCTGCCTTGGGGGCGAACCGCTTTAGCAATCGCAGGGTAGCGGCTTTTCCGCCCGCTCCTGCCCCCCCTAAAGCACTCACGGGCCAGCCTGCGACCATGCCACCAATCTCAAGTCCCTGACGGGCAATCCCCTCGGCTACCGACTCTGACGGCCCCAATTCCGGCGTCTCCGCCAGGATGGCCAGGGCCTCTTGGATGCTTTCGGGTGCTCCGACCTTCTGAGCGAGCCAAGACGCCGGCTGGGCGGTGTACGGGGCGGTGAGCGAGTACATGCCCTTGGGGGCGCTCAGGGCGAGCCGGCCTGCTAGGCTTTCCGGCTCCATGTAGGATGTGTCGGAGGCGGGGGTCTCTTCCTGGCTGAGCATCTCCGCGGGCGGCATATAGGCCCGCATAGGGCCTTCTGCGGGGGGGCTGACGGGCTGCAAGTCGAACCGGCTCAGATCGGGGCCAGCGGGCCCCTTTTCGACGGGTTGAAGGTCAAACCTGCTCAAATCCGGGCCGGCCCCTTTCTTGACCGGCTGGAGGTCGAATCGGCTCAAGTCTGGCGGTTGGTTGGCGGCTGCGGTCGTCATTTCAGGAGCTTCGCCCCCGGCACGGTGGCCAGGAAGTCTTCCAGTTGCTCTTGAGGAATGGTCTGCTCGGTCCCGTCAGGCATTTGGATCAGGCGGCGTACGGGCTGGGTTGTGGCCGCCGCCTTTCCGTAGTCAGGCTTGAAGGTCTGCTGGCCCCGCCGACGCTTCTTCGTGGGCGAGGGGGCCGCAGTTTGCTCGTCTTGCGGTATTGCAGCGCCACTTCCAAGCTCTTGTTGAAGTCGCTGCTCAACAACGGACTGTGCTAGTTCCTGCCGCCTTATTAGTGCCTCTTGGCGGGAGTTGTAGTCGTCGCCAGTAAACAAGCCCGGCCTATCAACGCTGGGTTTGCCTACCTCTTCTGCCAGCATCTTTTGGAGGACCGGACCCGTCAGAGGATCGCCGCCCTCGTCACCAGGCCTTAGCCTGGACATGGCCATTGAAGCTCGGGCGGTTGCTTCCTCGTGGGACAAACGGGGGTTCTGTTTCCTTATGTCCTTAACGAGCGCAACGAACTGCGCACTTGGTCTGGTCGGGTCCCTTCCGACTCTCTTCAAATCGGCCTCGTAGTCAAGAGCACCCCCACGGTCCTCTGGTATCGAACCGCCCATCTTCCAATCGAGTTCGTCTTGAGCGCGCTTGCCTGTCGTTCTTCGATGGTCCGCTGTGTCCCCGCGAGTTGTCTGGAAGTTCTGTTGCTGCTGGGCTCGGGCTTCTAGCGCCATGTAGTCACGATTCCACTGCTGAACAGTCTCCCGCGGCTTTACCATCGGCGTGCCGGCGACTTCGAGAAGGCGCTGTTTGATGTACTCCGCCTTGCTGGGAATCCCTAGGCCCGCCAAAGCATTGGCACCTTCCTGGCGCCCCTGGGCAGCAGGCATCCCAGGCATTACCGTAGGTGCTGGGCTGAATTGTTGTGCAGTCGGAGTCCCACGCATCGAAAAGGACATATCGCCGAACTGTGGTTCGCGGCCCAAGCGATTAGTCTTTGCCATTAGGTGCTCCTTAAAAGTCGAGGCCGCCCGGAGGAAAGTGCGAAGGAAGCGGTTTGCCATCCCACCCAGTACGCGGCCGAAGCGGTGCGGGCATCATACCGGGTTGAAACTGGCGTTGCAGGCCGAATGGACTTACAAAGGTCGGCTCGCTAACCAGTTTCTTTTTGCCCTCCATGTACTCATCGAACGCCTTGTTAATCTCTTTCCGTACTGGCCAATTCGGCGGCGTTGGGTTTGCTCTGTTGTAAGCCCCCGTTCTCGCTTTCAACAGGTCTGTCTCCGCTTGGCGTCGCCCCTGGGCTTCCTGCCCGTAATACTGGTCGTAAGCCATCAGAGTGTTTGGCATGTTGGCAACTCGCTGGGCACCGGCGGCAGCACCAGGCGTCCCCGGTGCCAAGGCTACGTCAGCAACAGCACCAGTACCCGTTCCGATCATACCGCCAAGCATGGCACCTTGAAGACCCCCTGCAAGTGCGCCAACCCCCATTCCTGCAAGCGATCCTACTGCCATCCCGCCCCCGCTACCGAAGAACCCGGGCTCGGCATCTTTCTGGGCTTTCTCCGCCGCCTGTTCCGCCTTCTTGTTTTGGTATCCTTGGTTGACGGTCTGTAGCAAATACCTGATGGCATCCCGCTTGCGTTGAATCTCACCCAACTCTAAGCCTTGCCTACGGCCCGCAATATCCAAAGCCTGGCGCCGAGTATCCATAGCCCAGTTTTGGCTCAACCCCAACTGACGTTGTGCAGAAGGTGATGTATCGTATCGCATAGTCTAACTCCCGGTTAATAAATGGCGCTCCGGATTATGTCGCCGACGAAGTCCCCCAAGCCCACGTCCCCGAGTATTTGGGCCCAATCTTGCCAGCTAGTCTCGCCTTCCTCATCTACTTGGCTCTCCAAAAGACCGAATTCTTTCTCCCAATTCGTAAGCGCCTCATTGGCTCTTTCCTCGCCAATTTGCAGCAGCGGCCATTCGTACGGATCGGGATAAGTGAAGCCTTCGGGGAACTGCGCGCCAGCCAGTAGAGACTGACCTGCCAACTCGTACCTGTTCTGCTGTTCCTCGACACCGCCCATTAGTTCGGCGAGTCCCACCTCAAGCCCCTGGCTACGCATGAGCTGTTCGATTGCCCGCTCGCGGGCGGTTGCGTTTTCAGACGCCTGTCCCGCCCGGACCATGCCACGGCCTTGGGCCGCCATTCCGGCGCCTGCTCCCTGGAGTGAGGCTGACAGGCCCGACCGCCCAAGCCCACGAGCGGCTAACTGGTCGGCGGCCGTGCGAGAGTATCTAGCCCCGGCGGCTGTCTGCTGAGCGAGCGCCGGCTGCAAGGCGTAGTCCGAGACCGCCTTGTAGTCCGGGTCGGTTCTTCGTTGCCACAGCGAAGTGGTCTCGGCCAACGGCCCCTCGAACTCGCCCATGCGCTCCAGAATACTGCCGTAGCGATCGCTCCCCTCGGATAAGGCTTGAACAACATCCGCAACCCAGGCATCCTGCTTAGCCTTCTTATCTTCTTGGAGCGCAAGGTCGTCTATCCGACCCTGGGTCAGCCGCGAGTCTATAGGCTCGCTATCTCGCCGTCCGCCAGGCTGCCCACCGGCCAGTCCGCCCGGATCGGCATACAGTTCCGGCCGATCGGGGAGCCCGGGGTGAGTGATGGCCGGGCGCTCTCTCGTGCCGTACCCCTTGTCGTAATTCGGGTCCTGCCAGGTTGCGGCACCGCCCCGCGCCTGTCGCTTCCCCCGCTGCTGATCCCAGTAGCTCGTCGTCCCCGGCAAGCTCCATCCGAATCTGCTCATATCGTTACTCCGGTACGTCCAAGTTCGGCATCACACCACCTGAAACTGAATCTGCGGAACGAATGAGGCAGCAGTCGGGCCGACCGGCGTTGCCGTCGCCGGGAACGCACCCAGAGCATGCGCCTCGGTATAGACAGAGCGTGATAGCACGCCTACTGATATTGCGCCTAAAACATCCAGGCTGCCCGTGGTAGTGCTGAGCCGATAGGTCTTCGCCGTCGTGCTGTCGGCGTTGATCGCCCACCAGTAAAGTCCGGGCGACAGTTCTGTTTCCGTTACGGGGTCGCTAACGCCTGCCGCCGCGGCAAGGCTCAATGGATCACTTTCCACCACCAGGGTTGTGGGCTGCGGTGTTCCGTCCGAGTTGTAGATGGCCACCCGCGCATTCTTGGCCGCCTCAGCCGTTTCGACGCGGATACCCAGTGCATCGAGCGATACCGTCTGATTGATTATCAAAATGTAATAGTAGATCGTGTTGGCGACTAGAGTGATTCCAGTGGTCGAGCGCGTGGGCTCCTCTTTCGGCGATTGGTTGTACCAGATGCCCGACGTGAACGGCACGGTCAGCGTGCCCTTCAGGATGTCGAGCACCTGTGCAGCGGTCAGATCGTCGATGTTTCCGCCTGCTGTGCGGCCTACGATGCGCGAAGCGGCTACGGTGATGGCAACAACAGTGTTATCTTGGCGGCCCAGGAGGCTATTGAGAGCAAGGCCAATGTCTTGTATCTGGCTACTTGTTCGTCCAAGTACGCTATGGGTGGCGAGAGTGATGTCAACGAAATCACCGCCCTGGCATCCGACCAAGCTGTACGTATCAACGAACAGTGCCTCCGGCGTGTTATCTGAGTTCGCCACCAGGATGGTGTTGGCATTGAAGTCCGTCTCCATAACCGCCCCGGCTGCATCGACGTTCGCGGCGTCGGTAACGTCCGCATCATCTTCGACGTTGATAACCGTGCGGGCCTCGGATGCAGTGAGGTCGTTGAGATCCCCGTCTGCTGTGCGGCCTACGATGCGCGAAGCGGCGACAGCGAAACTGACAATGTCGCCACCCAACCGCGCTAGTATCGCGTTGGCAGTAAGGGAAATATTGGTTATATCGCTGCCCCGACGCCCGAGCAGATTGTTTGTGCCAAGAGCAATGTATACTATGTCGCCGCCGGCCCGTCCAACCAAGCTGTTCGCAGCAACCTGAATGTCTGTAATGGCGCTCCCCGCCCGTCCGACCAGGCGATTTGTGTCGACTCCCAGCGCTCCAATTGAGGCGGGACCACGCCGAACGAGTACCGTGTTTTCGCCCATAGGCAGCGCCACCGGCGTGTCATCCGTGTCCGCCTTCAGGATGGTGTTGGCGTCGAACAAGTCTTTCGTTACATAGTCCGAAGGCGGGTTCACGCTGGTGTCGGGCTTGGAATGCGAGCCGGGAGTCACACTGGTATCAGGCATCTAGTAGCCCTCCAGAAGGTTCGTGGGGATCATAATGACCACCAGACCCCAGGTCTGAGTGTTCGGATTCGTCCAGGCAAACGTCAACTCGTCGTTGGCCTGATACTGCCAGGCGGACGGGTCACCCGTCTCGCTGGTCCCCAGTCGGAAGTGGACATCGTTGGTGTCAGTCCCCACTCCCGGTACGGTGTAGAGCGTAGTATCGTAAACCGCCCCCAAATCGGCATCCAGGCCAATCACAAAGTCAGCACTGCCCGAACCGCCGGTAAAGTGGCAGCGAACGGCCACCAACGTCCAGTTGACCGCGAGCCCGAACGAGTGGCTGATGTGGCTCGACCCGGTAGCATAAACCGGATGCTTGGGCAGCCAGGGCCCGCCCACCGCTACGTCAATCTCCGTGCGGGTCGACCCGGCGGACGGGGTGATGGTCAGGTCGTCGCTGGTGACCGCGGTGATCTCGTAGACGCCCTCGGTGACCGTGCCACCCTCTTCCTGATCGTAGATGTTGAGCGCGTCGCCAGCCACCCAGTCGTCCTCGCCACCCCAGTTCGGCCGGTGGACCGTCACCCCATCCGATTGCAGCAGGGCGTCGGTCATGTCGAGCACGTCAGCCGACGTCCCGGCGTAGTTCACGCTGCCGGCAGTGGACATATGCTTGAGCCCGGTAATCGCCATTCAGTACACCGTCACAATCTCTTGGGCCACGTCGGGCAGGGGCGAACCCATGCACGGCCAGTAGTGGAACCGCAGGTGCAAGTAGCTACCCTCCGGCATGAAGCCCTCCCCGGTTTCACGGAGCGGACTGATGTTGTGCGCCCAGGCGTAGAGCGTATGGTTGACCGGGAAGCCGGGGCTGAGCCGGTCGTGGTACGCAGGGCGCCGGTACTCGGGTCCGCGGGTGAGGTCCAGCATCCCCGCCCCGCCGCCAATGTCACTCTCGGCAATCCACAGCCAGTCGTCGTCGATTCCCGTTACGTGCGGGGGCGAATCCTGGGTCTCAGCGGCAGCCACCTTGATGAAGCTCTCCTGCTTGAACCCGTAGCGGGTGAAGAACCAATGGTCGAGCCAGATGTAGCCCCAGTTCTCGACGATGGGGCCGATGGTGTACGCCTGCCAGTGTCGTCCCTGAGCGTCTACCTGATCCGGGTTGTTGTAGTCCGTCCAGTGCAGGTAGAACTCCAGCCATTCGCCCTCACCCGCGGTCGGCGGCAGCACCTCCGGCGGAATCGCCCACGGTACGGGAGGGCCTGGTGGTGGCGCCGGTCGCGGCCCCTCTGGCCCGATGGGAACTACCGGGTACTTGCCTGTCTTAGGCGGCCGCGCCAATTGCTGTCTCCGGCAGGTATAGGGAAGCCTGCACGCTGGTAATACTTACACTGGGTATCCACGTCACATTAGAGGTCAACCGCAGACGGTGCGCCCAGGGGTTAGGGTCAACGCTGATGTTTACAACGGCGGGAATATCGGCACACGTTAGCGGAATGGGGTTGTTGATGTCACTTCGTATCTCGAACTCTTGCGATAGGGATATCCCCCCCGCCTGAAGTCCGTTCCAGTAGCCCAGCCAGCGCCGTCTACGCCAACAAAATGCCCTCACCCACAGGGAGCCCTCCGTGCCCCATAGCTTCACGAGGCTGTCTCGATGGTTTGCGAGTCCGCGTCGCACCTCGTAGTCATTGCCTCCTATGGTTTCTTGCCAGATAGGCTGCCAAGGAGTAGGCGAACCCGTTTCCTCGCGCCAGGTCTTTCCACCGTCGCCGGGGTTGTAGAAGGGGTAGATTCGGTGCAAGTCGAGTACGATCCACCGATAGAGGTCCTCTCTGTAGTCGTTCCACACCGCCCATTGGGCCGGATGGGTGAACTGGCTCGTCATGTCGGTTTCGGTCAAGTTCCGCGCAGGGGACAAGTAGCACCGAGTCGGCCAAAGGCACGGCCCGCCTTCGATAAGCGTTTCGGTGTCCGAGAAGTCGTCGGGCGCCGGTGGTTCCGGGCCAGGCTCCGCCACCGCAGCAACCTGCGCCTCGGCGGCCTGAACTCGCCGCTGCGCACGGTGCATCTCCCGCCAGAGCGCATCAATCTCCCGGTCGGTATGCGGGTTACCCATGCGGAAGCGCTGTGGCATCGAACTATCCTTCCGGCGGCCCTGCCGTCCACGTCGCGTACCGAATCAGGATGTGGACCACAGCGTCCGGGCTACCCTGCTTCGTCCAACTACAGTAGGCCGATACGTCACGCTGAAGGTTCACATCGCCCGGGTTGTACGGTGTGTCCGTCCCCTGCGGGTAGTACATATACGGCCCATTGAGCGGAGACAAAACCTCCGGCGTAGCGTCTCCTCGAACGATGTCGAAACTCATCACGTAGGCTTCGGGGTTCTTTTGGGTTTCCCGATAAGACGTCCCCTTGAAGACCTCGAATCCCGAGTGCCCAATCGACAAGTACCCGTCCGCCCCGAAGCTCGACAGAAGCGGCTGAGCCAGGAAGACATAGACCTCCAGAACTTGCCACCAATCGGGAAAACTTCCCAGCGGCGCCTCGGCGAACGTTCCCTCTTCGGTAGCAACAGTCAGCCACGCCTCGATGTAGCCGGTCGTCGGGATGCTGGCAGGTGCCGCGGCGCCACCACTAACCACGATTCGTGGTGCCACCACGTCTACCCGGCGGTCGATGTTCCGCAGGGCCAACCACAGGCGCTTCACCTCGTCACTGGTGAACCGATCGTCCACCAGGGGGCCGCGCATCTCGCCGCTATGACTGGTCCTGACTACCACTAACCTGCTCCGTAGTACGGCGTAGCGTGCCTCGGCATCGGCACAACGTAAGACCACACCGGACGCGATGACGGCGTACCCTCATAAGGCGGCCGTGGCGTACTGTTGGCATAAGTGCCTGCCGGAGGGCCAACGGTCATCGCGATGTTGACGGGCGGTGTTGACCCGGCCGGGAACGTAGCGGGGTCACCGGTAAGCGGGGGCCCGCCGCCGCCACCACCAACACCATGAATACCTACACCTACTCCACCGGCCATGGCCTACTCCTCGCACAACATGTAAGCCTCGACGGCGAAGTACCCGGTCATGTTGCAAATCAATCCCATGCGAGTCCCCCCCGCAATGAAGATTCGATGCTCCGGCGGGAAGACGAAAATCAGCGTTCCCTGTTCGTGCATGGCCCCCTGCCAGATATTGATTCCGGTAGTCGGTTCAGTTGACTGAAAAGACTTCAAGCCGGTCGTTAGGATCGTATCGGGGTGAGCAGCATTCATCTTGTTGAGCGTAAGGCTGCTTGCCGACCCCGCCGTGGTCTGGATGGCTAGGTTGAAGAAATCATTCGCACTAGCCGGGGTAGTGCCCCTGCCATACAAATGAATCGCATGAATGACAATCCCGTGGTTTGCGGCTGCTTCGAGCTGGATTAGCGTTTCCGGCGCTTTGTCGGGCGTTACCGAAACCTCTGCGTTGAACATAAGGCCGGCCATAGTTCCATGTCACTTTCTCCGCCTGCTGCAATTCCGTGGCCGTCTACCTGCTGCCAATCGGCAGCGCATCTATCTGAAACCCGGTGATCCGCACCGGGGCCTGTTCACTCAGCCCCGAGAAGCGCGGCGCCAGGGTGTTTGCCCGGAGGCCGAGACGCCATTTTACACGCCCTCCGGGGCTGTCCAGGTCGAACGTAAGGGTGCGCTGTTGCTCTAGGTCTGCATCCAGATAAGCTGACACCTTCGCTGCATCCTGGCTCTGCCGCTCAAACTGCGTGGTCAGGTAATGCCAATGCGTTGCCCGTTCGGGTGCTCCAAGGTGCAAATCCGCCCCGTGCCACAGCCAGTCAACCCCCTTCCAGTTGATGGGGTCATAAGCATCGATATGGCCAGCCGAAGTCTGAGCAACCCGCTTGCTGGCCAACCCGAGCACAAGTTGCGGACCCGGCGGCTGGGCCAGAACCGACGTTTGCCGACTGGCGATGCAGGTGATATCCGAGCCGAACCCGCCCCAGTGCGTCCACCGCCCGCCGCCCTGGTCCGTGGCGTCAGCGTAGTGGTAGACCCAAACCTGCGGTTCCCAATCGGCCACCTGGAGAAGCAAAGGTACCGGCCCTTGCCCGGGGTCGGGTGTTCCCATCGCCCCGATGTACCAGTAGATCAGCTTGTTGATCGGGTCGTGGGCCAACTGCGAGCCGGCCATCACATCGACGCTGAGTCCACGCAGGGCGGGGGCGATGGCCTGGCTGACCTCTGCGATTACCTGGCCGTTGTAGACGTAGAGTCCGCCCTGGCCGACGAAGTAGAGGAGGTTCCCCGCCTCCAGAACGGCGGGCCCGCCCTTCACGGCGATGCAGCCAACGCCGCGAGCGGCAAGGGATAGCTCGTGTGTGCCCCAGGGGTCAGGATCTCCGTGGGCATCCGTGACGTTGGTGGCCACGTCCAGGCTGCCGCGAAGCATCCACACCTCGTCTTCCTTAAAGATCAGCAGGTTGCCGAAGTAGGTCATCAGGCCTGTGATGGGCCGGCCGTCCTCGCCGACCTTGATTGCGTTCAGTTCGGCGACATGCCAATACTCCAACTCGGCGCTATACCAAAGAACATCCTCCCCCTTACGCGAAGTGTCAGACACGCTGCTTATCTCAGGCACCCTGGCATAGAACATCTTGCTCTGGTGGAGCGCCGTCAACATGACTCCACGAGGCGGACGAGCATTACGTGTGGGCGGCACCCGTTCGGGAATCATGTCCTCCTGGCTCGAACCATCCCAGACGAAAGACAGGCCAGCGCTCAAGTACCCAAGCGGAATGTCGTAGTACACGCCAGCATAGGCTTCTTCGTAAGGGTCGCCCTGCCAGGGGAACTCACCGGAAGCCAGCGTCTTTACGAGCACCTGCTTGGCTGTTGTCCCGTAGCCCTCTATAATCCCATCCCCCGTGCCATCGTTCGTCGGAACGTACATGTTACGGAAAAGGCGAATATGCGTTGTTCCGTAGGGGGCGTAGGGAACTACTCCGGCCAGGTCAAGCCCCACCCACGTCAGAGGAAACGACGTTATCAGGGTACCAATGTTGACCTTGAACGGCCCTATGGCATTGCTTTCCGAGCCGAACACCGGATGGGCCGGGTGCGGAAAGCCGGGTGGGTGCCAGGACAGAAACGAGACCCAATAATACGCCCAAACATCATCCGTGAAGTCCGGCGGTATGGCCCAGCGGCTAAGAACATCCGATGTTGGGGCCGTTTGGGAAACGGCTTCAAGCGCAACGAGATCATCTATCTCCGCATCGACAGACGTGCCGAGCGGGAAAATGCTCCCCGTCTCCCCCAAGCCAAAGCATTGCTCGCCCGGCATGGTGACCAATACGTATTCCTTGGAAATCCGGTAGAAGTTGGGCCGCAGGTCACGCTGGGTGGTCATATCTACAGTCTGCGTGTACCGAAGCAGCCACACCGTATCGTTAGCACGCAGGGTGTAGATTTGCCAATGGGGTTTCGTGTCTGGCGGCGCCTGCAAGTTATACACCGCCGCCGCGTACCACTCGGTAGCCACATCACCAGTGGCCGACGAATGGTGGTAGATGACCTCCGGCTCGGCCGGCAACTCTCCGTTCGCTACCAGCGAGATCCCCGGCCGCCGCTCAATCGCCCCGTGGGCACAGTGGACGTTATGGGCGACCTGCGCGTACATCGGCCCCAGCTCCCGGGGGTCACGCGATAGATCGACACCCTGGAAGGGGCCCTGCGTCCGCATAACGGTCGCCAGGTTACGGCCACTGCCGGAACCAAGCCCCATGTCGAACGAACTACGACCAGAAGGTGTCCACAAAGCGGTCATCGTCGGCGGGTCCTCCTCAGCGGTGGAAGCTGCCGGAACCGGGTCGAGAGCGTGGCCAGCATGGACTCACGGACCTCGATGTACTTCAGGCGGGCCCGCTCGGCGTTCGGCGAGCTTTCGGCCGCGTACAGGTCCACGATGGCCGCCTGGACGACGACGCCGTGGTACTCTTCGGGAACGGTGGTCTTGAGCGAATCGGCTGCCAGGGTCGCCGGGCGGGGGGCGTAGTGGATTCTGTACTGGTCCGTGCTGTTGGTCGGCACCGCGACGAACCCGAGCCGCTGGCCGCGAAGATACAGCTCCGCGGCCTGTTTGTTCTTGAGCTTGAAGTCAGCCCCCTCGGTCCACGAGCAGTTGCGGTACGTGCTCGGGGTGCCGGGCGTGACCATTCGCTCG
>SDBS01006416.1_pt1 | contig 11450 bp, 11 predicted proteins | sample 2277091 | NCBI WGS metagenome assembly SDBS01 (sample SAMN10404972, study PRJNA504765) | marine sediment metagenome | isolation source: marine sediment core GS10_PC15, 163 cmbsf | place: Arctic Ocean: Southern Knipovich Ridge | collected 2010 | reverse complement strand
ACATAAGCATTTACGGCTAAGCCGCCAATAACACAATAATCAATTTTCATTGTATGTAAAATATCAAGTAATCTCTGTAAAATATCCTCTTGACTGTTGGATACCATATTAATAAACTCTTTTTCTGTCATAACAAATGCTGCTTTTGTATTAAAATAATTAATATATTGCAAATCTAATGTACTTAATATTTTAGTAATTGTAAATAGGGGGAGTGGCTGCCTCATTTGTTTAACGTAAACCCCTCCGTAAGATGCGATGGACTTAAAATGAATAATTGCTAACCTGGGAGAGATTATGATGGAAGGTCATAAAAGAATAGATTCTGAAATAAAAACTTCTGACAGAAAACACGCGGGAAATGCAGCAGCGATCGTTTCGGTTTCCATCGCAAGCCTTTTCTGGGGGACTACCTTTTCAACAGTGCGGTACGGTTTCTCCGAAATGGACCTGTCGCCTTTTTCATTTCTATTCCTGCGTTTTTTGATAGCGCTGCTGTCACTCTTCCCCCTTATGTTCATCAAACAAATAAGAGCGGAGGTTTTCCGGACTTTGAGGATGCCGGTAATATTGCTGTTAGGGGTGTTAAACGGTCTTTCCTACGGGTTTCAGTACGCGGGCCAGGTATCCACGACCGCAGGTATTGCCACTATAATGATGAATACGTACGTGCTTTTCACACCCGTTTTTCAAAGGCTTCTATTGAAAAAAACGATCAACCGGAAAGAAATAGCCGCGATCTCAGCGGGTTTTACCGGTGTTATCATTATCACGCTGGGTGATCTGCTGGCAATAAGGGCGGGGTCTATTTCAATATACGGAGCTCTTCTTGTGCTTGCCGGGGGGCTGTTTGCGGGTTTATACGTGGCCTTTTCAGAAAATGTGATGAACATAAAAATGAATGGTAAGCTGCTGAACCCGGTATCTGTTTACTTTTCATCAACCGTGTATTCGGTTGTTGTCGTTTTTTTTATAGGTCTCTTTTTCCAGGACCTTCCCAGGTTTACAAACATTTCATATCAAACTTTTGCTCTGATAAGTTATCTCGGGATCGTGTGCACATCCGGGGCTTTTATTTTGTACTTGATCGCGGTAAGAAAGCTTGGGGCCGTTGACAGCGCGGTATTTACCCTTCTTCAGATCATCATCAGCATCGTTATCGCGTTGATATTATTAAAAGAAATACCTGATGTTTTTATGATGATAGGGGCGCCTATAGTGCTTTTCGCTGTTTTTCTTGTGAGGTGATCATAAATTTTTTATGATGTAATCTTTTATTGCGATATAACCCTCGGAATTCTTCACTTTTTCGCTGTTGGTTTTACCCATGTTAAGCGAGATACCCTTGAATCCCGCAAGAGATTTTGTAAGGAACGCGCCCATAACCGAAGCGAAGGACCCGTCAATAACAGATGAGTCGGGGATATTGATAAAGATCTTTTCGTCCTTTTTAAACGGGTTTACTTTTGACATTGCCTGAAATGTAGCCAGAAGCCTTTTTGTGACTTCTGGCAGGGTTTTAGTCGTAATGGCGCCTTCCAGATGAATATTTTTTTCGATATAACGTTTCTTTGCCTCTTCCCGCACCTGGTCCAGCTTCCCGTTTCGGATAATTTTTTCCAATGTAGCTCTGCATATCACTTCAGCCGGTTTTAAAGTATCGGTGATCATTTCCGTTGTCGTTTTCGTTTTTATTGCTTTAAGTTTTGCAGCTACTATTTTGTCAAAAGTGTCCACGATATTGTCCAGGCGTTCTATCTCAGGCGCGTATTTTCCTTCTTCAGGGTTGAATATATATGTAATTTTAAAGAAGCTTTTTACCTTGTTTCTGTCCGCCGCAAAAGAGTCGATTATGCTGTTGACCCTGTCATCCATCGTGCGTATCTGCTCTAAAAGAAATGACGGGTATTTCGAGAATTGCGATATCGTTGAAGCCATATTTTTGTCAACGACAAACACAATATTCGCTGAAGCGTCGCCGTGCCCCTTTGCGTTTGCCAGGAGAGTAAAGGCAAGTAAGAAGGTCCTCACGAGTTTTCTTTTATCTGGGTCCTCCTGCAATGACAGACCGAAGTCCACATGATAGTCCATTATCATCAAAAAAGGGAGGCCGTTTTCTTTTACAAAATGCCCGAACTCTCCCCTCAGATTAACCGTGTTTTTATTTTTCTGGATGTCCTCTTTTATTGCGCTGACTTTGGTCAGCAGAGGAATAGTGGTCTCTACTGCTTTCTTTTTCCTTTGCAGCAGCTGTTTGGTAAACTGCTCGAGACGTCTGTCGTCAATTAATACTATGGATTTTGTATACATGGCCGGCCCTCTTCCTGATCTTATAAGCGAAACATTGGGATCTGCCTGTTTCAACAGCTTAAAGGTTTGAGCATTCTTGTTTATTTGTTCAGAGCCCATTGCCGGTATTCTTACCAGCGTATCGTAGGCCGGTTGCAACCCCCCGGCTTATTCTCATAGTTTTATTATAATCCCAAACTTTGTTTTTTGCAATAAAAGCAGGCATTTTTGTTTTCCGCATGATGTATATTTTAACGGGAAGCTAAAGGAAAATAAAAAATTTGCGCCAATCATTTTGATAGTTGTAGAATTGTGCGTGTGAAGATGTTACATTATATTACTGATGCTAAAAAGGGGTAGTTCAAATGAGAAAAAAGCGTAGTTTGGATTTTGGTGTTGCGATCGTACTAACCGGGATCGTATTTTTCATTCTGGGGATGGGTTCAAGCCCGGAAAGGGGGAAAGCTGATGAGGCTGCCCCTGCTACCACTATAATAATCAAGGATGAAGGTGGTTTTTCAAACGCGATAAAGGAGGTTTCAGAAGCATTGGCCCCAACGGTAGTGCACATAGGTGTATCTGGTACAGTTGTGCAGAGGAGCCCGGGAAATCCCTTTGGCGACGATCCCTTTTTCCGTTATTTTTTCGGCCCGGAAGAAAGGGAACGCACAATACCGGTGCAGGCACTGGGAAGCGGTGTAATAATAAGCCGGGACGGATATATAATAACCAACAACCATGTCGTTGCGAATGCAGATGTGATCACCGTTGAACTGTATGACGGCTCTTCTCACGAAGCCGAGCTTATCGGGCGGGACCCCAACACAGACCTGGCGGTCGTAAAAATAGACCCGGTGCCGGGTATGAAATACGCTGTGTTCGGAGATTCGGATAATTGCAGTGTAGGGGAATGGGTGATCGCAATCGGTTCTCCACGCGGTCTTGACTGGACTGTAACAGCAGGGATCATAAGCGCGAAAAATAGAAGGAACATCGGCGCTCTCGGCCCCACCGGGTACGAAGATTTTATTCAGACCGACGCTTCCATCAATCCCGGCAACAGCGGCGGCCCGCTTATAAACCTGGAAGGGAAGGTTATCGGTATAAATTCCCTGATTGTTTCAGGTTCAAGAGGCTCGGAAGGTCTGGGGTTCGCGATACCGTCAAATATGGCAAAGACTATTTCAGATTCCCTTATAAAACACGGTAAAGTTGTGAGAGGCTATCTCGGGGTCAACATTCAGGACGTGACGCCGGAAATCGCAAAGGGACTCAAGCTGGGGAAAAATTTTAAAGGTGTAATAATCGCGGATATTCTGCCGGGCGGCCCGGCATCAAAGGGGGAGATCGAACAGGGTGACATCATAATTGCATACAGGGGTGAAAAGATAGAATCTGTCGCGCAGCTCAGGAATGTAGTGGCAGAAACGGCGCCCGGAACAATGGTAGATGTAACTGTGCTCAGGGATAAAAAAGAGATAAGAATGACTGTACAGATAGGCGAGCTTGAAAAAAAGGTAGAGGAGGTAAAAGCTCCCGCCGGAGGTGATCTGTTAGGGCTTTCCGTAGAAAAAGTTACTCCTGAGATCGCGCGCAGGGTAGGTCTCAGGTCTGCAACCGGTGTTATTGTTACAGGAGTAGAACCCGAAAGCCCGGCGGCAATCGTGGGTCTTGCTAAAGGGGATATTATTTTCCGTGTTGGAGGCAGAAAAGTTTCCAGCCCGAGGGAGTTCAGTTCTCTTGTCGAGGAAGCTGTAAAAGAAGGTGAAGTTCTGATGCTTCTAAGAGACGGAAAGACCGGCAGGGTAGGTTATTTGGTGGTGCCGATAGAATAGAAGATTTGACATCCGTTCGGTTTTGTATTACCGGGAAGCTATTCTTTGATATAATGGCAGCCTGTCGACTGGGTGTTCCTTCGGGCAGCCTGAGCAATTAAATTTGCTGCAAGAACACCGTTTCTGAGCTCGATCTTGTCTTTTGTTAAATTGGTGTTCCTGTAGTAATCCGTGATACGCGAGTATATATTGCGCAGGTCGGATTCTGCCCTTGTGAGGCGTGTCTCTGTACGGATGATGCCGACATAGTTCCACATGGTGGTGTTGAGGTTGTTCCAATCCTGGAGGATCAGAAGAGGATCGTTATTTGTTGTACTGATGTTATTCGGATAAATCCAGTTTAATATATCGGGAAAATATTCCTCTTTTTTATCCGTTTTCGAAGACGCTATGCCGGCACGTGTCCCGTAGACAAGACCCTCCAGCAGCGACACCGAAGCAAGCCTGTTTGCACCGTGCAATCCCGAACAGGCAGCTTCACCCACCGCGTGCAGTCCGGGCAGTGATGTGTTCCCGAAATTGTCTATGAGTACCCCTCCGCAAAAATAGTGCTCACCGGGAACCACCGGTATGGGCTCTTTTTCAATATCTATCTTGCTCTTTTTGCACTCTTCGTATATTCCAGGGAACCGTTCATGTATATTCAGACTGTCACCCGCGTAACTGGCGATATCCAGGTACACATGGCTGCTTCCCGTCCGGGTCATTTCGTTGTATATAGCGCGCGCGACTTCATCCCTGGGGGCAAGGTCTTTCCAGGCGGGGGAATACCTGCTCATGAACTCTTCCCCATCACTGTTGAGAAGCCTCCCCCCTTCACCTCTTACTGCTTCTGATATTAAAAAACCTATCCTCTCTTCATTGTAGAACATGGTCGGGTGGAACTGAACATACTCCATATTCGCCACGTCCGCACCGGCCCGGTACGCCATTGCGATGCCGTCCCCCGTAGCACAGTCCGGATTGGTAGTGTACTGGTACAGCTTTCCGATCCCCCCGGTTGCGGCTATTGTGGCGTCCGCCAGTATTGTGTGTACTTCTCCGGACCGGTTGTCAAGCGCGTAAGCGCCAAGGCACTGGTTGTTTTTATATTTTAAAAGAGGGTTTTTTGAATTGTGATGGCTGGTTATAAAATCTATGGCAGTAAACTCTTCCATCAGGGTAATGTTTTTTATTGTTTTTACTTTTTCGATTAGTTTCTGCTGAATTTCAAAACCTGTCATGTCATAGTAATGAAGAATACGTTTTGTAGAATGGGCTGCCTCTTTCGTGTATTTGTAGCTGCCGTCTTTATTTTTTAGAAATGACACACCTGCTTCGCCGATCAAAAAATCATGTACCAGATCGGGGCCTTCTTCAGAAACGATCCTGACTGCCTCGGGATTCGAAATACTGCACCCGGCGTTCATTATATCACTGTATAGAAGCTCCCTGGAATCGTTCTTTCCCAGGGCTACTATACCTCCCTGAGCGTACTTTGTGTTCGATTCCATTGGATCGGCTGTTTTTGTAAGAAGAAGCACACTCTTGCCGGATTTACTCGCGGTTATTGCGGCAGTGCAACCCGATATTCCGCTGCCTATCACAAGAATTTCCGTCTTTTTACGTAACATTTTTCCGCCGTTTTTGATTAGCTAACTTGGTCCCTCAAAAAGACCTCTCAGTTTTTCTTTAACTTCTACATACTGCTCTTCGCTCATGCGGTTTGAGCCTGTTTTATCAATATTTGGGCCATTTTCTATTGTGTACACTCTTTCTTTTTTCGAGCTCTGTCTCTGTATACCTTCAGGGGTTTCAGGTACGATACCGATAGCCTTGGTTATGTCATCAGGAAATTTCCCCGGGTCAGCGGTTTCGTATACAACTGCAGGTTCGGTTGGTCTGCCGTTCATATAATCTTCGAGCGCTTTCCACCCGACAGCCCCGTGCGGGTCGAGGACAACACCGAAGGTATCATATACGTTTCGGATAGTACTGTAGTGCTGTTCATTGTTTATGCTGACTGAATATATGTCCTCCCTCATTTCCTCCATGTCAGGCATTTTTTTTATGATGCCTGAATTCTTTACCCTTTTTGTCCTGTCATCTCTCTCGTCATATATATGACCGCCGTAAAATTCTATGAGACGGGCGAGGTTTGAAGGGTGTGAGACTATCATGGCCGATGAAGGCGACCATATTGAGGCCTTTACGCAGTATTTTTCTGTGTAGAGAAAATCGGGATATTCTCTATTTTCATTGACCCCGCATACGATCTTTTTTATGGGCAGCCCCATCTCTTTTGCTATTACCGTGCCCATCATGTCCCCGAAATTTCCGGATGGTACACTCGCTATACACTCTTTCCCGTTGAGATTCATCCGTGAATAGGCAAAAAACGGATATACCGCCTGCGGGAGCAGTCTGCCGAGGCTTATTGAGTTTGCCGAAGTAAACATTTCCCGGTCACCAAAACATTCGGCTGCAAAATTATTATCTCCCAGGAGGTTTTTTGCAATGTCCTGGCACACGTCAAAATCTCCGTTTACCGAAAAGGCGTATATGTTTTTCCAGAGCGTGGTCATCTGCCTTCGCTGGGATTCGCTTATGGCGTTTGCAGGGAAAAAAACAATATTTGATACATTGCTGAGCCCGTAAAGAGCGTCGGCTACAGCACCTCCTGTATCCCCGCTTGTCGCCACTATTACCGTGCGCTTAAGACCGTTTTCGTCGAGGAAATAGTTTAAAACACGTCCGAAAAAGCGCGCCGCGAAATCTTTGAAAGAGTATGTAGGCCCTTTTGAGAGCCACAATATAAAGGTGTCCCCTGTTACTTTTTGCAGGTCCACCGGGATCACATCTTCATCGTACGTGTCTTCCAGTATCTCTTTAAAGTCTTTCTCTTTTATGTCAGGTGTAATGTAAGGGTACAGCACTCTGAAGGCGATCTGAGCATAGCTTTCGGTCTCCATCGCCCGTATATGAGATTTACTCATCTTTGGTATATACTTTCTCGGCATCATGTAGAGGCCGTAGTTTGATGCCATTCCGTTCAGGAGCGCTTCCCTGAAACGGGTTTTTTCATTGTGGTCGTTGGTGCTGTGATAAAGAATAGCCATTTCTTCGCCCGGAATTTTTTATAAATAGTTCCTGTGAATAAGTCACCAGTTCACTAAATTGAGCCGTTTCACCGCGACTAATCTTAAAAATACTTAGTTAAATTGAAAATACTGATTATTTATCAAGAACTAAATATACACAGGTTCACAGAATTATAAAACAATAAATATTATTCGAAATTGTAGCCAAGTGAAATCCCGAGATCCCTGAAATGAGCAGGATAGGGAGCTGTAAACTTCAACAGTTTGCCGGTTTCCGGGTGAGTGAAAGCAAGAGATCTGGCAACCAGCGCTAAAAACGGGACAGAATTGGATCTTCTTGCGTATATGGGATCGCCGACTATTGGATGTCCCAGGCTCAACGCGTGCACCCGCAGCTGATGTGTCCTGCCCGTTACGGGCTTGAATTCAACCCATGAGGAATCATTTTTTGAATCTATTACCCTGTATCCGGTTACGGACGGTCTTCCTGTTTCACCAACTGTAAATTTTTTCCTTTGCCGCGCGCTTCTTATTATAGGCCGGTCTATCGTGCCTTCACACATTGTCAGTCTTCCTTTTAAAATAGCTTCATAGATTTTTTTAGTTTTTCTCTGCGCGAACTGCCTCGCGATATTAAGGTGCGACGGATTGTTTTTCGCAATAACCATGACACCGGCCGTATCCTTGTCCAGTCGGTGGATTATGCCGGGCCGTTTTTCACCGCCGATGTTTGAGAGTGATCCGCTTTTTTGTAAATAATAGAGGAGCGCGTTTACTAATGTGTCATTTCTGTGTCCGGCCGAAGGGTGAACAGGGATGCCGGGCGGTTTGTTGACCACCAGTAAGTCGCGGTCCTCATAAAGTACATCCAGGTCAATTTTTAAAGGCAGCAGGGAAACATCTTCAGGCTCCGGTATATTTATTTCTACTATGTCGCCCCGTTTTAAGTGATAATTAGGTTTTTTGTTTCCGGTGTTGACCAGAACAGCTGAAGTTTTATTATTTTGAATATATTTTTGTAACTGCGACCTTGAAAAACCTTCAAGTTTTTCTGTCAGGAAAACATCAAGGCGCTTGTCCGCGCTTGAATCTGAAATATAAAACCGGAAATGAGAATCAGGCAGCTGCAGGTTCAGCTTTGCCTCCCTCAATAATGATAATGATGAGAAGTATGGCAATTCCTGCAAGAACACACATATCGGCCACGTTAAAAGTAGGCCAGCGGGTCATGTGAATTTTCAGGAACTTGATAGTAATATTCGGGAAATCAAAATCAAGAAAATCGACGACTTGCCCTTTTGCAATTCTATCGATCATATTTCCGATTGCCCCTCCGAATATGAGCCCCATTGCAAGCCCCGACATCTTGACCGATTTCGGCAGGGAGAAAAAAATATACACTATTATGGCAAGCGCTATGATGGAAATTATTATCAGAAGAGGTCTTTTTATCGCGGATGAACTGTCATCGAAGAGACCGAAGGCAATTCCGGAGTTTAATATAAAGCTTATGGTAAAAAAATCCCCAAGCACTTCAATGGTCTGGTGCAGGTCCATGGTTGTTTTAATGATCCACTTGGTTATCTGGTCGATAAGTATCACACCGGCACTTATAAGTGCGAACGTCATAATCTTTCTCTTTTTCATCTACAACCTCTCGCTGATTAATTGAACATCTCTTTTTTATAGACGACCCTGTTGTCGTGAAACGCGATGCTTAGTGATATACTTACAGTTGAAAGAAATATGTACTGGTACTCGATAGACGTGAAGGGCCCTGCTATTCCTGCCGCTCCTCTGAATGCGAGCACCCCGAGCAGGCTGAATATTACTCCCGCCGGCAGTGAAATAAAAAATATGGTTTCAAACCTTCTCAACTGTGTTTCATCGTATTCCTTGTCTTTTTCATCGAAGTCATATGTAATGATTGAACGGGACATATTAAACCCGCTCCCGCTTTCGGTTGCTGCTGTCTCCCCTGCGAACGATAATTGTCGAATACCAAAAAGGAAAAAAATCGTTAATAATATTGTGATAGCCCTTAATGTACTCATATTACCGTTTTGATGCAGTTTGTTAAAATACGCCTGGGGCGGTCTTTTATTTCCAGTATTTGCCGTAAAATACCGAAAGGTCTTTTTTGATCCTGTCGGGAATAAGATTCTCACCGGTAATAATTGAAAATTTAGCTGCCTCACCGCATCCACAGGTCCTTTCTTCCGGGATTTTATCGATTACGCTTTTGACAAAATCGGAAGCCGCTTTTGCGTTTGCTTTTAGGTTTTCAATAATGATTTCTATAGAGACATCTTTTTCATCGTTCTTCCAGCAGTCGTAATCGGTTGAGAGGGCTATAATAGCATAGCACATTTCAGCCTCCCGGGCGAGTTTTGCCTCGGGAAGGGCGGTCATCCCAATGACCCCCCCGCCCCAGGACCTGTAAAGGTTACTTTCTGCTCTTGTTGAAAATACAGGGCCTTCCATGCAGATATAGGTTTCGCCGCGGTGCACTCTGAAGTCCAGAGCGTTAACTTCTCTGTATATAATATCGGCAAGGTCCTTGCAAAACGGTTCGGCGAAAGAAACGTGGCCCACAATACCGTTTCCAAAAAATGAGTTTGTCCTCGATTTTGTTCTGTCAATTACTTGATCGGGAACAACAATATCTCTCGGCCGTATTTCTTCTTTTAGGCTGCCCACTGCGCTTATCGAAATGATCCTTTCGACGCCGAGTTTCTTCAGTGCCCAGATATTCGCTTTAACCGGTATTTCCGTTGGAAGGATCCTGTGCCCCGTGCCATGTCTTGGCAGGAAAGCTGCTTCTTTATCGCCTATCCTGGCGATTTTAATACTGTCTGACGGGTCTCCAAAAGGAGTTTTAAGCTCAATGCTTTTTATGACTTCAATGCCTTCAATGTCATAAAGTCCGGTGCCCCCGATAATTGCGGTTTTAACCACTTCCATTTACACCTCCCTGAATCCGGCCGGATACCGGACAATCTGTGCTTTCGGTCTTTGTCCGGACCAACAAATATATTTAAAATTGCGCGCGGGCAGCAATTAAAATCTGCAAAAATTGCTGAAAAAAAATTTAAATAGTTTTTGGTGACAATTTCGTTCACGACTAAGTCGGGTAAGCCCGATAACGTCGGGTTCCCCGAAGTAGCCGGTTTTAACCGGCATGGTCACCAGGAACTAATTAAAATGATCACAATCTTAATTTGCTGTTGCCGGCTTTCAAACGGCCCTTTACGACAAATACTTTATTTTTTGAAGCCGCCCCTTTGATTATAGAGATACCGCTTTTGGGGGCGCCCCAGTAATTTGAAATGATCTTGATGGCATCCAGATTGGCTTCCCCATTAACCGGTCTCTTGGAGGTGTAAAGATCTATCATACCGTTTTTTATTGAGATGCCTCTTTTAGAGCTGCCGGTATGCACTATTATTTCGAAAGTGTGAGTTTCTGTTCTTTCGTGCATTTTATTTGTATTTGAGATTAAAGCCTTGTGTAAATACCTCAGGTGCTCGAGCGCCTGCCGAAAATAGCGCTGCCGACCCGTACCATATTTGAACCCTCTTCAATAGCGATCCGGTAATCAAGGCTCATGCCCATTGAAAGATATTTTATCTCCGGGTCCTTTTCCATTCCTGCAAGTTCCTCAAATCTTTGTCTTGTTACCGCAAACGCTTCCCTTATCCTTTTCTCATCCGCGGTGAACGGTCCGATCGTCATTACACCTTTTATCTTTACTTTTTTGAGTGTTTTGAGCTTGTCCACAAGTGTAAACAGCTGATCCGGTTTTACACCCGATTTCGTTTCTTCGCCGCTGGAGTTTATCTCTATTAGAATATCGATCGGTTTTACGGCCCTTTTTTCGATTTCCATCGCAGTTTCTATTTTATCAATACTCTGTATCATGTCAAAGATTTGAAGCGCATGTTTGACCTTATTTCTCTGGAGGTGCCCGATCATGTGCCATGTAACATTTTCCATTACAAGTTTAAATTTCTCGCCTGCTTCCGCAACCCTGTTTTCTCCGATTATTTTCACACCCGCTTTTACAGCTTCTATTATTCTATCGTAGGAAACTGTTTTTGTAACGGCGACCAGGGACACCTTATCCTTTCTGCATGACAAGGCGATCGATCTCTCAATATTCTCCATTACCAACTCAAAATTTTCTTTTATAGAAGGCATACACTCCTCATTTAGCACCTCTCTTTTCATATTTTATGACCTGCCC
>SDBS01006415.1_pt1 | contig 11453 bp, 11 predicted proteins | sample 2277091 | NCBI WGS metagenome assembly SDBS01 (sample SAMN10404972, study PRJNA504765) | marine sediment metagenome | isolation source: marine sediment core GS10_PC15, 163 cmbsf | place: Arctic Ocean: Southern Knipovich Ridge | collected 2010 | reverse complement strand
GCTAATATTGATATTCTTAGCTGGTTTTTTTCCAACTGTAATTTTCAGAAGCCCATTAGCCATCTTAGAAACAATAGAATCTGCATCAGCATCTACTGGTAAAGAGATGTCCATATCCACATCAATAAATGTAAAACTCTTGGAGAATTGAGGCGAGCAACAATTTTCATTTGAAACCTCTCCTTCTGGTTTTTTCTCAACATTTTCTGACTCTGGAATCTTAGGTTTGGCTGCTTTAATGTTTAAATAATTATTAATTAAAGCAACTTTAACATCTTCTTTAGTGCGACCTGCTAATGGAACTGTAATAAGATAGTTCTCTCCGATGTCCTCAATATTATGAGGGATGTGACTTCCATGACCCTCCATAAATCCGTGCATAAAATGCTTTGCCATATTCTTCATCTTATGCATTTGTTCTGGTGAGAATGGAAAACAACCCATCATACCTTTCATGCCATGTGGACCGTGTGATCTATGTGGGCCATGTGGACCGTGTGGACCACGAGAACCGCGGTGACCATGAGGGCTTTGTGTATTTTCGTCATGCATTAACTTTTTTCCTCCTTTTTATGATTTTAAAATATTATTTTTGGTCTTTAAATTATGAATAGATATCATCATCGAGAATTTCGATATTCTTAGCCTTTTTAACACGTTCCTTTGTAATAACTTCAAGCACCGTTTTGAATTTAGAGATTCTATTGTCAATCATTTTAATTCTCTTTGTTAATTCCTGTTTAGAATGTTTTAGTTTCTTGAGAGAATTTTCTATGAGGTGTTGATTCTGTAAAGATAAATCAGTTTCATTGATTTTGGGGTGATCTACAGATTTATGATATGGAAAACTACAAAACATTGTTTCAACATTTCTTTTAATACCGGGGAAATCATCAACAATTGTAAAGATGTAGTCCATGAGAGAATGCATGCTAGGAAAAATGTTATCGTTTATAGAGTCTTTAAGAACTACCTCTCCTCGAGCTGTTATATGGTATCTTTTTTTAAGTCGTTTAGTTTTATCTATTTCTTCAATCCGAACTAACTCTTTCTTTGATAGATTCTTTAATATAGGGTATATAGATCCAGCGGTACCACTCCATAATCCTCTCGGTTTACTAGCTATTTTCTGCATAATATCATAACCCGTAATACCTGAATGAGCTTTTATGATATTTAAAACTAATATCTCTAAACCTGCTATTTCTCCTGCTCTATGCTTGCCAAAAAACATAATCACGAAATTAACATATCGATTCCGATATACTTGATATATATCGACTCCGATATAAAAACTTTTTCCTCCTGATAACAAAGAAATTAGAAATAGATCCTCTCGGAAAGTAAGAGAGTTGTTATAGTTAGCGTTGTTATGGTTGTTAGCTATAAGATAAAAGAATTCGAGTATTATACTATCTTTGAAGGTATTAAAAATCGGGAATTGCTCAAAATCCTAAATTTGATATCATTTCATTAATGTTTTTTAAATATGAATCATCTATATCGGAGAATTCTCCGTTATTCTTCTGATTAAAAAAAGTTTTAAACAAATTTGAACTATCCACCATCATTTTCATAGTATCTTCATATTTTTCACCTAAGTCTTTAAATGATATGAGCTTTTTTAAAAATATTTCAATACTTCTAGTATATTCATATAGGTTCTCTAATCCAAGATAGCCCGAATTTCCCTTAAGTGTGTGATAAATTCTTGCGAGAATTTTAATGTTAGATGGTTCTTCTGGTTTCTTTTTTATATTTTCGAGTGATTCCTCAAATTCTTTTAATAATTCTTCTAACTCAATAAAAAATACATCCATTAATTCGTTATTTTCCAATATTTTACACCATTTTTTAATTATTAAAGAAATTGGTGAGAAGTAGCTTATGTTCATCAATTAATTATTACATCTTGTAATAGGAATTCTGTCTTTATTAAAATCTCAATTTTATCCTTAAAAACTAAAATTTTGAAATAGATTCTTTAACTATTTCAGGAGTTACTGGTTTTTTTACATAAGCTTTTACATGTGGCAATTTTTCCTTATCACTTGCGGTCACCTCATCACCTGTGATGAAAATTACAGGTAAGGAAGGATATTTTTCCCATAATAATTGACAGCATTCTACACCACTACCATCAGGAAGAATCATGTCCATTGAAACAAAATCTGGTTTCTCATGATTATCTAAGGCTTTTATAAAATCTTTTTGATTAAAGACCGTAGCTTCGATAAATATGTTTTCTTTTGTCATCAAATTTTGAAGTGCTAAAGCTGAGACTCGAGAATCATCACAAATGATTACTTTCTTCATGCAAACTTTATAAGGCAAATGTTATTTAAGTATTCGCATATAAAAAACGTATATAAATATAACAACTATATTCAACTAAAAAAAAATATTTACATAAATAATCTAGGGTTTTTTATTTTTTATCATAATATGAATTTTACTCTATAGGTTCTAATTGTAGATTATTAAGTAAATATCAAATAATAGAAGTATATTATTACATATCATCAGGGGTCTACATGAGTTACCAAAAGAAAAAAATCTTAGTTGTAGATGATTCACGATTACAAAGAATGGCTTTAAAAAATATTATTAATGATATGGATTATGTGAGTATTATTGAAGAAGCTTCCAATGGTTTAGATGCCATATCACAATTCAAGTTACTAAATCCAGACTTGACTATAATAGATTTAATTATGCCTAAAATGGGAGGAATACTTGCCATAGAGGAAATATTAAAAATAAACAATGATGCAATAATATTAGCGGTCACTGCAACTGAAGAAGAGGAGTCTCTTACTGAAGCATTGGAAAAAGGAGTAAAGGAAATTATCCAAAAACCTTATAAGAAGGATTATGTTCTAAATTTAATAGATTTTTATCTAAGGACTTCCTCCCAAAAAAGTGTCTTAATTGTTGATGATTCTCGAATGTCTCGAATATTTCTAAAAAAAATACTAACTAAAAATAGTTATGAATTAATTTATGAAGCTGAAAATGGATTGGAAGCGGTTAATTTATACAAAAAATTTAAGCCTCAATTGGTCACCATGGATTTAGACATGCCTGTTATGAATGGAATTGAAGCAATTGATGAAATTATTAATTTTCATAGTGAAGCAAATATTGTTGTTGTTTCAGCCATGGAACAAAAACATTATCTAACTGAAGTTAAGGAAAAAGGAGCTAAAGTATTAATAAAAAAGTCCTTTAAACCTAACATCTTAGAAAATGACCTTAAACCTTATCTTTAAAATTATCTTAGATTTGATCGTGAAATGAAGCTTTCACGAATTTTTTCGTGTCAATTATTATTTTGTAAATTTTTAAAAGGAAATGAAGGTACATACCCATGATATAAAAGAAACTTGAAAAAAAAATTGAAGAGGTAAGGGAAAGATTAAAGATCTTATAATAAAAATTTTAGAAGAAACCAATGCTTTAAAATTTGGTGAATTTACACTAGCATCGGGCAAAAAATCGAAATATTACATCGATTTACGAGTCATACCGAACTTTCCAGAGTCATTTGAAGAATTGATCAACATTGCAGTGAATTATTTAAAAGATAATTGTCCAGAAATTGAGGGTGTAGTTGCTATCCCACTAGCGGGTGTACCATTTGGTGTCATGATTGCTCATCAACTTCAAAAACCCTTTTATATTTTAAGAAAAGAACCAAAGGAACATGGATTAAAAAAAATGATTGAAGGGGAAATCAAAAAAGGGCAAAAAATTCTATTAGTTGATGATTTAATCTCGAGTGGTTATAGTAAACTTTTTGCAATAAATGCCTTGAGAGAAGAAGGGGCATTGGTGGAAAATTTGTTCGTCTTTATTGACAGAACACGGGATGGTCTTAGAGAATTTGAAGAAGAACATTCAATTAAAGTTCAATATCTCCTGAATGTAAAAGATATTCTTACAACAAGACAATAGATTTTATAGTTTTTGAAGAAATTACCCCCATAACATCAAAATCTTCTAATATATTATAGAAACCTTTTTTAATAATTACATCAAATATTAGATAAAATTTTTAGTTGATAAATGTAAAATTTATTGAAAATATTAAAAACATTATAAAATAAGTAAAAGGTCGTATTTATGGGAGTAGGTAAAGTTTTTGCTATTATTGGTAGTGTATTAGGAGTGCTTAGCGTGGTTCTATATTATGCTGCGCCCGAAATATTTTGTCTATGGAGACTTGATGCAGGGACGACAATGAAAGCATTTATTGGAGGTTTTGGATCAGTTTCAGGAGAACAAGTCTCTATTCCGTTTGCACCTAAATATACTGAAGATATCTTTTTATTGATCGTGAGTGTGCTAATTTTAGGTGGTAGCGTACTAACTTTTATTGCGGGTCTAACAGAAAGTAAAGTAGTCGGAATTCTAGGAGGCATCATTTTACTAGCTGGCCCAATCCTATTTTTGGTTGAGATAATAGCTAAATTAGGTATTTTTGGGAGTGATATAGTTCCACTTCTGGGTGATGCGTTCTTCTTGTTTGGTAATTCTCCGGGATTGGTTGAATGGGGTATTTACTATGGTTACTATTTAGCAATTGGAGGAGGAATATTAGGAATGATAGGTGGAGCTACTGTTTAATCACTTTTTAAAAAAAAAGAAATTAGAATTAAACTTAACATTCTAGTAATTTATCATTTTTTTTTTCGACATTCAATAATTAACTTTTCTTATGGGACAAAATACTCAGTTAAATCTTGTCCTAAAAAATAAAGCTTGATCAATTATAATGCTAAAGAATTAATTTAAAACATCGAGAGTCCAATCTTTATTTGTCAGTATTGAAATCTGATTTTTTATTTGAATAAAAAGATTTATATAGTGGTTAATGCGTATCATTCATAAAAATATAATTTATCATAAAAAACGGATAGATAATCTATGGCTTTAACTAAAAAAGAATATTTTGTAAGAGATTTAGTAATTGATGACGAATATGGGATTATTGACTCAAAAGCGACAATTCAAGATGCTGCTAAAAAGATGAAGGAGTTGGGTGTTCCCGATTTAGTTGTTGTAAAAGATGAAAAGCAAGAAGTTCTTGGTGTAATTGCTGATTTTGATATTGTTCAAAATGTTGTTGCGGAAGGTAAAGACGTTAAAACTGAAAATGTAACTTTAGCTATGTATAAAATCACCCCTGTATCCTTAGATACGCCCGTGACCGAAGCATTTGCAAGGATGCGAGATTTGAATGCTAATGTTGTCCCTGTAGTTGAAAATGAAAAATTGATGGGAGTATGCACTATCCAAGATTGTTGGAGTTACATACCTGATCAGAATGTTGATGAAATTGGCTTAATATCTGTAAGAAATACAAGGGTAGCTGAATTTTGGTTTGCTAGTGTATGTGCTATTCTAGCATTTACTTTGGGTATTATTTTACCCCTTATTGGAGTATATGGCTTTTTTACCGGAGCCGAAGCAGATCTTTTGAGCTTGTTGGGGATTGGACTACTTGGTGGAGGTAATATCTCCTTCAATTTATTTGAAGCTAAGGGTCTAAGCATAATTGTCCCCTTTTTTGAAATAGGACCAATATGGATTGTAATAGAGATATTTAGTGTCTTATTTCTGATTTTTGGAATAATTAGTTTGTTTTCCATCCTATATACTAGCTTTTCTGATACAAGACATTTACAGACGGGTAGAATTGTAAGAACAATAATTCCTGGACTTGTTATTTTCTTTATGGCTTTTGAATGGATATTGTTTGGTATTGCTTTTGCAAGTGCCGTTCCTCCACCTAATATAACAATTGATAGCGTTGGATTAGTGATGTCGATCTTATCAATGATTCTAATTTTACTAGCGATAAATAGAGACTATATGTTTAAAGAGAAAGTAACTACTGATTCTGAATATAAAGAGGTGTCAAGTTAAAAATGCCCCGAGGCGGTGGTGGCGGTTTCGGAGGCGGTGGCTTCCGAGGTGGCGGTTTTGGTGGTGGCGGTTTTCGAGGCGGTGGCTTCCGAGGTGGCTCATTTGGTGGTCGAGGAGGTTATGGAAGACCAAGTGGGAGACCCTTTGGAAGAACCGGCGCCTCTCGAGTATCATCTCGATCTCCAAGCGGACCTTATTCTCATAGAGGGTATAGACCACACCGTAGATATTATAGACCAGCTTTGTGGTACCATAGACCTTGGTATTACCGTATGTGGTATAATCCAATGTGGGCAGGGCATTATTATCGCCCTTGGTATTATTCTCCTATGTATGTCGGTGGAGGTATTACACTGATAGTCGCATTAGCCCTAATTATACTTCCAATAGCCGGTGTTGCCTTCATGTTCCCATTTAGTGATGCAGATGCGAATGGTTATGTGACATATCGTTCCACAGAGATATTGAATTATAATGAATTCTGGTATGAATATGAGTATATTGAACAAGGTAATGACATAACAATTAATACTGTTCAATCTTCACTAGCTGATATCAATTTTGGTATTTGGAATCATCCCTTTGAATCTCTACCAACGAGAACATTTACTACATCCGAAATTGGTCAATTTAACGTCCAGAGTGGTGGTAGTTATGAATATTTATGGTTTTTCCTAAGACCAGGATCATCAATAGCTTATGACTTTAACTCGTCTGGATTGTTAGATTTTTTCATAGGTGATTATGACGACGTTTATTCATGGAATCAAGGAGGATCCCCAATTTTCTATATTGATAAGTCAAACACTAATGATGAAACTGGATCTATAGCAATTACAAGCGCAGATGATTATTATGTGGTTTGGTATAACGACGGTATCTCCAACATTGATGTGGATTTTACTGTGGATTTTACAGAGAGTGGTGTTAAAGATTTCACTGCAGCGGATTTTTATGTAAATGAAACTACCGATATCAATCCGCAATCATTCACAGTACCCGATTCAGGAAATTGGTATTTCTTCATCTATTTTGATCCGATGAATTCTCCCGTTGACTCGACGAGCATTACTTTTGATGTGAGTTATGATACTGGAAAATCATCTAGTGATAGATGGGGTGATATACGATGGATTTTAATTATAGTTTTGAGTGTTGTTGTTATATTATTAGTTGCTGCATTGATAGCAAGAAGAGGTCAGAAGAAATTGAAACTAAAATCACCATCAACGGCCACAATTATACCAAAGTCAACATCCACAACTGTACCGACGCCGATGTCAAAAGTTTCTCCTTACAAACAAGTACCAACTACAAAACTCAAATGTATACGATGTGGGGCTTCGCTTCACAGTGATTCCAAATTCTGCATTAAATGTGGCGGTAAAGTGGAAGGGAGACAAATTGGAACTTCAACATTGATTACAAAATCAACAGCAAAGACATGCTCTTTCTGTGGAAGCAAATTGTCAGGAATAGATAAGTTTTGTAAATGGTGCGGTACTAAAATCGCGGAAAAATAATAATTAAATTCAGATTTTTTTATTTTATTTTTTTTATTTTATGGAATAATGAGAAAATTATCAGGACTTAAAGATTTTTTAAAATATTTATCCCACATTTCTCACAGAACTCTTGTTCTTCATTTTTTATTCTTTCTCCGCAGTTTTTACAATATATAAGGCTTTTTCTTAATTTTTTTTTTTTCCCCTCTATTTCCTTTATTTTTTGTGTTTTTTTATACTTGCTGTAATCTTCTCGAGGTTTAATTTCTTTTTCAATAGATATGATCTTGTCTTTTAACCATATCAGAAATATGTACTTTTCGGTCTCCTCAATCGTGCTAAATGCTTTATAATTTAATTTCTTTTTATCTGGGGCATCAATAAATCTTGTATTTCCAATTTCAATAAAAGCATTATAAAATAAAATCCCATCATAAATTAAATTCTTAACAACCTTATTTTTTTCTACCTCATATGCTAGATCAAAACCCGTAGCTCCATCTTCAATCATTTTAAGCATTTTTTTAAAGAAGTCTAATTGTTCCATCAAATTTTTCTCCGCTTCTTCTTTAGTTTTAATTGGTTTAGATTCCTTAAGGACAATATCAATTAAAATAGGTATTTTTGTTTTGTACGTTCTCTCTTGTTTAATTTTCTTATGGAGTTTCTTAATTTGAGTTCCAAAATTCATATTTTTCTGCCTAATTTAACAGGTTTTATATATAAATGACTTTTGTCCATTACTTAAATTTCAAGTTAATAGTTTGAATTTATCTAATATGCAAATAAGAAATTAAGATATATATATTTAATATATAAATGAATTTAAATTGAAGTACGAAGGTTGAGGGTTAACTTTTTATGATTTTTTTATTTCGCGTTCTTTTTTTTCAAAAGAAGTTATATTTCTATCCTCAGACGGTTTACTTACTCCGTTACTCTTAAAAGAAGTATATATTCCTTTAATTTCACCAAATCCGACTGTCATAATTGTGTGACTTAAATGTTTTTTTTCAAAACTTTTTATTTCTACTTGGTTTACTGGATTATTTGGGTGAATTAATATATATTTTTTACATTTTAGACAAGCACGTGCACGAATCATTTGAATCTCCTTCTGAAATATGTGATTAGAGAAATTTCTAAATTCTTTAGTACGATCGAAGAAACTTTTCTTTATCCCTTTACAATTATATCTAAAAAAAAACGCATATATCAAATTTTTGGTTTTTTATAATAGTATGTATTGATATTACGAACAAAAATTGAATCCAAATTTTGTATATTTGCGATATGTTGATTCATACAAATTGTAATTTAGGGAAATAATTTACCTTATTATGAATTCATTATATTAGGAATCGTTGATTCATATTTATCTTTAAGCTTTATTACATCAAGAGAAAAAGATGTGCTTTTCAAACCCTGTATATGGACTTTTGGTTCACTTATTAAACTTCCTATTTTTTTTGCTGAAATTCCATATTTCCTAGAAATTTCAAGAATTTTAATTTGGTCACTTGGATCAGTTTCGATTATGAATCTGCCATTTGATTCACTAAAAAGAATTTCGTCATCTTTTAACGTGACATCATAACAATTTGTGAGGTCCAAATTAGCTCCCATACTATTTTTAAAACACATTTCTGCTATAGTTATGATAAATCCCCCTTTATTTACATCATGATTAGCTTTAACAAATTTATTTTCATATAATTCAAAAATAAAATCCCAAGTTGCTTTAATTTGCATTTCATCAACTTTCGGGGGAATTCCTCCATCGAGATCATATATAACCGAATGATATTCAGAACCACCTAATTCTGCTTTTGTGTCACCAATAAGGAAAATGTGGTTCCCTGCGTGTTTAAAGGGTAGAGTGATTATATTTTCTTGTCCATTTATGGTTCCTACAATCATAATTTGGGGAGTTGCCTTTATTGCAGTGTGGGTAACATCATCCTCGTTATAAAAGGATACGTTACCTCCTACAATAGGAATCTTCAAGATTCGACAAAAATCGTTCATCCCTTCAACAGCTTTCGAAAAATACCAAAATGATTCTGGAACCTCGGGATTTCCAAAATTACAACAATTGACCATAGCCATTGGCTTTGCCCCGTTAGCAATCACGTTTCCGCATATTTCAACAAGGCCACCTTTAGCACCTTCATATGGGTCTAGGTAACAATGCTTTGAATTCACACCTACACTGGCTGCAATAAATTTTTCCGTTCCTATGATTCTCAAAACACCTGAATCTCCGTCTCCACACTTGACAACAGATCTTATTCCAACTTCAAAATCATACTGTCTATATATCCATTCTTTGCTACAAATATTTTCAGATGCTATTAATTTATAAAATATTTCATCAAGTCGTAAACTCTGCTCCGGAGTTATTTGGGATAGTAATTTATCTAAATAAACCGGCCTTTTTTCTTCTCTCTTGAATGTTGGAGATTCGGATAAAGTTTTCGCTGGAAGATTTACAACGAGCTTATCTCCATCAAAAACTTTAAGGACTTTTGAATCATCAGTTCGACCTAATACTGCGTAATTCATCTCATATTTTTTAAAGATATCAAGGACAATATCTAAACCTTCAGGTTTCACAATAAAAACCATTCGTTCTTGTGATTCTGAAAGCATTATTTCATAAGAATTCATTCCGGGTTCTCTCGTAAAGACCTTTCTCAGATCTACTGAAGCACCCGTATTACCATCTCCAGTTAATTCACTTGTCCCACATGTTAGTCCTCCACCTCCAAGATCCTTTAAACCTCTAACATAACCTGTTTTTATTGATTCTAAAGTGGCTTCAATTATCATTTTTTTTGTAAATGGATCACCGATCTGAACTGCGGGTCTGTCTGCTTCGGACATCTCTGTAAGATTACGTGATGCAAAAGTTACTCCATGAATTCCATCTCTTCCAGTAGATCCTCCCATTAAAACTACATAGTCATCAGGGTTATTAGCTCTACTTGGAGCATGCTTAAAATCCTCTATTGTTCCTAATCCAATACAAGCTACATTAACTAAACAATTACTTTTAAAACTATCATCAAATTCAACTTCTCCCCCAATAGTTGGGATTCCGGTGCAATTTCCATAATCAGCAATACCTTTTACAACATATTTAAGTAACCATTGAGAATGCGGATTATTTTGCAAACGACCAAATCTTAGAGGGTCTAATAAAGCAATAGGCCTTACACCCATACATAAAATGTCTCTGATGATTCCGGAAATCCCCGTCGCAGCCCCATGATAAGGTTCAATTGCTGAAGGATGATTATGTGATTCTATCCTAAATGCTAATGCATATCCGTCCCCAATGTCTATAACCCCTGCATCTTGACCAGGTCCAGCCAAGACATAGTCATAGTTTGCCTCGGCGTCTTCAAACAGCTTTAATTTAGGACGTGAAGATTTATACGAGCAATGCTCTGACCACATGACAGAAAACATTTGAAGTTCTATCAGATTAGGTTCTCTTTTTAGAAGTTTTTTTACCTTTTCGTATTCCCATTCGGTCATCTCGATATCTACTTCTTCCCCGTCTAGAATAACTCTTGTCATTAAGAAATCCTCCTTTTAATAAATTCTATCATTGAGTCAAAAATTTTTCTCCCATGATCAGTTTTCTTTGGACTTATAATGGGTTCTGAAGCCCGTTCTGGATGAGGCATTAATCCAACACAATTTTGTTCTATGTTACAAATTCCACCAATATTATCTAAAGATCCATTGGGATTAGCATCGTTACTTAGTTCCCCTTGGTCAGTGGAATATTTAAAAACAATCTGCTCGTTTTCCTCAAGTTCTTTTAAATTATCAGTATAATATCGTCCCTCCCCGTGAGCAATTGGAATATCAATAACATCGCCTACATTCATCTTGTTTGTAAATGCTGTTTTATTATTTTCTACTTTAAGATTCACCCATTTACATACAAATTTTAGAGATTCATTCTGTAATAATGCACCTGGAAGAAATTGAGCTTCTGTTAAA
>SDBS01006414.1_pt1 | contig 11453 bp, 12 predicted proteins | sample 2277091 | NCBI WGS metagenome assembly SDBS01 (sample SAMN10404972, study PRJNA504765) | marine sediment metagenome | isolation source: marine sediment core GS10_PC15, 163 cmbsf | place: Arctic Ocean: Southern Knipovich Ridge | collected 2010 | reverse complement strand
GCACCATTCCTGGTACGAGCCAGGGGTGGAGAACTACGCTATGGCCATCAAGAACTAACCGATGCGCTGCTCCTGGATGGTTTATGGGATCCATTTGAAGATTGGGCCATGGGTATGGCCGCCGAATGGATCGCGGACGAGTACGAGGTCACTCGAGAGGACATGGATATTTGGGCATTTGAGTCTCACCAGAAGGCGATCAAGGCCATCGATGAAGGTAAATTTGCGGGTGAGGTCATCCCCGTTGAGGTCCCCGGTCGGAAAGGCTCGAAGACCATCGTCGAGGTCGACGAAACCCCGCGTCGAGATACTTCCCTGGAGAAACTCGCCTCCTTAAAGCCAGCCTTTTCGAAAGACGGCAAGGTCACCGCCGGAAACGCGCCAGGGCTGAATGACGGGGCTGCTGCGGTAATCTATGCAAGCCGTGAGAAAGCCAGCGAACTTGGTGTGGACCCTCTCGCACGCGTCGTTGGCTACGCCAGCGCGGCCGTTCCACCGAAAGAACTATTCACCGCCCCCGCATATGCCATCCCGAAACTCATGGAGAAAGTGGGATGGACCGCCGAGGATGTCGATCTCATCGAATTGAATGAGGCCTTTGCCGCCCAGGTGTTGGCTGACGGGTATGCGCTGGCTGATAAAGGTTGGGATTGGGAAAGAGTTAATGTACACGGTGGCGCGATTGCCCTCGGACATCCCATTGGTGCGTCTGGAGCACGAGTTCTCACGACGTTGCTTTATGCATTAAGGGATCGAGGCCTCCAACGTGGCATCGCTTCCCTGTGCCTCGGCGGCGGCGAAGCGGTCGCCATGGCTATCGAATTGGAGTGAAACGCGCTTCCAGTGATGGTCAATATAGATTAATCCATTCTAGAGACATTCTAATAACTTAAGGAGATCATTCCATGGAAGTGAAGCACATCTTTGTCGTCGGCGCCGGCACAATGGGGAATGGAATCGCTCAGACTGCCGCCATATCCGGATACGAGGTCACCATGATGGATATCGCACCTGAGCCGATCGAAGCCGGGATGGCGGCAATCAAGAAATCTGTCGAAAAATTTCTTGGTAAGGGCGTCATCGACGAAGCTCAAAAAGAAGCCGCACTGGGGATTTCGACATCCCTGAACCTCGAACCCTCGAAACAGGCTGATCTGGTGATCGAAGCGGCAACCGAAAATCCTGATCTAAAGATCGATCTATTCAAAGAACTGGATCAACTCGCCCCTGAAGGGTCGATCCTGGCCTCCAATACATCTTCGATCTCACTCACGAAAATTGGCGCTGCAACTCAACGACCTGAGCAGGTGATCGGGATGCATTTTTTCAACCCGGTCCCCTTGATGAAACTCCTTGAGGTTGTTCGGGGCCTGGCGACTTCGGATGCGACCACCGAGGTGGTCATGGATGTAGGACGAAAAATGGGGAAAGTGCCTGTCGAGGCGATGGACTCCCCGGGATTTATTTCCAACCGAATCCTATGCCCCATGATCAACGAGGCAGTGTTCACGCTTCAGGAAGGAATCGGCTCCCCGGAAGCAATTGATACGGTCATGAAATTGGGGATGAACCACCCCATGGGTCCGCTGAAGCTGGCGGATCTCATTGGATTGGATGTTGTGTTGTTTGTCTTAGAAGTGCTCCAGCGAGACCTTGGAGATGACAAATATCGACCCTGCCCGCTGCTGAGGAAGATGGTCGACGGCGGGTATCTTGGCCGAAAATCAGGGCGAGGTTTTTACGACTACAGCAAGTAGCTCATCCACATCGTCGGATAAAGTTCGTGGTTAGCGATCAAACCTACGCGAGTTTGAGTCGGGAACCATCTCCCACATGCCGGTCCCATCGTGCCCCAGCCCAATTTTGCGCTATCAGCACTCGTCGCTTCGCAGCTTTGTGAAACCAGATAACACTTGAAAGCCTGGAACTGTGTATAATGCGCGAAAGAATCCGTGGAGGTGGTGGAGATGTTAACTATGCGAATGGGAATTGGCATGCTTATCCTGCTGGTAAGCTTGGTCTCGTGTGGGGTGCCCGCATCTCCAGCCGGAGACCAAAAGGTCATCGAAACTGCCGTTGCAGCGACACTTCGTGCATCCCAATCCACAACCCCATCCATCGAGCTCGCGAATGAAACCGAATCTGCGGCGGAGGTCAGCCCTACGATCCCCCTCCCCGCTTCCCGCCCACCAGGCACCCTTCAGATTGCCTATACCGATAACGGGAATGTCTGGTGGATTGATGGTCCCTCCCCCCCGGTGCAGCTCAGTTCAAGCGGGTACGCGCAGGAAGTCCTGATTTCAGATGATGGATCGATGGCAGCATTCTATCGCAACAATTGGGAAGATGATGTCTATGAGATTCGGGTTGTCAGCACGGGAGGAGGTCCTGAGCGTATAGCGCTGGATCAGAACGACACCGACGCGCTTTATCCATTGGATGGGGCGAAGCATATTCTTCCCTATCAAATCGAGTTCATTCCCGGCTCACACAGCCTCTTGTTCAACACCCAGGCCACCTTCGAAGGTCCGGGGCTGTTCAAGTTCGACGATCTGCTGATGCTCGACCTTGATACGAGCGAATTGACGAGGGTTCTCCCTCCAGGAAGCGGTGGAGATTTTACGATATCACCCAACGGCAGGGAGGTCGCGCTGATCAAGCCAACCGAAATTGGATTCTCATCCAGCGATGGGACGAACCTACAATCCGGGTTGGTCGACTACGAGCCGGTAATTACCTACAGCGAGTTCTCCTTCTATCCCCTGGTCACATGGAGCTCCGACTCAACTGTTTTCATCGTGGTGATCCCTTCGGCGGATCCATTTGCACAGGATCCTAGGGGGGAAGTGTGGCGGATCAACACAATGGATGCATCATCCGGTCTCGTCAGCAGGATCGACGGCCATACTTATTTCCCCCAACTCTCGGGACACCCAGTGATACCTCGCTCGCTGGCTCGAATCGCATTTCTGAGGAATACAGACACGCCAAACATCTCCGAGCTTTATTACGCCAATCTCGATGGCAGCGGTGAGGTGGCCTACGAACGCGGGAACATTAAGTGGAATGGTTGGCACGAGAACAGCGAGGCCTTCGTTTTCACGACGGGTACTTCACAAATGTTTCTGGGATCCACACAAGCCTCACCCACGGCCCTCGCGGATGGCATCGATCTCCGCTGGACGGATGCCAACGCGTTCCTTTTCCTCTCTGGCAGCTTCGGTGACTGGACTCTCATGCGAGGGCAGCTCGGTGCGGCTTCAGTTCCCATCATTAGCCCTACAGGCGATTTCATCACATACGATTTTTTGAAGTGGTGAACATTATGTAAAGTCCTTATGAGTGCCACATGCTCGCCCGCACATCCGGAGCGAAGCGTACCCGACAAGCACAGGTTACTCTCAGAAGAACGGGCCAGACGTCTCAAGATCTCCAGTCGAAGGTCTCCCCGCAAATAGGAGTATGGCACCTATTGCTTTGCTGAAGAATCTGTACTATCTTCATTCGTACGAGCTAACAGACAATCGTATGCACACGGCCCATAGGAGGCTACCACCATGGATCCGAAAATCATCTTTCCCATCTGGTTCATATTTTCTGCAGTATTTCTGTATCTCGCATACACGCAATACAAGCTATCTCAAGACCCTCTGCGCCCATTTTATATGCGTGAGAACCGCACCGAGACCGTCATGACTGAAGACGGAAAGGCTGTCGAGCAGCTTACTGCGTCAGGGGTCGAAGAGTTCAACAAGTACCTCGAGATGGCCAATTCGCGCAACAAAAAACATTACACCGCAGCTGCAGTCGGTTACTTTGTTGCCTCTGCAATATCACTCGTATCCATGTTCCTCATGACCATGGGCACCTCCTAGGAAGGAGCAGCGAGAGTCAAGTTTATTCAACTCGGACACACTGCAGATGCGTGCGAGACTTCAACAGGAATATCAACGGCGGGATTCCGAATCCCGCCGGGCTTTTTTTAAGACTGCTTGTCTGGTGACAACATAGGGCAAAAGTCACTCGACCTCCCATCCATCTCACGAGGACATTTACCACAAGTTAAGAATCCCACACCAAGCTGCGGGTCATCTTCCAAGGAAAAAGCTTTAACGGGAGTTGCCACCCCATACTCCTGCTTGCCCTTCAACCCATCCGCAAGCTGATGGATCCCGGTTCCCTCATGCAGCGGGTTTCCGGAATCAAGAAGCTTGCTCATCCCGGTCAGCAAGCTACATGGCATTCTGGCATTTTCCCATTATCTTCAAGCACGCATAAATGTTTATGATTGCTAATGGTCTGGTGTGAATTGATATTGAATAAGTGTGGCCCGAAAAAATGAACCGGGATTCCGATTGGATACCAGGCACCGATGATGTATATCGAAACTCAGTGGCAGTGGTCGTAGCATCACAATTCCGATGCCCTAAAAGTGTCCAAGAAATGGGGTGCACCGCCTTATCCCCCTTAATTATATTTGGCAGGAGCCCGCTCTTCTTTTATATCTTGCATTTATTTGTATATGCACTTATCGGCACGTCATTTACACCAAGCGGGACGTCACTTGGCAATATGTTCTTCTTCTGGATAGCGGGACTGCTCCTCCTTTACCCGCTTTGCTTATGGTATGGTCGCCTAAAGCAGCGACAAAGAGCGGGCTCCATCCTCAGATTGTTCTAATAGCAAACAGGGCGATTCATCATTTTGCCTGGCCACGTGACCAGGTAACCCACTCTCCATTCGTCCACCCTGATTTTCCCCCATCCGCATAGCGTAAAAAGGTACCTGATTCTTTAGACTCAAGGCAGTCATGAGGCATATTGTTTCGCCGAGTTTGGACAAAGCGAGACAAACGAAATTCTGCCGACCTTTACCAGCACGATCCAAAACGTCAGGTTTAGATGGTCCCAGACCTGATTGAGCTTGTCGCTTAATCACAAGCTTCTCCTTCCAACTTAGGCAGGGGTGTGACTTCTCCCGCCCCTGCCTGAAGGAAAGGGCTCAAGGGATCATCAGCAACAAACGCAATACTAAACGATCGATTGGAAATATGAAGCAAGGAAAAGGAGCCTCAAAATGTATAGCCCGCTGCGAACTGAAGTTGACCTCGAATATCTGCGACACCAAAGACGCCAGCAGGCGGAAATCGAGCGAACGATACGCTCAGTCGATAACAACAGTGCAGTGGAGACAATGTCGCTCAGCTTTTCAAAATTCGTAAGGCTCTTGGAAGCGCGGCTCCAGCGAACGCCTGTTGAGCAAACGAATGCTCAGATTCGCTTGCGGGATTCCAAACAATCACAGTTCAGCTCATGATTGTCCAGGCTCAACACGAGACTGGATATATGGAGAGCTCCATCCAGATTTCATCGAACCAGAGGAGCATCATGCGTATTTTATTGGTTGATGATGAAAGGCGAATTCGCTCGGCACTCAGGCTGCTTTTCGAAAGCGAACCTGAATATATAGTAGTTGGGGAGGCAGAGAACGTTAACGCTCTGATCGCTCAAGTAATCGCTGAGCGACCCGATACTGTCCTGCTTGATTGGGATTTGTTGAAGAACCGCGACCAACTCATTTTCGGTCTCAAAAAGGTCAACCCCAAGCTGGCCGTCCTCATCCTGAGCGGCCGTCCAGAGGTGAGGCAGGATGCGATCCGGTCTGGCGCAGATGCCTTCTTCAGCAAAACGGACCCCCCGGAACGTTTGCTTCAGACCCTGGCCACAATCAAGGTCGCGGGAAAATAAACCTCTTATGCTCGATGGAGTAAAAGACACATAGGCATTGGAGGGATTTAATACCTAATCCCTCCGTTCCCGGATTGACCTAGTGAGCTCTGTTTATACACCCACCCACCTCATCACAGCCAGGTAATTATCCGTCCTCGTAACCTTGATAAACACATTCATAAGTCGACTTGCCCAGCGAAAGTAGCGCGGCATTGCGGATCTATCCCGAACTTCATGGAAACCAAATCTTATATAAAATGGAATCAGTGTCGATCTACAGGTCAACCACAGCGGCGGATCCGAGGAAGACTGCAGCAGTTCGATGATCACCCTCCCGAGTCCTGAGCCCCGCCATGGTTCTTGAACTACGAGCGAAGCCAATTCTCTTGATCCATCAGCGTGGGCTTTCACCTGCCCACAAGCGACGATGTCCCCCTCCTCATCGATAGCCACCACGAACCTTTTCCAATCCAGGCCAAGCGGATTCAGGCGTTCCTTCCTGATCATCCCCCTGATAGCCAACCAATCTTCAGGTCCTGCTTGACGAAAAATCACAGTTTCAGGCGAGGATCCGCGAGGTTCATATTTCACCGGGTGGTCCAAATCGTCTCCGTTAAGTTAAAAACCCCGCAGTAAACTACAGGGTATTCTGGCTTCTTCCCATAAGTACAGCTCCGAAAAATCATTTCTCGCAATCTCTTGTATGCATCAGTTCGGAGATGAGTATGGGGTTCAAGCGTTGTTCAGCGTCTCATCGATCATCTTCTTAACCAGCTGTGGATTGGCTTGCCCGGATGTCTTCTGCATGACCTGCCCCACGAACCAGCCAGCGAGCGAAGTCTTTCCACTTTTATAGGTCTCTACCTGTTCAGGATTTTCTGCAATCACCTGTGCCACGAGATCCCGAATCGCTCCTTCATCGGATACCTGCCCCAGACTTTCTTCCTCTACAAGCTCCTTTGGAGATTTCCCGGTCGCTTCCACCTTCTCGAGCAGATCCTTCCCCGTGCTCGTTGTAACCTTCTTTTCATCGACGAGGATGATGATCTCTGCAAGTTGATCCGGACGGAGCTTTAACTCACCGGCAGCACCACCCCGCTCCTTGATCAAACGCAAAACATCATTCATCAACCAGTTCGAGACCGATTTAGGGGGACCCTCGTAAGCTTGGACGGTTTGTTCAAAATACTCCGAGAGGGAACGCTCTTCTGTGAGTATTTCTGCATCGTAGATCGGGATCTTGTATTGCGTAACAAATCTCGACCGTCTTTCAAGAGGAAGCTCCGGCAGCCCAGCCAATATCTGTTCCCGCCAGGCCTCATCGAGGAAAATGGGGAGCAAGTCTGGCTCTCGAAAATACCGGTAGTCTGCCTCGGTCTCCTTGGAGCGCATTTTTCGCAAGCTCTCGGTATCCTCATCCCAGTCAAGAGTCCATGCCTGAATCTCGCGCCCAGCTTCCACCTCACGTGTTTGCCGATCGATCTCGGCCCGGATCGCGTCCCGGATGTTATCGATCGAATTCACATTTTTAATCTCTGTCTTGGCGCATAGATAATCCGCGCCCTCCGGGCGAATAGAGACGTTCGCATCACAGCGCAGTTGACCTCTTTCCATATCAGCTTCTGAGATACCCAACCAACGCAGAAGCTGGCGAAGTCTGTAAAGGTATTGAGCAGCTTCTTCGGCTGACCTCAGGTCAGGTCCAGTCACCATCTCAACCAGCGGCACACCACAGCGATTAAAATCTATCCAACGGTGCTCATCCATCCGAACCGTCTTCCCTGCATCTTCTTCGATGTGAAGCTTGGTAATCGTCACCTCACGATTTTCACCCTCCGGCATGGGTAGTGTGAATGTGCCTCCCAGCGCAAGGGGTTCATCATACTGGCTTATCTGATATCCCTTTGGAAGATCCGGGTAAAAATAGTTCTTCCGGGCGAAATAGCTTATCTCTTGAATAGAATCAGCCTGCACCGCAGCCGCGAGCAGCACAGCTTTCTCGACAACTGCTCGATTTAGGACGGGGAGCACACCTGGAAGACCTGTGCAAATTGGGCAGATATTTGTATTTGCCGGCTCTCCCCAAGATGAAGCCTTGCATCCACAGAAGATTTTTGAACTTGTATTTAACTGTATATGAGTCTCGAGACCGATCACGGCCTCATACTTCGGCATATCCTGATCCTTGATCGGCAGGGTTGACAACGGTGGTCGAGTCCGTGGAGCATCAACGCTCAATGATCGTAATATTGACGATCTCATCATCTACGGTAAGTGATTCCAGGACGTGCTCACCTGAGGTGACATAGCCAAAAACCGTGAAGTCAGTCTCCCATCCGGGTATATCATCGAGCAAGAAGAATATCTGGCTTCCACTTGAAGCCAACACATCTGGTCTGAACCAATATCCCAGGGCACCTTTGGTAGATGGGCTGCCAATCTCACTTGGAATGGCGTACCCGACGTCGCTATCCGGTTGAGCGTTGGGAGAACCTGTGAGCACAAACGCTCCCTCTTGAACTGTCGAGATCGGAAAACCATCGTAGTAACCCAATTCCGAGAGGACTACAAAGTTGTTCACACTTTGCGGCGCAGACAAGGGTTCTAACTTGACGCGAAAAGTTCCTTTGCTCGTGGCAATGGAAGCCTCGTATGTCTTCTTCAGATCGATGATCATCTCTGGCACACCTGTGTAAAGGCCTTCCCTCATCACGGGATCCAAATCTGCAAGTGGACGACTCGGATCTGGCACAGCTACAACGGGCACGGGTGTGGCAGTTGGCTCCGGTAGAGCGCTGCCTTCAGCTTCTGAGATTTCAACTGTAATTAATGCATCTCCACGGTAATCTGGGTTTCCCTGAGGATCACGGAGCGTCAGCGAATCGACCACATCCATGCCCTCGACAACTTGTCCAAAGATTGTGTGCGCACCATTCAGCCAGGGAACCGGTTCGTAAGTAATGAAGAATTGACTGCCATTCGTATTAGGACCGCTGTTGGCCATAGCAAGGAGCCCCGGTTCATTAAAGAGAAGACCTTCTACGATCTCGTCCTCGAATTGGTAGCCCGGTCCTCCACTTCCTGTGTGGGTCGGGTCACCACCCTGCGCCATGAAATCTGCAAGAACGCGGTGAAATGTGGTGCCATCGTAAAACCCCTCTTCTGCAAGAAACACAAAATTATTCACGGTGATGGGGGTCTTATCCGCAAAAAGCTCGACGACGATGTCGCCTCGTTCAGTCTTGAAGGTCGCCAGGTAGATGGTATCCGGATCGATGGTCATCTCCGGAGGTGCGTCCCACTTGGCAATCGGCTCATCCACAATCTCAATCGGGGTCGTTTCTTCTGTGGGTGTCGCTTCTGCTATATCAACCTCCCCTCCATCGGTCCTGCCACAGCTCGCAAGCACGAGCACTGTACTCGCCAATCCAAGGATGAGGGACTTCGTATTCACGTTTCGCATCGATACCTCCATCGAGGTCTGACCTCGATACATATTAACCGGTTTGGATTTTTAAAAGTTTTTAAGGACAGCCGGCTTTAAATCTCGCCAGGGCTTATTTCTAGTCGCGCGTTCATATGAGCGACCGACTCTCAGAAGCATGGCTTCTGTGTAATCCGGACCAAGCAGCTGGATGCCAACAGGAAGACCGTTTGAGTCTACGCCAGAGGGAAGCGACAAACCCGGGATGCCAGCCAAGTTGGCGGGAACGGTTAAAAGATCGGCATACTGCATCAGTACCGTATCGCCATACACCTCTCCAAGCTTGAAGGCCGTAGTTGGCGTCGTAGGTGTCAGCAGGCAGTCAAGTTTGTGGTCCCCCTCCGGATCAAAAACAGCTTCGAAATCGCCGCGGATTCTTGTACGAATTCGCAGCGCACGTTCATAGTAGCCCTTCTCATACTGCTCGGCAGAAACATACATCCCCATCAATATGCGCAGCTTGGGTTGAAGACCAAACCCCTGACCACGGGTCCGCCGGTAAAGCTCTCTCATATCTCCCACATCTCCATCGGAGCGGAAACCATACTTCACACCATCGTAGCGATGAAGGTTGGAAGCCGCCTCAACACGCGAGATCACAAAGTAAACCGGGATGCCGAACTGCGAGTTTGGTAAGGATACATTTTCAATGATCTCGGCTCCCTCGGCTGCAAGCGCCTCAGCGGCCGCGTACACGGAGGCTTCAATTTCAGGGGCAATAGGTTGTTCTTCAATATCCCCCGTTTCCGGGTCAGGGTGTTTTATCCGGAAGTAATCCGGCGAGAGACCGATGCGGAGCCCCTTGATGCCCTCCTCGAGGTTCTCAAGATAATTAGGGACCGGAGCGTTTGCCGTGGTTGCGTCCCGGATGTCAGGACCCGCAATCACATTCATCATCAAGGCCGCATCCGTCACATCTCGCGCTACCGGACCAGGGCAATCGAGTGAGGAGGCGAATGCTATCAAACCATAACGCGACACCCGTCCATAAGTTGGCTTCATGCCAACAACCCCGCAAAAAGAAGCGGGCTGCCGTACCGAGCCCGCAGTATCTGTCCCCAGCGAGATGGCGCATTCCCCCGCAGCTACGGCGGCCGCACTTCCCCCTGATGAGCCTCCGGGGACATGGCGCGGGTTCCATGGATTCCCGACGGGCGGCAGAAACGCCGAGGATTCGTTCGACGACCCATACGTGAACTCATCCAGATTTACTTTCCCAATGGTGATCGCACCCGCCGATTCAAGACGGTCAACAGGGGTTGCGCTGTAGGGAGCGACAAAATTTTCGAGGATTTTCGAGCCAGCCGTGGAGGGGGTACCACGGACGCAGAAAATGTCCTTCACTGCCAGAGGAACACCGGCGAGCAGACCGGGATCTTCGCCCGCGGCAATCTTTCTATCAACCTCCTCGGCTTGAGCCATCGCCCGCTTTCGAGTGATGGTGATGAAGGCATGCACTTTGTATAAGTCTTCTTCAACCATCTCGTATTTTACGGTGGACGCCGGTCGACCTTCCACCGCATCTATGCGCGCAAACGTCGACGCGAGCACCTCCATGGCTGAAAAATCTCCACGCCCCAGCCCTTCAACCAGCGCTCGGGCTGACAAATCGCATAACTCGGAGGTCACTCTAATTCCTCAAATGGGATCTCAGGGACTACGATGTAGCGATCATGAACTTCGGGCGCCCCACCAACGATGTCATCCGCTTCCGGACAGACCTCGATCCGATCCTCACGCAGCCCTGGTCGAATTTCCTCCGAATAAGGGACTCCGTGGGAGGTGATGGGGGTATCGTCTGGCACCTCGATCGATTCCAGCTCCCGAATCGCTTTTAGTTGATCATTTAGTTCTGTGCGCAGATATTCCGCCTCATCGGCGGGTAATTCGAGCGCCGCCAGGGCAACCAGGTGGTCGAATATCTCTTTGGTGATGACCTCGTTCTCAGATTTATTTTCGCGCGCCACGAGCAGCTCCATGTATTGATTGGGCACATTGTACCCGGGGGAATCCTAACGGTCAAAGTTATCGAAACAGAAACGGATTGTACTACGAGAGATGGGTCAACTGGCTTCCTTCTCGGCACAAATCATGCATGGTTTTATTCAAGATGTACCTCATTATGGGGTAGGAGTTCGATACTATTTGGTGAAATTATGCCTGTAATGTACTCGTAAGTTTAACCTGAGCAAGGCCATGTTTATATGCAGGTGAAAGCAAACTTAGGTAGGTCAAATCCG
>SDBS01006413.1_pt1 | contig 11454 bp, 10 predicted proteins | sample 2277091 | NCBI WGS metagenome assembly SDBS01 (sample SAMN10404972, study PRJNA504765) | marine sediment metagenome | isolation source: marine sediment core GS10_PC15, 163 cmbsf | place: Arctic Ocean: Southern Knipovich Ridge | collected 2010 | reverse complement strand
TCCGGAGACAGTCGCTAAACGTCTTCCGCATGAAGCTCCTCGGTGCCGAGGTCCGCCCCGTCGCCTCAGGGTCGCGCACCCTAAAGGACGCGATCAACGAAGCGATCCGCGACTGGGTCACCAACGTCGAGAACACGCACTACCTCATCGGCTCCGTCGTCGGCCCGCACCCGTACCCGATGATCGTGCGCGACTTCCAGTCCGTCATCGGCGACGAGTCCCGCGCGCAGATACTCGAAGCCGAAGGGCGTCTCCCGGACTACGCCGTCGCCTGCGTCGGCGGCGGTTCCAACGCGATCGGCCTCTTCCACCCGTTCTTCGCGGACGAAGACGTGCGCTTCGTTGGCGTCGAGGCAGCGGGTGAGGGCGTCAACAGCGGCCACCACGCGGCCACGCTCGCCGGCGGCCGCCCCGGCGTCCTTCACGGCGCGATGTCCTACCTCCTCCAGGACGACGACGGCCAGATCATGGAAGCGCACTCGATCTCGGCCGGCCTCGACTATCCGGGCGTCGGGCCCGAGCACTCCTTCTACAAGGACACGGGCCGCGCGGAGTACGTCTCGGTCACCGATCGCGAAGCCCTGGAAGGTTTCACGCTCCTCTGCGAAACGGAAGGCATCATTCCGGCGCTGGAGTCCGCGCACGCCGTCTTCCACGCCGCGAACCTGGCGAAGACGCTGGACACGGACAAGATCATCCTCATCAACCTCTCGGGCCGCGGCGACAAGGACATGGACGTGGTTCGCGAAGCGTTGATGGAGGAATCAGCGTAACGAAACGCGCAGAGGCGGCTGGCTAGAAGCCGGTGCGGCTGGCGCCGCCCGACCCGCCGCTACCCCGCAGCCGCGGATCGCTGATGTCGCGGAAAGAGTCGCCCATCAGGTTGAAGCCGAGGACGACCAGGCTCAGCGCGAGACCCGGGAAGAAAACGACCCACCAGATCCCGCGGCCAATCGCGTCGTCACGGTTGGAGAGGTTGCCCATGTCAGCGCCCCATGACGGCGTCCCAGCGGGCACGCCAATCCCGAGGAAGCTGATCGCCGCCTCGGCCAGGATGGCGATCGGCAGGAAGATCGTAGCCAGCACCACGATCAGCGCTGCCACGTTCGGCAGGATGTGCCGCGCCATGATCCGCAGATCACTGGCGCCCATCGCCCGCGCGGCCTCGATGTACACGTTCTCCTTGAGTGAGAGCACAGCGCCACGAACGACGCGCGCCGCACCGACCGCGATCGCGATGCCGATAGCCATCGAGATGACGATGATGTCGAGGAAGTTGGGTATCCCCAACCACTTTCCTTCCGGTATCGGCGTATTGTCGTTCAGGAACACACGGACGGCGGAGTCATCATCGCCGATGACGGCGATGATCGCCAGGAGCAGGACGATCGCCGGGAAAGCGAGCACCGCGTCGACGATCCGCTGAAGCACCGAGTCGACGAAGCCGCCGAAGTAGCCGGAGGCGATCCCGACTGCGCTCCCCAACACCATACCCAGTGTGACCGAAACAACCCCGATCAGCATCGCGATGCGGGCACCGAAGATAGTGCGGCTGAAGACGTCTGAGCCCAGCCGGTCGGTGCCGAACGGGTGCGACAGCGACGGCCCTTCCTTCACCGAACCGGTCAGGAGAGCCTCCGGATCGTACGGCACGATGAGGTCGGCGAAGACGGCGCAGAACGTGATCAGCAGAATGCAGAAGAGTCCGAGCACACCCAACGGATGCGCGCGCGCCAGACGCAGAATTTTGAGCCAGCGCGGGGCGCGGCTCGGCGGCGCAAGCGGCGAGTCGAGTTCGAGAGCGACTTCCTTCGCCATCGCCTAGCCGTACCTGATCCTGGGGTCCAGCCAGGCGTAGCTGATGTCCACGATTAGATTGATCAGCACGAATACCAGGGCGAAGATCAGCACGAGACTCTGCACGACAAGGAGATCGCGGCCAATTACGGACACCAGTAAGTAGTTGCCCATACCGTTGAGCGCGAACACGGACTCGATGAGCACCGAGCCGCCAATCAGCGCGCCAATCTGCAGGCCGATGATCGTGAGGACCGGGATCATCGCGTTCTTGAGCGCGTGCCGCCAGACAACGGTCCGCTCCTTCAGGCCTTTCGACCACGCCGTGCGCACGTAGTCGTTCCGCATCACCTCGAGCATCGATGAGCGCATCAAACGCATGATCACAGCGGCGATGCCTAACGAGAGGACGAGAGACGGGAAGAAGAACGTCTCCAGGTTCTGGATAGGGTCCTCAAAGAAACCGACAGCCTTGCCGGTGCCGAAGTTAGGTGGTAACCAGCCGAACCAGGTCGACCCAAACGCGATCACAAGGATCGCCAGGTAAAAGTTGGGCACGGATAACCACGCGACGCTCGTCAACCGCACGACCAGGTCAGCCGGCGAGCCGGGCCTGATCGCAGATAAGACGCCCGGTGGTATGCCAAGGACCACCGCAAATATGAGAGACAGGATCATCAGCTCTGCCGTCACTGGCAGAGTCCGGGCGAGTCTGTCCGTGACGGACTGTCCGCGATTTAGAAACGACTCCCCAAAGTCACCCTGAAGGACGCCGGAGAACTTGTTGCCCTCGTCGTCGTCTGGATACACACCAAGCCACTCCCCGTACTGCCGGAAGAAGTTCTCGTCCAGTCCGAAGTCTGCTTCGAGATCCTCCACCACTTCCTCGGTGCACCCAAGGCCGCAGATCAGGTGCGCGGCGCTCCCCGGGATAATCCGGAACGTGGCGTGAGTCATGAAACTCACGAGGAGCATGATCGGGATCAGCAGCAAAAGCCGCCGGATGATGTAGTCGCGCATGGCCTTTGTGGGCGCCGCCGGCCTAGGTCAGCTCCGTCCAGATGTTGACGCCGAACGGGTCGGAGTCCAGGGGTGTGTCTTCGTCTATCGAGAACGGGAAGTGCACGTACGCCTGGCGTGCGGAGTATTGGAAGCCGCCGGTCGTCGTCAGCTGCGGCCCGTGGTCTTCCAGTATCAGCTCCTGTGCCTCCGTGATGATCGCCTGGCGCGCTTCGAGGTCGAACTCCGCCGACTGTGCGTCGATCAGCTTGTCGAGGGTGGGGTTCGTGTACCCCGTCCAGTTGCCGGTACCGGTAACGCCCAGCGAGTGGTAGAAGGAGAGTGGGCGGTCCGGCTCGTCGTAGGGAAGGTTGGGGAAGAACGTCATGTCGAAGTTGCCGGGCAGCAACGTCGATACGATGTACGCGCCCAACTCGATCTCGTCGATCTGGACGTCTACGTTGATCTCCTTCCAGCTGTCGACGATGATCCTCGCGATGTCGTTGAGCACGTTGACGCCCGGCAGCCGCGGCGTCTTCAGCCGCGCCGAGAAGCCGTCGGAGCGGCCGGCGGCCTCCATCAACTGCTTGGCCTTCGTCACATCCCGCTGATAGAACGACTTCAGCTGCGCCTCGGGCAGCGCCCACTTGAACTGCGGCCACTGAATCGGGCCGCTGTACTGACCCTCGCCCGACTGCGCCAGTTCGATGATCAGGTCACGGTTGATCGAAATGTTGAGCGCCTCACGTACGCGGATGTCGTCGTACGGGTCGCGTCGCACATTCAGGTGGACGACCGGGTAGAAGAGGCTCGGCGCTTTGGCGACGGAGATCGACAGGTCGGCATCGAACTCGTCGAAGTCTTCCTTGACCAGGATCGCGCCACTGACGTCGTGCTGGCCGTTCTTGAACGCCGCCAGCAGCGACGCGTTGTCTGTGATCACCACGTAGGTGAGCCCTTCCAGGTAGGGCCGGCCCGGGATCCAGTAGTCGGGGTTACGCCTGAGCACGATGCGCTCGTTGCCGCGGAACTCCTCCAGCATGAAGGGCCCGCTGCCGAACGCATTCTGGCTCAGCTGCAGGCGAGGCGCATTCGCGGCTACGTTCGCTGACATCATGCCCCATGTGGGGTTCGCCATCTCGCGCAGGGCCGGGACGAACGGCTCCGTCATGTTGAAGCTGAATGTGTACTTGTCCGGCGTCAGCAGAGCGGGCGGTAGCATCGTCGGGTCCGCACTGCCGGCGATCTTATGCGGGAAGCGCTTGTCCACCGCGGTGAGCGCAGTTCCCCGGCGGATGAAGCTCTGCTTAACACCCTCAGAGTCAATCTCTTCACCGTCGTAGGCCCCACCTACGGGAGCGTTCCGCACGCCCGGCCGGAGCGTGAAGATGAAATCGGTCACCTCCGGCATCTCGAGGTTAGTCGCCAGGTTGTTGAAGATCGGTTGTTCGGCTTCCGGCGACCAGCCGTAGAGGTTGCTGTAAAGCAGCGAGGCGATGTCGAGGCCGGTGAGGTCCAGGTGCGGGTCGACGCCACCGACTGAGACCGGGCGGCCCCAGGTGATACTGCCGCCGGGGCCGGGCGTGCGGTTCGGGTCGGGCGTGATGTTCGGGCCGCCGCCGGTGCCCCCGCTGCAGCCGACAACGAGCGCCGCCGCTCCGCCCAGCGCCGTCGTGGCGCCAGCGCCGAGAAGTGCCCGCCGGCTCATTCGCTTGCGCGACATCCTCTGCCAGTAGTTAAGTTCTGCCATTCGATCCGCTCCCTCCCAAGGGGCATCCTCCGCACGTGCAAAGACAACCGTCTTCTAACTAGCGGTACGTAACTTATACGCAGTGGCGATGCACTTTGTCAACGAGCATTCTAGCAACCACTTAGTCACCCGGCCAGAGCGCCAATCTGGCGGCAACTGCGCAGACTGGAAAGCGTTTATCCTACTGAAGGACAGGAATCAAGGGAAGGCATTAGGACTCGTATGGAAGCACTCAAGATCGGCCGCATCTTCGGCATCGACATCCGGATCCACTGGAGCTGGCTCGCCATCTTCTTTCTTCTGTTGTGGTGGCTCGCCGAAGGCTTCTATGACGACGTCTCCGCCTATTCCCACTGGTCGGCGGCCGAGCGCTGGCTCGCTTCCGGGATCACGACAGTCCTCTTCTTCGTCTCGATCCTGCTGCACGAGCTGTCGCATTCGCTGGTGGCCCGGCGGCTCGGCTTGCCGGTGCACAGCATCACGCTATTCATCTTCGGCGGTGTCTCTTCGCTAACTCAGGAGCCGGACAGCCCGGGCCAGGAGTTCAAGATGGCGATCGTCGGCCCGCTCATGAGCTTCGCTCTGGGTATCATCTTCGCGGGCATCGCCCTCGGGCTCTGGGCTAACGGCCTGGACGACACGGTGCCGGGCGCGGTCGCCGCCTATCTTGCGTTCATTAACGTCGCCGTCGGCATCTTCAACATGCTGCCGGGATACCCTCTGGACGGCGGCCGCGTGCTGCGCGCCAGCCTCTGGGCACGCACGAACAGCATGCTGCGCGCGACGCGATGGGCCTCCCGCGTGGGAACGATTATCGCCTTCGGCCTGATGGCGCTGGGCGTCGTCTCGGCGCTGGCCGGTAACTGGCTCGGCGGGGTCTGGTTCGTCGTCATCGGCTGGTTCTTGCGCAACACCTCGGAGCAAGCTTACCAACAGCTCCTCTACCGCAACACGCTGGAGGGCGCAAAGGTCAGCGACATCGTCGACAGGAGCTTCGAAGGCGCGCCGCCGGACATCCCGTTGAGCGAACTCGTCAACGAGTACATCCTGGGGCGCGGCCAGCGCTGCGTGCCGATCGTAGTCGAGAGCAACCTCCTGGGCCTGGTTACGATGGGCGACCTGCGCCGCTTTCCCCCTGACGAATGGGTGACGACCAGCGCCTTTCGCGTGATGACCCCGCGGGAGCAGCTGTACACCGTCGCTTCCGACGACGAACTGATGAGCGCCCTCGAACTCATGGCCGCAAACGACGTCCACCAGCTGCCCGTGATCGATGGCTTCGACTTCAGCGGCTTCGTCACCCGCGCCGACGTTATCCGCCGCATCCAGGTGAAGGCGGAGCTGGCCGGGCTGCGAGAATAGCTACGCGCCCGCGGGGCTGTGGTCGGACAAGAGGGCGCGCAACTCATCGACGAGCCTCGCGAACCCGATGTCCTTGAGCAGGCACGCCGTGGCGCCCGCCCGCTCATACCGCGACCGCGTCTCCGCGTCGGCGAACGAGGTCAACACTACGATGACGGATCGCGGGCTCGCCTGGCGAATACGGGCACAGAGTTCCGCGGCATAGGGCGCCGTCGTCGCAAAGTCGACGAGGATCAGCTCGGGGTTCAACCGCGCCGCCAGGTCCAGTGCCTTCGTAGGACTGCTCGTGTCGGCCACGACGTCAAAGTCGCCGAGGCCCCGCAGCCTCCCACCAAGCGCCTGACGCACGTCATCACGCCCCTCGATTAAGAGGACCGTCGCCGTTCGTCCGGTCACTTTGCCACCGCGCAAATCTCGCACCTTGATATCGGAACGATAGCGGGCATCCGCTCCGCTGTGATTGGGGCAATGCTCACTAACTGGGGGGGCCGTCTGGCACAGAGCCCTGCTATAATTCGTCCGCCGTGACCAGCACCCATGACGCACTGGCAGAACTCCAGGCGCTAACCGAAGCAGGTGTGACCCTGACGTCGGAGCTTGCCCTGGATACAGTCCTCCAGAAGGTCGTCGACATCGCGCGTGAGCTGGTCGGCGCGCAATACGCCGCGCTCAGCGTCCTCGGGCCCAGCAGCGAGATCACGCGCTTTATCACCTCGGGCATCTCAGCTGAGGAGCGCGAGGCCATCGGCGACAAACCCTCGGGAACGGGACTCCTGGGCGTACTCCTGCATAAGGGTGACAGCCTGAGGCTAAAGACGATCAGCGGCGACCCCCGCAGCGCAGGCTTCCCACCAAACCACCCGCAGATGACATCACTCCTCGGCGTCCCGCTCATCTTCCACGGCCGCATCATCGGCAACCTCTACCTGACCGACAAGACCAGCGAACGTAGCTTCACCGACCACGACGAAGAACTCGTCCGCCTCCTCGGCACCCAGGCCGCCGTCGCCATCCGCAACGCCGAACTCCACGGCAGGGCGGACAGCGTCGCACGGCTGGAAGAACGAGAGCGCATCGGAATGGACCTGCACGACGGCGTGATGCAGTCGATCTACGCCGTCGGCCTCACGCTCGAGGACTGCACCGAGCGCGTCGACGACCACCCGGACGAGGTGAAGCGATCGCTGGAGGGCGCGATGAATGCCCTCAACGACGTGATCGGCGACATTCGCTCCTACATCTTCGACCTGCGGCCCCGGGTCTCGGTCGTCGCCGACCTGCCAAAGGCGATCAGGCACCTGGTCGACGATCTACGCGTTAACACGCTGATCCAGACCAGCCTGGAGATAGACGGTGAGCTGAGCGACGCCATTACGCAGGACCAGGCACTCGCCCTCTTTCACATCACGCAGGAAGCCCTAAACAACATCGCCAAGCACTCGCAGGCCAGGTCCGCCAGTGTCCGCCTCGAGGCCAGCCATCACCTGGTCTCTGTCGAGGTACACGACGACGGCATCGGCTTCGACACAGAGGGCGAGCAGGCTCACGAGCGGCACGGCCTGCGCAACATGAGGGACCGTGCCCGCAGCGTCGGCGCTAGGTTACACTTGATCGGTAAGGTGAATGAAGGCACGACCGTACGCGCCGAACTGTCAATAGGGGATTCCGCAGAGGTGGCATGAGCGAACAGATCAAGATCCTCCTCGTCGATGACCACGAGGTCGTCCGCATGGGCCTGCGCACGCTGCTCGAGCGGCGGGACAACATCGACGTCGTGGGCGAGGCCGGTACCGTCGAAGAGGCCGTCGCCGAGGCCGAGCGTACGGAGCCCGACGTCATCGTGATGGACATTCGCCTTCCGGACGGCAACGGCGTCGACGCCTGCCGCGAGATCCGCGGCCAGCGCCCGGAGACCAAGGTGATCATGCTCACGTCGTACGCCGACGACGAGGCGATCTACGGATCGATCATGGCCGGCGCTTCCGGTTACCTGCTCAAGCAGACACGGGGCCAGGACCTCGCCTCGGCGATCGAGCGCGTCGCCGCCGGCGAGTCGCTGCTCGACCCCGGAATCACCGAAAAGGTGCTCAAGCGCATGCGCGCACTCGCCCAGGGTGAGTCGGACGAGCTTGCCGCGTTGACGCCGCAGGAGCGCAAGATCATCGGCCTTATCGCCGAGGGCAAGACGAACAAAGAGATCGCCGAAGAGGTGTTCCTCAGCGACAAGACCGTGAAGAACTACGTTTCCAGCATCCTCAGCAAGCTCAACCTGCGCCGCCGCTCAGAGGCCGCCGCATTCATCGCCGAGCGCCGCGCGCGCTCCACCGACACCGACTAGGCACCGGTGCGCCACCAGCGTCAGCCGAACGTCATGAAGTTCGGCTCTATGAGCCAGCGCAGCACGTCCGGCCGCGACACGACACCCACCAGGCACCCGTTCTCTATCACCGGCACGCGCAAGAACCGCTGCTTCTCCAGCACGTCGACGACCTCGTCAAGCGGCGTCGCCACGTCCACCGTGACCACGTCGCGCGTCATGATCGCCTCCGCGACAGTCGTCGCTACCGGCTTGCCGGCCCGCACGGCGCGGATGATGTCGAACTCCGTGACCAGGCCAATAATCGTGCCGTCGCGCTCGGTCACTGGCATGCCGCTGAACCCGCCGAGGAACATCTGGATCGCAATGTCCCGCGCCGTCGTCGTTCGCGAAGCTGCGACTGCCGGCTGAGTCATGATGTCGCCGGCAACCTTCGCCTCCGTGTACTCCACCGTCTCCTGTGCACTCACGCCTCTACTCCCTTCAGCTCGTCCAGAGCACCTTCGAGCCTCTCCCGCGCGACCCGTGCCATCTCGGTGGTTTCCTTGTTGCCAGTCGCCTCAGCCAGAACTGACGGATCCAGAATCGACACTGGCTGAGCCCACTGACCTACCTCCTTCTTCAAGCCTAAGAGCCGGCACACAATGCGCGGACGTGTCTAACGGCCCCTTGTCGGCGGGCAAACGTCACCATAGACGGGGCGAGCCCGGCGCGTTGACACGGCCCACCGAATGTGAATTTAATAAGCTGCCCAACAGGCGCCTGTCTGCACGCCCCCCGAAACCACGGCAGGCCGCCCCATAACTGACTGGAGGTCCCTCATGAGTGAAGTACGTTTCGACGACCGGGTTGCGGTCGTAACAGGCGCCGGCGGCGGCCTTGGCCGCGCCCATGCGCTGCTCCTGGCTTCCCGCGGCGCCAAGGTCGTCGTCAACGACCTCGGCGGTTCGCGCGAAGGCTCCGGCGCCGGCACAAAGATGGCCGACCAGGTCGTCGACGAGATCAAGGCGGCCGGCGGTGAAGCCGTCGCCAACTACGACGGCGTTGACACCTACGCCGGCGGCGAGAACATCATCAAGACCGCTGTCGACGCGTTCGGCAAAGTGGACATCGTGATCGCCAACGCCGGCATCCTGCGCGACCGCGCCTTCCACAACCTGGAGGAACAGGACTGGGACAAGATATTCGCCGTTCACGTCAAGGGCTCGTTCGACGTCATCCAGCCTGCTTTCCGCCTCATGCGCCAGCAGAGCTACGGCCGCATCATCGTCACCACCTCGAACGCTGGCCTTTACGGCAACTTCGGCCAGGCCAACTACTCCTCCGCCAAGACGGCGCTCCTCGGCCTCGCCAGCACGCTGGAGCTGGAGGGCGCCAAGTACAACATCAAGGCCAACGTCATCGCGCCCGTCGCCGCCTCACGCCTGACCGAGGACGTAATGCCGCCCGCCGTGCTCGATAAGCTCCTGCCGGAGTTCGTGTCGCCGGTCGTCGCCTACCTCTGCTCGGAAGAGTGCCAGGTGTCCGGCAACATCTTCACCGCCGGTGGCGGCTACGTCGGCCGCGCGGCGATCGTCGAGAGCAAGGGCGCAGTGCTGCCCGACATCTCGATCGAGGCCGTGCGCGACAACTTCGAGAAGATCAGCGACATGACCGGCGCCGAAGAGTTCAGCAACGCCTTCGAAGAGGTCTCGAAGCGCCTCTCGGCGGCCACGGCGGTTAGCTAACCCATGACCACCGAACGCAAGGCCCTTTCGCCGGACGTCGTCGGCCTGGAGCTGCCTGCGTCCACATTCGACTACGAAGAACGCGACGTCATGCTCTATGCGCTCGGCATCGGTGCCAAGGAGCTGCCGTTCATCTTCGAGCGCAGCCTCAAGGTCATCCCGACGTTCGCGGTCATCCCGGCCTTCCCGGCGCTGATGGGCCTGGCCCAGAACGTCGAGATCAACCCCGTGATGCTCCTGCACGGCGAGCAAGGCTTCCGCATCGCGAAGACGATCCCGACGAGCGGCTCGCTGACCACCAGCGGGACCGTGACCGGCGTCTACGACAAGGGCAAAGGCGCGCTCATCACAATCGACTCGACGACCACGGACGCCTCCGGTGAGACCGTCTTCACGAACACGTCGGGCGTCTTCATTCGCGGTGCCGGCGGCTTCGGCGGCGACCGCGGACCGGAGGCCGCCAACAAGGCGCCGGAGCGCGCGCCCGATAAGTCGGTCGACGACACGACGCTGGACATCCAGGCCGCCATCTACCGCCTTTCCGGCGACCGCAACCCGCTGCACATCGACCCCGATTTCTCGAAGATGGCGGGCTACGACCGGCCGATCCTGCACGGCCTCTGCAGCTTCGGTTACGCCGGCCGCGCCGTCCTTGCCGAGTACTGCGACAACGACCCGGACCGCCTCGCCGGTCTCTCCGTCCGCTTCTCGGGCGTCGTCTACCCCGGCGACACGATCACGACCGAGATGTGGGACGAAGGCAACGGCAAGATCATCGTCCAGGCCAAGACACAGGAAGGCCGCGTCGTCATCAGCAACGCAGCCGCCGAGGTCAAGTAGGGGCACCGCTCGCTGCGCCCAGTCGGCGCATGCAAACGCGATCAAAGGCCCGCGACGATCGTCGCGGGCCTTTCGCTTGCCTCGCCCCGCTCGTCCTGAGGCTCTCGAAGGATGAGCGGAGCACTCACGACCAATGAGCCACGCCGGCCCCTCCCCGGCAAGGCTAAAGCCATGCAGCTACGAGCCAGGGCGCGCCGACCCGCTCGTCCTGAGGTATCGAAGGAACGAGCGGAGCACCCACGTCCCGCCCCACCAGAAGCCCTGCTCCGTTCGCCGGTTCGATCCCTCACCGCGAACGGGACGGGCGCCTGGACGACTCCGCCGCCCTCGCCCGCAGGCCGTTCGTCTGCCCACAATTCCGACCCTAAGGTAACTGAGCTTACCTTGCTAGGCTTCGCGCGCGGCGATAGCATGGATCATGTACGGATGCCACCCGCCCCCGAGGCATCCTCCGCCCCGCAGACCGCTGAGAGGAGTGCCATGCGCATCGTCGTCGGAGCCGATCACCGCGGCTTTCAGATGAAGAACGCCATCGCCGATTTCCTGCGCACGGACGGCCACGACGTCACCGACGTCGGCACCGATTCCGAGGAGTCAGTCGACTACCCGGACATCGCCGTCGCCCTCGCCGCCGAGATCCAGTCCGGCAACGCCCTGCGGGG
>SDBS01006412.1_pt1 | contig 11455 bp, 8 predicted proteins | sample 2277091 | NCBI WGS metagenome assembly SDBS01 (sample SAMN10404972, study PRJNA504765) | marine sediment metagenome | isolation source: marine sediment core GS10_PC15, 163 cmbsf | place: Arctic Ocean: Southern Knipovich Ridge | collected 2010 | reverse complement strand
GTACAACACGGTGGGGCTGGCGCCCGATTCGCAAAATATCACCCTGGGCATGGCGGCCGCGGGCGGCGCGCACAGCCCGGGCAGTTTCGACGATTTTAGGGTTTACGATCGGGCGCTTTCGGCAGAAGAAGTGGCTGCGATGGTTTAGGCCGGTTGGCGTCTCGGACTATCGATTGGTATCGCGAGAATCTCGGATGACACCACGAAGAACGCGAAGAGCACGAAGCAACGAGGAAAAAGGCAGGCACCTTTTGCCCGAAAGGCCCTGCGGGTGCTTCGCACAAAAGGCGCCTTTCACCTTTTTCCCTCCGATACTTCCTCCTTCTTTTCCTCTGTGTCCTCCGTGGTAGATCAAGACTTCCTCCTTCTTTCTCTTCGTGTACTTCGTGTTCTTCGTGGTAGATCAATACTCCGTCCTTCGTTCTCCTCTGTGTCCCTCTGTGTCCTCTGTGGTAGATCAATACTCCGTCCTTTTTTCTCTTCGTGTACTTCGCGTTCTTCGTGGTAGATCAATACTCCGTCCTTCGTTCTCCTCTGTGTCCCTCCGTGTCCTCCGTGGTAGATACTAAGACTTCGTACAAGACCACCTTCGCCGGGAGGAAGAGCAGGTGGCCGCGCCCGTTTCAGGCCGTGCATCCGGGCGTTCGCCCGATTGAGGAGATCGTGGACCAGGCCGCCGGCTGTTGTTCTGAATTGACGTCCCATGGCCGCCATCCGAGCGCAGGGATGCTCCGCTGCTGATTGATGGTTCCTGACACGTTTTCCGCCGCGCTACTCGCCACAATCCTTCGGTCCCATCAGCCGACCGAACCATTGACAATAAGCAGACTATTTACGGTATTGTCCGGGAAAAAGGTTCTCAGAGCGCTTCTGAGACCCGTGAACGGTTGCAAATCCTAGAGGAGATTGAGAATGAGAGTGTTGATCGCGGGAGTGGATGGTTACTTGGGTTGGACGCTAGCGCAGTACTTGACAAAGCGAGGGCACGAAATCGCCGGCTGCGACATGTACTACCGGAGAGACTGGGTTGCGGAGATGGGCTCGCAATCGGCCACGCCGATCCGTCGCATGACGGAGAGGCTGCTGGCTTACTCGGAGAATTTCGGCAAGAGCCTGATCTTTCGACTTGGGGATACTTGCGACTACAGTGTTTGCAGTGACCTGTTACGATCGTTCAAACCCGAGGTCATCGTCCACCTGGCCGAAATGCCGTCGGCGCCTTACAGCATGATCGACGTGCGCCACGCCGTCTTTACCCAGACCAACAACATAATGGGCACGCTCAACCTCCTTCACGCCATGCGAGATGAGTGTCCTGACGCGCATCTGGTCAAGCTCGGCACCATGGGCGAATACGGCACACCTAACCTTGACATTCCCGAGGGTTTCTTCGAGATTGAATATCGTGGGCGGAAAGACACGCTTCCATTCCCCAGGCAGGCTGGAAGTTGGTATCATCAGACCAAGGTGCACGACACGAATAACATCATGTTGGCGTGCAAGATATGGAGACTTCGCTCGACGGATATCATGCAGGGGGTGGTCTACGGGACTCGCGTTGATGAGATGGGCGACGATGAGCGCCTGCTGACTCGCTTCGATTATGATCAGTGCTTCGGCACGGCCATCAATCGTTTCTGCGTGCAGGCAACTTTGGGTCAGCCTATTACTCCCTTCGGGAAGGGACATCAGAAACGTGGGTTCCTGCCGTTGCGCGACTCGATGCAGTGCTTCACCATAGCCATTGAGAATCCGCCCGAGCCGGGCGAGTATCGCGTCTTCAACCAGTTCGAAGAGGTCTATGACATTACCGAGTTGGCGGAAAAAGTCAAAAAAGTCGCCGGCGAAATGGGCCTTAAGGCGGAGATCCGCAACCTTGTCAACCCGCGTCAGGAAGCCGAACAGCACTACTATAATCCGGATCACCAGCGTTTGCTGGACTTGGGTTATGTCCCGACCACAGACATGGAAGGCGAATTGAAGATCATCTTTGCCGACCTCATCAAGTACAGAAGCCGCACCGCTACCCACGCACATGCACTGTGGCCGGATATCCGCTGGGACGGCTCCAGGGAGAAAGTTGAATACCTTGCGGACGGTCCTTCGGAGTAAGAGGAAAGGACTTCATATGAACTGGTTGATAACCGGTGGATGTGGATTCATTGGGACAAACCTCATTAACCATCTCCTCGAGAATGAAGAGAAGGCCGCGATACGCGTAGTTGACAATCTATCTGCCGCCAGCCGGGAAGACCTCAAGGACGTTTGCGACTTTCGGGAGAATGGCGGCGAGTGTGTCGGGCCAATGGCGGGCGCGGGCGTGGAGTTGGTGGTTGGCGACATCCTGGACGAGGACTTGGCGCTTCGTGTCGCACGTGGTGCAGACGTCATCGTACACCTGGCTGCCAATACGGGAGTTGGGCCGTCGGTGGAAAACCCGCGTCAAGATTGTGTGACGAACGTGATCGGGACCCTCAACTATCTGGAGGCGGCCAGGCAGAACCAAGTGCAACGATTTGTATTGGCTTCCAGCGGGGCTCCCGTCGGCGAGTGCGAACCGCCCATCCACGAAGAGCTTGCTCCGCATCCCGTTTCGCCCTACGGAGCCAGCAAGCTGGCCGGCGAGGGCTATTGCTCTGCCTACTACCGAACCTTTGGGGTCGAGACGATTGCCCTACGGTTCGGCAACGCATACGGGCCCGGTTCGGGTCACAAGAGCAGCGTGGTGGCCAAGTTCATTCGCCAAGCGATGCGCAAAGAAACTCTGGAAATCTATGGCGACGGAAACCAAACTCGCGACTTCATCTACGTCGACGACCTTGTCGGGGCCATCTGTCTGGCGGCGACGAAGCAGGGCATCGGCGGCGAAGTCTTCCAGATCGCGACGAACTCCGAAAAGACCGTGCTCGAACTGACGCAGCTCCTGCTTGCCGTGCTTGAGCAGTCCGGTATTCCGCCCGTTGAAATACGACACACAGCACAGCGTCAAGGCGATGTGCGACGAAATTTCTCCGACATCAGCAAGGCTGCCGGCACACTGGGTTGGAAGCCGCGGGTCAGCCTCGACGAGGGGTTGCGGCGCGTTGTTGCGTCGTTTCTGAAGACTCCGGTGGACAATTGAATTGACGAGTCTTGCCTCATGGCTGATTGGACTGCTCAGCAGGTTCCGTCTGAGACGTTACTGACACTTGGGAGTAATAGGGACCACTGAAATGACGAACGATCCGAAGAGCGGTGTGCGTGTCCTGGTGGCAGAGCATATACCGAGTTTCAATCGTGGTGAATCGGCCATTATGCACGGACTGGACAAGGCGTTGCGGGCTACCCGATTGAACGTGGCACAGTTGACCGTACTGTCCACAGATTTCGACGCAGATCGTTCGGCATACGGCAGTTTTGCCCGCGTGGTTGACTGGAGAGTATCTACCTCCTGGAAAAAAACGCTCAGCGTGCTGAGCATGTACTTGTGCGGGGCTATCTACCAGATATCAGAGAGACTGGCAAAACTACTCTTCCGCGGAGAATTCTGGGGTAGCTTCTTCGACGCTGATCTGATACTTGTTGGCCATGACAGTAACCTGGCCGGGACACGCATGTTGCCCTGGTTCTTGGCGGTTTGCCGGTTTGCCCGAGTCACAGGAAAACCGATCGCGATTCCAGCCGCAAGTATCAAAGGTTGCGGACTCACGAAAAGAGGGCTTCGTCACTTGCTGGACAACGTGGACGTTGTGACATTGCGAGATCGCGGTTCCGAGGACTTCTGTTCGCACTTGAAGTTGAAGAACGACCGCGTATTCCTCACAGCGGACTTGGCCTTTCTTATGGACGCCGCTCCGAAGGATCGAGGATGGGCCATTTTGGAACAATTGGGACTTCCCACCCACTGTCCACTCATCGGTGTTACCGTCTGTACAGACAGCGGCGCGTTCACACATGCTTTCGAACTTTACGATGAAGGTCGTCCGCGAACGCACCCTGCGAAGCTGGCTCTTCACACGAGTCTGTTGGCACAAGCGTTGGACATGATCGTCGATCAACTCGACGCGGCTATCGTATTCGTCCCACACTGCACGGGCTCCGACGACTATCCCACTGCGGATGATAGAAAAAATGCTGCTAGTGTCAAGGCAGCCATGCGTCGTAGCGAAAGAGCCTTTCTATTAGACGGTGAATACACGGGTCCGGAACTCAAGGCGGTTCTCGGTCGCATGGCCATCGTGCTCGGCGAACGCATGCACTCAGTAGTGAACGCACTTGCGATGAGAGTTCCGGCACTGTGTATTTCCACCGCCAGCGACACTCGCACTGGGATTATCCGTGACATGTTTGGCATCGACGATTTTGTGTACGACATCCGCGATCTGAAGGCAGGCACACTTGTGCGAGCACTCACAAGTATTTGGCACAGCCGCGAAGCCTATCGTCGGCTCTTGGAGGAGAAGCTACCCGAAATCGAGGGAGCAAGTCTCCGAACTGGACGCTTGATAGTCGAACACTGCCTGCAGGAAGATGCCGTGAGCCTGGCAGGAAGTTGAGTACGGGTGCGCGGTCCTCATCGCCATGCAGCTTGCTTTGCGTTGGCGCAGTGCTCGAACGCTTGTGGAAGAGAACTACCGGCATTTGATGATGATTTGAGGTCATGTATGGGAAGCCGCACATCGCGCCGGTACGAGACGGCGGGTCGCAACTACCTCCCGAAGCCATGCGGTTTCAGCCATAGGACAGTGCGGACTGTTCTTGACGAGTACTTGGTTAGGAGCTTGATGGATGAAGAGTATCTCTCACGTTGTGGGTGCTGGCCTGTGCTTGCAGTGCGGCGTCTGCGAGTCGACGTGCCCGCATGGGGTGATTCGCATGGCATGGCACGAGAACCAGGGTTGGCTGCCGGTAGTAAACGTTGAACATTGCACGGAGTGCGGATACTGCCTCCAAGCCTGTCCCGGAATTGGCGTGGACTTCGCAGGGTTAAGTGACGCGTTCATCGATGGGAGCACACATGACGTCTTGCTGGGTCGGTTCACGAGTTGCCACGTTGGATATGCACAGGATAGGGACGTGCGATGGCAGGCGGCTTCGGGCGGCATTGTGACAGCACTGTTGTTGGCTGCACTGGAGAGTGGCCGTATTGACGGTGCTATCGTCACCCGTATGGATCCCGACTTCCCTTGCCGTGCCCAGACGTACTTGGCGCAGAAGAGGCAGGGTATTCTCGGCGCGGCAGGATCCAAGTACTGCACCGCGCCCGTAGGCGCGTCGTTGCGCCAACTCCTCGAACGCGATGGCACGTTCGCTGTCGTTGGGCTTCCTTGCCACATACACGCACTGCGAAAGCTCCAAACACTGCAGCCGCGTTATCAGAAGAAAGTCCTATTCAGTATTGGGTTGTTCTGTGCCAGGAACTTCCTGCCCGGTGCGCTTAGAACACTCTTGGCAAAACACGGCGTTAGCACGGCGGACGTGACAAGTATTCGTTATCGTGGAGACGGTTGGCCGGGATGGTTTCAAGCTGGCACCATTAAGGGAGACACTCTGCGGGTCGCATTACCCACGTATTATAATGATAGGTTCATCTCATTCAAAATGCCGCGTTGTATGCTCTGCACCGACGCGGTTGGGGAACTCGCGGACATCTCCTGTGGAGATGCGTGGCTGCCGCAGTACACTGCGAATGACTCTCTTGGAACTTCGATTGTCATCACACGCACCGCAACTGGGGCAGGAGTTGTCTCCGGCGCCTGTGTTCGTCACGTGTCGTTGGAGTGTCTTCCCCCTGGTGAAGCCAGGCGTTCTCAGTTGAAACTGCTTCTGCGGAAGAAGAGACAGTCTGTGGCCAGATTTCGATTGCGCAGATTGTGCGGCAAGAGGAATCCCCGATACCAGCAAGAGTTGCTGGCGGCTAGACCAATCGACTATCTCCTGGTGATCCTCAGCCTTATGCCCTACCAAGTGTATGCTACTCTGAAACTCGTTAGAAGCCTGATACCGAAGGGACTACGGAGTTGTGTGTCGGTTGCGTCGCTTTGTCGGGGCTGGCGCCCGCCACGCACACAGTGATATGTTGACAGCCGCTGAGGTGCCCCACGCCTGGCGAACATTGTGCATGCATTCACGGGAGCCAATGAAACAAGGCAGAACGTCGTTCCTACATGGCTTTGTCTGGACTGGGATCTCCACCGCGCTTTCCGCGGCGTTGGGACTCGGGTCGGGCGTTGCCTCCGCACGCGTCCTTGGGCCGGATGGCCGCGGGGAGCTTGCAACTGTCTTCATGTACATGAGCATCGCGACGCTGATTGGTATTCTTGGGCTAGACCAGGCTACGGCCTACCTGACCGGCAAGCGTCCCGAGGAAGAGAAGGGCATCGTACGAGCGGGCATGGTCTTGGCGTTCGTGCTTTCGACCATACAGGCCGCGCTGCTTATCACATGCGGTCGTATGCTATTGCCGGCGGACAGACTTCACCTCGCACGTGCTGTACTCTTGGTGGCGCCCGCGCTCATTCCAATGTGTATTTGCCAAGTTTTCTCGGCTGCCGACCAGGGTGCATTTCGGTTCCGTAGACGTGCCGCTTTCTTCCTTGCCCAACCGGGCACGTATTTCGTCGCGGCGGTCGCCATATGGTACAGTGGAAGTCCGGTGGTGTTGTGGTTCGTGGTCGCATTTCTCGGCGGTCATACCCTCACGCTTCTGCTACGCGTCTTGCATCGTGCAAGTACGCTATGCGGTGGGCTGCCGTCGACACACCATATGGCAACGCTGTTGCTGCTAGGGCTCAGACTCCACGCACCGCAGCTTGCATGGATAGCGATCCTCAAGTTGGACATGGTAGTCGGCGTGTACTGCCTGCCAACTGGAGAACTCGGTCTGTATGTCGTCGCGATGTCAATCGCACTTACTCAGAAACTTGTGCTGGAGGCGTTCGCGAGCGTCAGTTTCGCCAAGCTCTCACGCGAACGGTCGCCAGATCGGGCGGACGCGATGTTGCTCCGTCATTTTCGCGTGGCCCAGGTGTTGCACACGCTAGTCCTACTCGCGCTGCTGGTAATGTCCGGATTCCTCCTTCGGATCGGTTTCGGCGCAGCATTTGCCGCGGCAGCATGGCCGACATACTTTTTGCTTGTCAGTTGGTCTCTACTGAGCTTGAGTGCTCTTCTGGATAGGGGTCTCCGTGCGTTGGGACATATTGTGCCCGGCATACTTGCGTTCGTGCTAGCGGCGGCTGTGCTAGTACTGGTCGGGTTTGCACTCGTTCCGAGGTACGGAGTTGAGGGCTTGGCAGCGGTCCACTTGCTGGCTAGTCTGTGTGCATTGACCACACTCGTAAGCGCTCTCATCTGCCTCCGGCGTGTCCCCGCAGCCGAGTTGTTGGGGCTCCGGATTCAGACTTTTCGAGACATGCTAGATGCAGCCCGTACCATATTCCGTTGAGGTCCCGAAGAAAGCACACCCAAGATGGCTGTGCCGGGCGCTTACATTGTCGGTGAAGGGAAAGAACAATTGTCGCCGATCAGATCACAGAAGTCGCCACTGGAGCTATGAGCACATGAGAGGCGGTTTGCAGTGAACATGATGCTGGTTGTCGTCGCTTTGGGAGTTCTTGGGCTATGTTGCATGATACTCCCACCGATCCGTTACTACAGATTGTGGGGCGTAGTCGTGGCGACGTACGCTTTTTGCCCGTCTGTGGAAACTCTCGACGCCCGCGTTGGGCCCGGTTCGGGCATCCCGCTCGACTATGTGCCGCTGCTCGCGATCATGGGTTTCGCCGCGGCTTCTGCGATCTTTCGTGGGATGGTCTCCTACTCCACCCTGCCACGACCGTACATGTTCTTCAGTTTGTGTCTTCTGACATACGCCATCCTTTCCTTGTTCTGGATAACCGATCGCGCTGGTTGGGTGAGAGAGTTCTGCATGTTCGGTTTCTACATTTGCACTTTCTCAATCATGACTTCGTCTCTCTCCCTCGTGCCGGTGCCGCTAGTGACCAGTTTGATACGGTTCATAGCCCTAATGTCAACGGTCTTTGCGTTCGCAGGCATCGTCCGGATCCTGAGTGGACCTGGCCGCTATTTCGGCGACATATCGCCGCTTATCTACTACCGCAGTTCGGAAGTGCTCGTACTTTGCTTCGCTTTCCCAATCGCTCTCTCGCTCTACTTTCACACCGGCCGCCGGAGTCATTTAGTGTCAGCGATTCTTCTGGGATGCGCGATGCTCCTCAGTTGCAGCCGAACGGGATACATCGGCATTGGAGGCAGCCTTGCTGTCCTTTTTCTCCTTGCCCGAAAGCGATTTCAGACAAGACAGCGTCTGGTCAGAGTCTTTGCGTCGTCCCTCGTTGCGCTGCTGCTAGTCGTTGTTTTGTCCGAGTTCCTCCCGAGCGATAGCATCGTTGGTTTGGTCACTAGTCGATTCAAATCATTCGCGGTCGTGAACGACGGCGTCCGCGGAAACCTCCTCGTAGAAGAGTTGGGTGGGCGAAGAATGGGAATGCTTGAAGTTTCCAAGAGCATCTTCTACTCGCGCCCGCTCCGTGGGGCCGGATTCGGGAACTATCTTTCAGTTGCCGACACCATGGAAAGCAATCCCTATTTGCTAGCCAGGTCGCACAACTTCTATGCTTCCTACCTCGCAGAGCTTGGAATCCTTGGGTTTCTTCCTTTGCTTGCACTAGTCCTCTATCCACTGGTCCTAGCTTCAGGGACACGTATAGCGCACGAGCAGCCCGTGCAGATGGCTGTTCAGGAGGGGTTGATCGCCGTTGAGTTTTCCGTGCTGCTCATGCTATGCTTTCAAGAGTTCGTGTCAGGCCCGTACTTCTGGTTCTACTGGGGTTTGGCGGCGTCCTTTCATCTTTCGGCCCGGAGACCACAACGCGTCGAGCAAAGTGTCACGCGAAGATGTGACGGTCTTGTGCCCTGTGCCGAGACACAGAGGCGAAAAGACGCAAGGGTTGGAGAATGACACTCCTTCTGCACATGCAACCTCAGTTGGCCTGCATCCGGTCGTTTCGTGGACCAATGGAGAAATGACATGGGAACACTATTCTGGTCTTGCTGCGTCACTATCTTCTACGTCTACTTGGGGTACTACGCTTGTCTTCGTCTGGCCGGTCTGTTCGTCCGCTGCCCTCTGAAGTTCGAATGCACGGAGTTCCAGCCCGCTGCGACCGTGAGTGTCTTGGTGGCAGCCCACAACGAGCAAGAGAACATTGAGCCAAGGATCCGGAACTTGTTGGAAGCGGACTATCCGGGCGAAAAGTTGGAAATCATCATCGGCTCGGACGGGTCTTCAGACGGGACAGTCCAAAGGGCCGAGCATTTCGTGGGCGTCCAGGTCTTGGAGTTTCGCGAAAACCGCGGCCGGGCGGCCGTCCAAAACGACATGGTCGAAGCGGCCACCGGCGAGGTCGTCTTCTTTACGGATGCGGAAACCGTCTTCGAGCCGAGTTTCCTCAAGAACGCCTTGAAAGCGTTTGCCGATTCTCTCGTGGGTTGCGTTGTCGGAAATCTTGTCTATCGAACGCAGCGTGAAGTTGTGTCAGACGCCGAAGGTCTCTATTTCAAGCTTGAAAAAAGTATTCGCGCTGCTGAGAGTCGACTCGGTTTGCTCGCTACCGCGACGGGTGCCTGCATGGGCGTCCGAAAGACACTCTGGCGAAAACTAGGACCGATCGACGACTGCGATTTTACTACGCCCCTGGATGTTGTCATGCAAGGATACCGTGTCGTGTACACGCAAGACGCCGTCGCCTACGATGTGCCGCCGTCAGGGCTGATCAGCGAAATCAGGTCGCGGACTCGCCAAACATCCAAGAACCTCGTCGGCACGCTGCGCCGTTGGGGCTGGAGTGGATGGGTTCGACACCCGCTGATTAGCTGGGGACTGGTATCGCACAAGATCCTACGGTGGTTGACTCCTTTCTTTCTCGTCGGGGCGCTGTGCAGCAACATATTCTTGTTGCGCCAGAATGTCGTCTACCAGTGGACATTCGGGACGCAGATCGTCTTCTACTGCTTGGCGCTGCTTGGGTTGGCTGGCCATGTATTCTCACGACGGATTCCCCTAGCTTCCACGGTTTTGAGCTTTTGTGCGGCCAACATCGGGATGGGGCTGGGAGTGATCAAAGGCTTCACAGGAAAAGCACCCGCCAGGTACTAGAACGTGCAGACTGACGTGACAAACGTGAAAGAAGAGGAAAAGGCCATTCGCGAGCGCTACGCGCGTCGCGATGCGGCCGGGAAACGCGATCTGTGGCGATGGACACATCTCGATGGAATATATGTCGATTACCGCAAGCGCGTCGCTTGGTCGAGGGCCTTGGCTAGTTCGGCCATGGATGATTTGGCCTCTTTGGATATTCTGGATGTCGGATGCGGCGAAGGTAGTTGGCTGCGGATGTTGCTCGAATGGGGGGCGTTGGCCGAGCGATTGCACGGGCTCGATCTGCTGCAAGATCGAATCGCCACGGCGCGAGAGCGCTCGCATCCCGAGATGGACTTCCGTTGCGACAGCGCGTGGCCTCTTTCGTACGAGGACAATTCGATGGATCTTGTGGCGGCGTCGACCGTTTTCTCGTCGATCCTCGACCCGGAATCGCGACAGACATTGGCCGTGGAAATCGAGCGTGTGACGAAGCCGGGCGGCAGGATAATGGTGTACGATTTTGCGGTCTCGCATCCACGCAATCCTGACACCATCGGCATTGGGACCCGAGAAATTCGAAAGCTTTTCGCGAGAACGCGCCTTGTTCGTACGTATCGCGTCACGCTGGCACCTCCGTTGACACGTAGGTTTCCATCTTCTTGCCTTTGGGTCGCGCATGCTCTCGAAGCTCTGTTCCCACTGCTCCGCACACATCGGTTGTTCGTTCTCGAAAAACCTGCCGTAACAAGTGGCACGTCATCCCTGACCCTGCCGCCACTTGTTGGCAAAGATTCCATTCCTCCATACCCACTATCTTGGGACTTGTAACAGAATAACTTCCCCATGTCGGAAGGGGACGGTGCCATTTGCGCTGCGCGAACATCGCGACAGTTCCCAAGTTGTTCTGTACAAGCCCTTGGCTTGATCCCAAAAGGCAAGTAGGCCGATGTCGGTAAACTCGAAGGAAAAGATGCAGCGGCTAACCTACCGTGCGATGAAACGCGTGCTTGACGTGGCGATGGCCGCGCTGGGGCTCGTTGCGCTATCGCCGCTGTTGGGCGTCGTGGCGCTGCTCGTGCGACTCACCTCGCCCGGGCCGGTCTTCTTCAGACAGGAGCGGGTCGGGCGGGATTTCCGCACCTTTCGGCTCCTTAAGTTCCGGTCCATGGTGCGGGACGCCGCCGAACTGGGTGGACCGATAACCGCCGGCGACGATCCGCGAATTACACCGCTGGGGCATATTCTGCGGAAGACGAAGATCGACGAGCTGCCGCAATTGATCAACGTGCTCAAGGGCGACATGAGCCTGGT
>SDBS01006411.1_pt1 | contig 11456 bp, 7 predicted proteins | sample 2277091 | NCBI WGS metagenome assembly SDBS01 (sample SAMN10404972, study PRJNA504765) | marine sediment metagenome | isolation source: marine sediment core GS10_PC15, 163 cmbsf | place: Arctic Ocean: Southern Knipovich Ridge | collected 2010 | reverse complement strand
ACCTGCTTACTCTCGAGCAGCTCTTCCAGTGTCCTGGAGGCGCGCTCCGTGCTGGTGCGCGCCAAAAGCAGAGTCTCCGCAGCCGCCGCTTGCACCAGCGGGTGCTCGTCGTCCAGCCCGATCTCTATTGACGCGCGCACCTCCTCGTCCCCTCCAGCCAGCGGCCTCAGCGCACGTATTGCCCGCCACCGGACCTCTCCGTCCTCGTCGCGCAAGGCCTCGATGAGCTGACTCCGCACTTGAGCGCGCTGAACTCTCATCCGCACGAGCCCATTCATTGCGACCTTCCGGACCCCTTCATCCCCGCGTGCTCGCGCTTCTCCCAGTCTCGTTGCCACGACTTCGTCGTCGCACCCAAGTGCTGCCAGCGCTGCTGCCGCGGCCGCCTGCTCGGCAAGCGCACCGGCCGGGAGGCGCGCGAGGAGCGCCTCCCTCAGACTATCCCTCCCAGGCCCTGCACTTGCTGCACGACGTACCGTTGATGCGGCCTCAGGCCATGTCCCCGACAGCCAATCGATCAGAGCGGCCAGCACCTCGTCTCCCATCTCACCTCTTGTGAGCAGGGCTGCTGCCGTTCGACCTGCTACATCTCTCTGCTCATCAGACAGACCTTCCCGCAGGGCCGCTCCCGCGCTTTCCTCCCGCGTGTTCGCCATCATCCGCGCAACGCTGCAGCGCAACTCTGCGTCGTCCAGTTCGAAGACGCCCCTCACCTTGCTCACATTCTCGCCCGAAGGTCGCAGCTCCACCATGCCCTCCAGCACACGGGCCATGTCATGCCTCAACGACGCACCCACGTCACCACTCGTGGCCAGATCGCACACGTCCCCTAATATCCGCTGCTCACATCTCCTGTCCAACGGCGTCCGTTCCGCGAGGCACTCCGACGCCAGCAGCAGGTCCCGATGCAGGATCTCCTCGTACTTGCTCCCGGCCTTCCGCATGCTGTCCACAAACATCCCCGCCAGCTCCGGCTGCCGAAGCACCGCGCCGATGTATCCGGCCGTCAGCAGGATCACTTCCCGCCATCTCGAGTCGTGCAGGTGTGGGGCGGCCCGCTCGAAGGCAGTATGCGCAGGACTCGCAATGTGCATTGCCGTCAGGTACTCCTCGAACGTCTGATGCAGAAACCCGAAGACGTTTTCTCCCCGCGCTTGCAGCAGCCCCGTCCGCTCCGCCGCCGCCGTCAGGAAGCTCTCCGCCGTCTCCTCTGCCTCCCTCTCGCTCACCCCCATTTCCTCGACCAAGGCCGCCTTGAGCTTCTCGATCAGCTCACTTCGGTGCGCCGTCCCCGCTGGCTTCTCCCTGTGCATCCAGTACGCCACTCGCTGCCATACCCGCACCGACTGCCCCACGTCCAGCTCCACCCCCTTCGCTCCCCTCGCCAGGCTACGTCCCCTCACCCAGCTCTCCATCAAGGTGTTCAGCGCGACCTCGTACAACTGTACTCGGCGCTCCGGAAGCTGCACTCGCGTTTGCTTGATCAGCGCCAGGATCGTCAGCAGCAGCGGGTTCCTTGCAAACTCCACGACCTGCGGATGCGCCTTGTCGAAGATCGCCTCCGTCAGTTCCTCCGCTTCCCGCCTCGCCCGTTCCAGATCCACTGCCTCCGGATGGCTCGCCTTCTCGTACGCCTCACACCACTGCCTCGCAAACTGCCTGATGTCATCGTCTTCGAAGCCTCGCAGCACATAGTGCGACACATCTCCTGTCACCCGGCACAGCGAGTACCCCACGATCCGCGATGTCACCACATACCTGCACTCCGGGCAGCGCGCCATCAGCTCGCCCACGCCCCGCGCCGCCGCCAGCCGGCGCCCCGGATCGGGTATCTCGTCCAGCCCGTCCAACAGAACTAGGCACTCCCCGTCCTTCATCCGCTCCAGCATCAGGTCCCCGAATCCCTCCCCCTCATCCCGATCCAACTCCGTTCCGATGTGCTCGTGCAGCCGCACGCTCTCATCATCCTCGAGCGCCTTTCCGTACCCGGCAATGGGCACCACCACTGGCACGACATCCTCTCCCCACCCCAGCTTCTCCGCCATCGCCTCCGACCCGAGTGCGCACTGCCGCGCCAGCCACTTCACCAGCGTCGTCTTCCCCGACCCCGGATCGCCAAGCACGACCACCTTGCGATTCCGCTGCACAACCTCCGTCATGGGCGCCGCCCGCTCCCCCACCCCGCGCAGGAACCCGCGCATTCCCGTCTCACTCAATCGCCGCTCCAGCTCCGCGCGCTCGCGCGCATCACCGGCTCTCTCCAGCTCCTCGATCAGCCCCCGCTCTTCTTCCGTAGCCTCCCGCGTCACCTCCTCCGGCGCCGCCGACAGCGGCACGAACACCTCATCTAGCGGCATGGATACGAACGCAGTCTGCTGCGCGATCCCGCGGAAGTCCGCGTGCATGTACTCTCGCGCAACCCGCGCGCAGTACTCCGTCACCCGCTCCTCATCACTCACCAGCCCCAACCGCCTCGTCCGCCGCCGCACGATCTTCCGAAGGTCCTCCGGCTTCAGCCCGCTCAGCATCGCAAGCTGAGCGAGTTGCGCTCCAAGCTGATCGTCCGACGCCTCCTCCAATTGCGCGCGAATTGCCCGAACGTCGGCCTTAATTTGCCCTGTCTGCTTCGCCTGGTCTATCTGCTCCCAGCATTGCTCCAACGCAACCGGGCCAGACGCTGGATTCCACGGAGTCTTGAGTGCTTCGTTGATCGCCACCAGCACCGGCCAGAGCTTGCTCTTTCCTCTCTCTCCCATCGCCGCTCACCTCGACTATCGAGTTGCCAATCACAAAGGCCCGACCCCCCTTCACTCGGACCTCCTCAACGCGAAACCCAGCTCGATGATCCGACCATCAACTTCCCCCTCTCTCCGGCCCTCCCTCCTACGCGGCAGGCCCCGCTGCCGCTCTGCCTACTCGGCCGGCACCTCCGGGCCGCGTCACTCGCGCGCCCACAGCCCGACTTAGGAATCTCCCACCGACCCATCCCGTGCTGTCCACGAACTCATCCGTGCCTCAAAGTGCCCTCAAAGCGGTCTCACGGGCGATCGACACACGCATCCAGCGCGAAGACGCGGAGAAGGACGGGGAACTTGGGGTCCCGGTCGCCTGTCTCGCCGACATGGACGTCATGCCCGACTGTGCGCCGACAATCGTCGGCAAGAAGATGAAGGAAGATGGCACATGGCCGGATAGAGATCATCGCCGTTGGCTAGCACGACGGGATTTCACCGAAGAGGGAGCGCTGCAGACCCGCCGCGATGATAAGGTAACCAAGGCGTCTGGGCAGAACATCAATACCTTCGTCTCCGACGAATGGACTCTCGAGTATGACCTCGCGCTCGGCCCAAGAGACGGACAAGGCGCTTTCACGAGCGGCCTGGCCGAAGATGTCTTCGTGGCTGCGTGCCTTGCCGACAGTGACGACAAGATCAACGCGGGTACAACTAACTCCGCCACCGTGGAGACAGCGGCACTCGGAGAGTTGGGCGAGCTGAAGGCATCCGCGGCCGCGAAGGATGGTTCTTCGTACGAGGAAGTCCTGGCATCCCATGTCTACGCGAGGTTCGCGAAAGACGGCGTATCGAAGGCCGTGGCTGCGCAGTACCTTGCCCAACGGCTGGAGCGCAAGCACGACGACGAGGAACTCTCAACAGAGCACCTGCGAGCGCGGCTTCCCAAGTACATTGTTGACGCCATTGACCACGTAACCGGTGCGGGGCTCGCGGCGAACCCTCCGGCGGAGGGCGCCGATGAGTGACCCCGTCCCGTTCGCCCCCCCGCAAATCACGGATGAGGACACCGAGCGCGCGTGCAGCCTTCTCCGCATGCCGGAGGATGCTTTCTGCGGTGCAGACGGATGTGATCCGCGCCGAGATGTTCTCAGGTCCATGGACACTCTAGACGTTGCCGCCTGCCCTGGAAGCGGCAAGACAACCCTGCTAGTGGCGAAGCTGGCGATCCTGGCCGAAAAGTGGCAGCACCGTACGCGTGGTATCTGCGTCCTCTCTCACACCAACGCTGCCCGACATGAGATCGAAACCCGTCTCGGGAACACGACGGCTGGACGCCGACTCCTTTCCTACCCTCATTTCATTGGGACCATCCATGCCTTTGCGAACGAGTTCCTCGCTCTGCCTTGGCTCTGGTCCCGTGGGTATCAGATAAGCATGATCGAGACGGATCTGTGTCAGACATGGCGATGGAACGCTCTGCCGCCTGGAATCAGAGCGGGTCTTGAGAACAACCATCACGGCTCCTCTGTCTTATCTGTTAGCTCCCCTGACTTCGGAGTGGGGAATGTGCGTTGGGGGAAGGGCCATCTCCTCGGAATCACTACTCCGACGTACAGGGCGCTTCGGGGTGTGTGCCGCAGGTCCGCCGAAAGAGGATACTTCTGCTACGACGAGATGTTGATGTGGGCTAGCCACCTGTTGGATAGGTTGCCTTCTGTCGTCGACGTAATCCGCAATCGCTTTCCCCTCCTCTTCATCGACGAGGCGCAGGATAACAGTGAAGAGCAGTCGGCACTACTTCATCGTATCTTCATGGACGGAGACACGGCGATTACCCGCCAGAGATTTGGGGATGGCAACCAAGCTGTTTTTGAACACGTGGATGCCAAAGAGGCACAGACAGACAGCTTCCCGAACGACGACGTGGAGACCGACCTACCCAACAGCCATCGCTTCGGGCAGAGGCTTGCGAAGCTTGCCGATCCGCTTGGACTAGTTCCCTATGAACTAGCGGGATGCGGACCGAAGGAAGTACTCGACTCCGGGGCTGCAGAAGGACCACACACGATATTTCTGTTCGGTGAAGATGACTGCGACAAGATCTTAGCCGCGTATGCTGCGCTGTTGATGCAGACCTTCTCCGAGGCTGAACTACAGAGGGGCACCTACACCGCCGTCGGCGCAGTCCACAGGCCTAGTAGCGATGAGCACAAACCGCGCCACGTCTGCCACTATTGGCCCGCCTACGATCCGGAGCTAGCAAGCAAAGACCCCAAGCCGAAGACGTTCGTGCAGTACGTCTATGCCGGTCTGGGGGAAGCGCGGTTGCTGGGAGAGATCTACCCGGCCGTTGAGAAAACCGCTGAGGCCGTTCTCCGTCTGGCCGGCATGGCGGATGGCGATCAGCCATTGCGACGCGGAAGGTACTCTCACCGACACGTCCTGCATTCGCTTGACGATGACCTCGGTGCCAAGGCGCTTTATCAGGAACTTGTGGCTGCTTTTGCCCTTAGCCGGGACTCCCTAACCAAGGCTTCGTGGGAGGGGAAATGGTCCCCCGCCGCAAGAGAGATCGCGGCTGCTGTCGCTGGAGAAATGCTGTCAAACCAGGAGGCTGACGGCTTTCTTGCATGGAGTGACAGTCCCGATGATTCACATCCTCCTGATGCCCCGCAGATCTGCAGAGACAATGTCTTCCGCTGCGGCGAGGGGGACAAAGAGGTCGCCGTTCGGGTAGGCTCTATCCATTCGATCAAGGGGGAGACCCATACGGCGACACTGGTCATGGAGACCTTCTGGTACCAACATAACCTCGAGAAGCTACTGCCTTGGTTGGATGGTACGAAGTCAGGGCGCGGATCCTCTGGCACTCAGCAGAGCTACCGACTCAAGCTCCACTACGTTGCCATGACTCGCCCTACGCACCTTCTGTGTCTGGCCATGAAGCGCAGTACCTTCGAGGACGGCGCGGGGGATCTGAAGCAGGAGATGATCGCGAAGCTAGAACAGCGAGGGTGGCAGGTCAGGCCGATCTAGTGCATGGGCCGCGCTGTCCAGATACTCATCCGTGCCCTAAAGCGCCCTCACAGCGGTCTCACGGGCGGTCGACATGCGCAGGCGGACAGACATGCCGTGTATCGCTGGCCTAACTGAAGAGAATCGCTGGAAAGGGCTCGGATGGAATCTGCAGCGAGCGCAGCTAGAGTATCCGGATCGTGTCCCGAGTGAGCACAGGATGGCAGCCGCCCACAGGTGAAGGAAACCACACAGGAGTGTCAGGATAGAGCTCCCAGGGGACAGGAGGCAGCCATGTGCAGCGGCAGCGACGAAAGCTCACTGAGAGAGGAGCTTGCACAGCGGGAAAGAGAGCTTGACGCAATCCAGCGCGTCACGCGCGCGTTGGCCACGGAGACCGATGAGGCCTCGGTGACGAGGACGGCACTGCACACTGCCCTAACGGTGATCGATGCGGACGCCGGAGCGGTCTTGCTCTTTGACCCAAGTAGTCGCGAGCTCGTATTCCGCTATGTCGAGGGCGGCGCGGACGACCGTTTGGAAGATGCCACACTTGCGATCACGGAGGGGATCGCGGGTGAGGTCTACCGCTCTGGACGTCCTCGCATCTCTCTGGACGTAGTGGGAGAGCGGGAGCACGCCACGCGAGTTGACCGGACGTTCAAGTACGAGGCTCACGACATGATGACCGCGCCTCTCGGTGAGGTCTCGGACCAACGTCTGGGGGTCATGCAGGTGCTCAACAAACACGAAGGCTCCTTCGACGAGCGCGATCTGCGACTGCTGGCCATCCTCGCGTCGGAAGTGACGGTGGCCATAGAGCAGGCCCGTCTGTATCGGAAGATACGCGACCAGGAGCGGATGGCCCTGGTGGGTCAAATGGCGGCCAGCATCGTGCACGACATAAAGAACCCGCTGATGTCCATCCAGGGCTTCAGCTCGCTCCTCACCAGCACGGAAGACCCCGAAGAACGTCGGGAGTTCACCGAGATCGTCGCCCAAGAGAGTGACCGGATACTTCTGATGCTACAGGAGGTGTTGGACTTCTCCAGGGGGAAGCCGGCCGCGCTCCAGATGGAGACGATGGAGGTGTCGTATTTCGTGGCTCGACTGGAGCCTCTACTGAAGCGCAACTTTGCAGACTCGGGCATCACTGCGAGCGCGTGTGTTAGCGGAGAGGCGCGAATCTCCATCGACGCCGCGCGCCTGGAACGGGTGGTCATGAATATCGCGGGTAACGCGCGGGAGGCGATGCAAGACGATTCCGGCAGCTTCACGCTGGAAGCTGGTCCGGCAGACGGGAAGGTCCGGATAGTGCTCCAGGATTCCGGTCCGGGCATTCCCCCGGAAGTCCAGGCCGACCTGTTCGAGCCATTCGTGACCCATGGCAAGCGGAAGGGAACAGGGCTTGGCCTGGCCATCTGTCGTCAGATAGTGGAGGCACACGGCGGCACCATTGCCATCGACCCGACTTCCGAGCGAGGCGCGCGCTTCATCATCGAATTGCCGGCGGCGTAGGGCGGCAAGGCCAAAGAAGACCGGTGCGACCACATGTACTGGTCGAATGCCGCGCTGTCCAGAAACTCATCCGTGCCCCAAAGTGCCCTCAAAGCGGTCTCACGGGCGCTCGACAGGCGCATCTGGTTCCATATGGTAGAATGCCTGGGACTCGCAGGCAAGCCCGCAGGGCTGTCAGGCGTGTCCCAATGCTACCTGGCACCCACAGTCTGTCCGTGCTGTGCAGTCACCGAGACCGCTCGGCGCGTCTGAGTCGCCAGAACGCAAGAGCAACAGCAAGCCCCATCAACCCATCCCCGCATGCCAGCAGGGCCACGATCTGTGGAGCGTCGATCCAGAGAGCGCTCACGAGCAGAAAGATGAAGGCACCCGCCTTGGAGCCGATCACGAGCCAGACCAGGGCACGCAAGCGGATCGCCGCCGCGTAGGTGGCGCCAAGTATCAGCAGAAACAGCCCAGCCTGGCTGGGCCAGAACACCTGCCCGGTGTATTCCCACCGTACGAGCCCGAGTGTCCGCAGGGGAAAAAACAGGAATGCCATCCCCAGCGCGATGCTGTGAGCCGCTACTGCGAGTACCACCAGATTAAAGATGGTCCGCCATAGGTGCTGTCTCACGGGTCTCGCACCTGCAGTTCGCCCATGGCCTCCTCACGCCCGCCATTCGATGCCGGCATAGATGTCGTCCCTACGCTCGGCCGAGCAACATCAGCCCACCGACGAGATAGGCAAGTGCCAGGAGCCCCGACGGCACCCACGCGGTGAGGGACGCAACAAGCCGAGGTCCAAACCTCTGACGGCACAACCGCCAGAGGGCCCACAACGTCATGAGACATCCCAACCCGAGTGCCGCCCCCTGGGTAACCTGCAAGAGCGAAGCCCCAAGTAGATCTCTACTGCCCCAGCCGATGCGCAGGTTGATCTCATCGAGCCACGGCAAGGACATGACGTGGAAGGCGAAGAGAATGGCCGCCACGGCAGGCGCGTACGCGAAGATGGCCCGACTCGGCCAGGAGAAAGCGCCGCCGCTATCGGCCTTCTCCGATGGCCGAAGCGAGCGGTGCAAGGCCAGGCCCACCGCCACGACAGCGAGTGTGCCGAGGGTAAACCACCACCCACCGAGCAGCGAGCGGGAGTCAGCAATCGATGTTGCAGCCAGAAGCAAGGCCATGAGACCGACGACTACGGTCAAAGGCGCCACATCGGTGGAGAGCAGGTTCGACTGCCAGATGTCTCGGAGAGGAAGCTGCAAGACAAGTCGAGGGGAAAAGACCGGACAGGAACGGAGGCACTCGAGACAGAGCTTGCAGTGCTGACCACTGTTGAGAAACAGGGCATGGTTGAACATAGGGCAACCCTTGGCTTTATCGGAGCCTCTGTAACACTCATTGCCGACGCATGAGGCCTGACACACCTCCCTGCGAGCCTGCACCCGCAGGGCAGAGGCGGTACTGAATACGGAACACATCGCGCCGAGGGGACACAGGTAGCGGCACCAGGTATGTCGCTGGTAGAGCCAGCCCACTACCCCTGCGATCGCCGCTAGGCTCAGTAGCAGTACGGCCGTTGATCGCGGGTTCGTCAACATGCCGGTCACGTGCTCTATCCAGATGATCCCCGCGAACCCGACGAGCGCCAGGATCGGCCCGGCATCCTTCAGACGGTCTGTTGGTGGCAGGCCGCGTCCTCCGGCGCGCTGGACGACCTCAGCACCGCTGCTAAGCGGACACACGGCACACCAGACTCGGCCAAGCAGTATTGACAGAATGATCAACCCCGGCCACCAGAGGCCCCAGACCATGACGTTCGTCACCTGACCGAGAGGAGAGTCTGGCGCGACCAGGCAAGCGGCGACAATGCCCGCGAATGCGATGCCGACGAGGGCCTTGGCGGCTATCATAGGACGTCCGCTCTGCTGCAGTTGTTGCTCTAACCACGACCAGCGAAGCAGGTCAACCTGAGGCGTCTCGATGCCGACACCAGCCCCGAAGAAGAGATGCTCAGCGCTGACCACGTCCCCATCGGCCAGATCTACTCCGAGGTTCACGACTTGTTTGAGCTCCTCAGCGTTCTCGAAGCGGAAGTCGTAGGTCAAGAGCTTCCGCCTGGCGCTCTCACTGAGCCGCTTCGGTGGCCTGCCGCTGAGTTGAGCCGCCTGCTGCATGAAGTGCTCGCCAAGAGGGATGATATCGCGGCGGCGCTGGCGGAGCGGCTGAAGCTGAATCACTTGTCCGCTCGGGAATGCTTGAATCAACGCGTCACAGAGGCCGCTCTGCGCGCCGGAAGCCTCTGGAAGCGCATCCACTGTACCGATCACCCGCACGGCAACGCGGGAGTCTTCAGGGGAATCCTTGTGGGTCCGCAGGAAAACGGCGAGTTCCTCCTGCACCTCAGTGGGCAGACGATCCATGTTGGCGAGGATCAGCGTGCCACGGTCGGCAGCCTGCAGATAACCGAGGTGATCGGCAAAGCGACTCACGAACTCGGGATGCGCGTCGCCGAACAGCCGGCTCCGCGCCTCATCTGGAGGCAGCTCCCGGAAATCCACCACGAAGACGACCTTGTTCCGCCTTATGCCTGCCGAATGAATGTACAGGGCCAGCGCCCTCTTTCCCACTCCCTTCTCGCCGACGATCACAAGAGGAAGGTCAGAGTTGCTGGCCTCCGCCACGGTCGCCACAATCCGTTTGCCCAGACTGGGAAGGTCGCTCTTGAACGGGGAACTGGGTCGAGAGCTGATCAGCTTGCCCAGAGTCGCCTGACGCTGCTGCTGGGCTGCCAGCTGTTCATCCGTCTGCTTGAGGCGAATGGCCAGTTCCCCGGCCAAGCAATGGACTAATTCCGGTCTTCCTCGTATGAGCTCGTCAAACTCCTCGGGCGTAGCGGCGTAGAGGACGCTGCGTTCAGAGGCGACCACATCTGCCGAAACGGGCGCTCCGCCGAGTAACGACATCTCGCCGAAGTGACTGCCCGGTCCCAGCCTCGCGACAGGCAGTCGGAGGCCTTCCTCAGACGTGACGACAACATCGAGGCCCCCTGATTCGACAAGGTAGAATCCTCGCCCCTCGTCCCCTTGGCGAACCACAGTCTCACCGGCGTCGACTTCCACCGGAGTGAGCGTCGCACGCATCGCCTTGGCCAGTAGAACTGCCCCTCTTCGAGATCTTTCGCCCATTGCGTCCAGATCGGTTCCCACTTAGAAGACCCGCGGTCCCGTGCCTGTCTCCAGCTTAAGCACAGGCACACGGTGGGTTGCCAGTATCTGCGCCATCTCGCTGCCCGTCTCGTTCATGTCGCCGAAGCTGCGCGCGCTGCCGAGACATGTTTTGACACATGCAAGCAACACGCCTGAGTCCGTTCGGCGGTCACAGAAGGTGCACTTCTGCACGATACCCCTGGCGTAGCGCAGTCGGCGCCTGCCATTCCTGACCGCTCCCCTTTCCGTGTCTGCCTCCTTTCGCATGGTTCGCTGTCCTCCCCTCGGCAGGCCGCCCTGGAATTGGCTGCCTTCCTCACTAATCCCTGCTATATCCTCTCGTACTGTGGCTCGCGGTCCTTGCTAGGCAAACCTGAAACCACCGCCGGAGCCGGTGCTCGCGGCACCTCGCCGATCCCTGCGGGGGTAAGATCGGCTGAGGATCGCCAAATCCTATGTATGCATAGGAGGCTCAGACGCCGCGCGTGCCCAGGCCAATGGTCTCAGATCGGGAGACGATCGTAGGGATGGTAGAGGCCGAGGCACCCTCCAGACCGGTCTCACAGTCGCCTAACAAGGGCCGCTGGGAGCACCTTCGAGAAGACTACTAGCCTCCCAGAACCTGGTTGATGGTATCAAGCAGTTGCTCGACGCCGACCGGTTTGTCAAGCCATGCCTGCACCGGGAGATATTCGCCGGGCTTGTAGGTTCCATCGCTCTGGTCGGGGTAGAAACGCAGATGGGTCGTTTGGTGGATGCCAGTCACCATGATGATCGGGACGTTCTTCAGCACCTCGTCCTCCATCTGCCGCATCTTCCAAACGAGGTGGAACCCCTCGGTTCCCTCGGGCATCATCACGTCCACGATCATCAATTCGGGCTTGAAATCGACTGCGGCAGCTTCACCCTCTTCCTTCGACGAGGCCGTTCTGACATCGTGTCCATTGGCTTCCAGGGCGAGCCGAACTGCCTTCTGAATCTTCGGGTCGTCGTC
>SDBS01006410.1_pt1 | contig 11457 bp, 6 predicted proteins | sample 2277091 | NCBI WGS metagenome assembly SDBS01 (sample SAMN10404972, study PRJNA504765) | marine sediment metagenome | isolation source: marine sediment core GS10_PC15, 163 cmbsf | place: Arctic Ocean: Southern Knipovich Ridge | collected 2010 | reverse complement strand
TCGAGCCAACTGATCTTATTCCCAATAATGTCGTGGCCTGCTCTCATCTGCTCAAATAACTCTTTCATCTCATTATGCATTGATTCATATTGTAGCTTAATATTTCTGATTTCTTCTGCAATATCTCCAGAATTACTTTTCTCTGCATCCATATTTCTTTCTGTAGTTTCTTTTTCACTTTCATATAATTCATCTTTTTTTAGAGCTCTTCCAGAGGGCACCTTTCTTTCTGTAGTTTCTTTTTCATTTTCATTTAATTCATCTTCTCTTAGAGCTCTTCCAGAGGGCACCTTTCTTTCAGTAGTTTCTTTTTCATTTTCATTTAATTCATCTTCTCTTGGAGCTTTTCCAGAGGGCGCCCCACAGTGTGGGCACTTAGCATCCTTGTCGCTAATCTTCCCACCACATTCCCGACAATTAATAATATTCATCGTAAACTCCTATTATTGTTAAAGTTAAATTTGCATATTTGTATAAATCTTCACCCATTTATCTAAAGAAGTGAAATAAAGTCCTGTTCCTTTTTCCCTCTATTGAACCGTTCCCATACCTTATCTCCCAATCTCATTTGCCCTACATGGGCTTTAGAAGCCATCTCAATCGCAAAATCAATCATGTTTTTATCCCTTCTGACTTTGGCTCCCGGCGTATGCTTCATCTTTATGCTATTACAGCTTACGCGAAATTATAACTACAAGTTATAAATTTATCAAAAAATAGGGTTTTTTATTACTAGGAGTTATAAATTTTTTTCACAAATCGTATTAATTTTACGTTCTGCACACTTGACTTTATCTCAGCAAAATCAAAAAAAAGAGATATTCCTTCTAAATAGACTTTAAAATGGTTACATAATTCTTATTATGCGACACAGATCGAGCAACATATACTTTCTGTTAATGTATGAAATAGTTCGCAATTTATTTCAGCAGCCTTTTATTAAATTGTAAATAAGTATATCTACTTCATCATTGAATTGGTGATCTGGTCTTATGTGAATCGTTTCCTGCCCATATCCCTCTCTTTCGTCCAGGAAACTTCTAACATATTTCCTGTACCGATATCGGGGGGGAGGTCAATAAATCTGAAATGAATTTTTAAATGTAATTAAAAATATTTTTTAATACTTATTTTTTCCGCTTAATTAAATTAACTAATTTTTTTATGTCTTCCTGATTTTGATTTAATTCCAAGGAATTTTCCCAGACCTTGAGTGCTTCCTCTTTATTACCTAACTGATAATAACAATCTCCCAATAATGAAAGGATAAAAAAGTTTGCACCAAAATGTGAAATATATTCTCTGTAAAGAGACATCGCTTTGTTAAATTCGCCCAAGCTATGATAAGATCTTGCAAGTAATTCTAATACCTCATATTTTTTCTCTACCAAGAATGGCGTTAATATTTCAATAATTTGTTTATATTCTTTTTGCATAAACAGCACATTACTAAATCCCCGAGCGAATTGAATGGACCTTGGATTTTGGCGATAAGCTTTTTCTAACAGGATTCTGGCTTTTTCAAACTCTCTTTTTTTGATCAGTTGCTCGCCTAAAATTAAAGAGTAAATTGGATCATCAGAAGAGCTATGCACAATAGAATTAATCCAGGGCCGTGGTAAGGTGGCAACAGGAGATATATAAAAATGACTCTCATCGAAAAGGATTTCCTTTTCATCTTTATCAAAAAGAGACACTCGCACTTTATAATAGTCAGGAGGAAAATCTTTTAAATCAAACTCTTCCAGAAAAAAATCTGATGATTCATAATCTGCTAATTTTTTCCGATGAATTCGAACCTTTTCTTCTCCTTTAAAAATTATAAAGTTGAGAGATCCTCTTTCCTTAAGCTTCTCTGATAGTCCGAGAATCTGAAAAGACAAAATAAGGTTATCTTTAGAAGAAAAATCATTTCGAGGTGAGCTATATAGTTGATAATTTTCTCCTCTAAATGCTTGTTGTTTCGTTGATGATGGAACTTTTTCTTTTTTATATGCGAGAATTAAGTTGCTCATTTTTAACGATGAAGACGAGGGGATGGTTATATCTTTTTCCACGGAGGTAAATTCTTTGGAGGCCTCGTTTTTTACTAAAAGATTAAATCGGTAATTTCCCTCCACTAATGGAAATAAATCCTTAAAAGCAAACTTTTGTGCTTTTATTTGCTCAAACTGATTCTTATCTAACTCAATTGGAATAGCCCTCTCATACTGAAATATCGTATTTCCTTCTAGATCTGAAATTCTGCCGTTAATGGTTAAGTTAGTATAATACTTATCATCATAAAAATTTACGAAAAATCTATCTAATTCTACTAGATAATTAACGAAAAAGATTCCAGATTTGTCTTTAATCACACGAATTAAAGAGTCATTTCCAATGTAGTTAACAGAATACTCTACTTCCACAATATCTTTGTAGAGCAGGAATTTTTCAGAGTACTCAGCTTTTACCAATTTTTGAGGTGCTGAGTTTATGTTAAAAAGCAATCGATCTGAAGCCACAGAAGCATATCCGCTCGATACGAGTTCACCTGGGATTAAAGAAAGGGATGCTTGAGCCAATGCAGACGACTCAGATTGAAGTTCTTTGTAGGCTGAACGAGAGTCTGTTTGACCTAAAGAGGTGTAGGCTACTAAACTCACTGGACCATCCATGCTCGGACTATATAATCGATAATCTCCCGTTCCACGCTTTCTAAAGAAAACGATGTTAAATACATCTGGAAGCCTGTATTTACTCATCCCTTGATAATACCAAACAATTGTGGGATAGATCGAAGATAAATTTTCGTATGTCTGAATGGAAATTGGCGGGCCTAAAGTGATATAAATTCTTCCCCTGTCTGTCTTCCATCCAGGAAGAGGCGATATTCTACTAAAATGATGATTAGCATATTCTATTCTCTTGTAATGTTCATCTTTAAATTCATTTCTTTCGGTGAGAGGATTGGAGTCTCGCTGTTTCCAAAAAGCCTCTTTTAATAAATCTCTTTCTCTGTCAGTTTCGAGCTTTAGAAAAACTTCTTTTTCCTTCGCAGTGATAATGTATACGACTTCCTTCTCAATCCATTTTTTATATTTAGGGGATAATGTGTCTAAGTCTTTCTCTTTTGTATATAAATTAATGGAGATAAACAGTAAAATTATGAGAAAACTCACTGACGATTTCTTTGTTTGACGATATTTCTTATTTATATTCATTTTTTTTTAAATTAGAATTTTGAATTTCTTTTCCCTTCTGAGCATATTTTTGAGCAAGATTATTATTATCCAGTATGTTATAAAGATCAGCCAGAAGAAAATAACACCCAGCTTCATATTTCTTTTCAGGCTTGAGCTCCAGTGCTTTATTCACGAGTTTTATTGCTTCTTCATAATTCTCTTGACGTTTGAGATAAATACGGGCCAGATAAATATAACTTAGGGGAAAATTTGGGTTGATTTCAATTGCTTTTTCTAAATATTTTTTTTCCTCTGAGATTAGTCCTAATTCACGATAGAGGACACTCAGATTATAACAGGCTTTTAAATGACGGGGAGAGATCTGCAGTTCTTTTAAATATGCTTCTATTGCAGCTTCCTTGGCTCCCTTTTTTTCCATAATTTGAGCCAGCGTATAATGAGCATCAGTCAATTTTGGATTAAGATTTAAGCATTGCTGGATATGTTCTTCAGCCTTGGCTATTTGTCGCTGGAGGAAGTAAATTGTTGCCAACTCTTTATGAGCTGAAGAGGAGTTAGGGTTTACCTTCAGACATTCGTGGTAATATTTGAGAGCATCATCATATTTTTTATTAACCCAATTTATTTTTCCCAGAAGAAAATAAATTATCGAATCCGGTTGAGCAATTTTTAAAAAATCAATCATTATTTTTTCTGCTTCAGCGAGCTTGTTCATTCTAAGGTAAGAATTGGCAATATTTATAATGGAAGTGGTATCATCCGGATTTCTTTCCAATACCTGAGTAAAATAAGAAATAGCTTTTTCGTATTTGTGTTGATTGAAGTACAGATATCCCAAGATGGTGTAAGCATTAATTATCTCCGGCTCCTCGAATATTATATTCTCAACGATATCCACAGCTTCTTTGAATTTTCCTTGGAATCCCATCTCTTTGGCCATACCTAGGCGATTAAAGATATCAACCTTATTTTTTGGATTGGCCAGTTTTTTTCCTTTAAGTTTAGCAGGATTGGTGTAGGTGCCAATATAACCAAGAGCGGATAATTTTCTGCGGGCTTCTTCATCTAGTTTACTGTAATCAAGAGAAAGTGCATTTTGGCTGAAATCAGAGATTAGCTGATCAGCTTCTTTGAGAAAAGATTTAAGCAATGTTTGATTCTCTCTGGCCAGATTATTCGTTTCCTCAGGATCATTTTGCAGATCATAAAGTTCAGGATCAGAAGAAATAATAAGTTTGTATTTTTTGTTTTGAATACTTTTTAGCTCACTCCAGCCGTAGTGAAAGCGAGCGTAATACGTTTCACTGTAGGCAAAACGGTTTTTACGCCTATCCTCCTTAAAAAAGAAGGGGATCAGACTTTTCCCCTGAACATCTCTAGGAATTTCCAATCCTGCCATTTCTAGTACAGTCGGAGCGATGTCTTCCAAAGAGGTTACAATTTCTCGTGAAATCCCCTGTAATTTTTTAAATGGAAAAACGAAAATCAGCGGAACATGAATTCCCTCCTGATAAATAAAAAACCCATGGGTTTGCTCCTTGTGCTGCCCTAAACTTTCACCGTGATCGCCGGCGAAAATAATAATTGTATTCTCATCCATATGGTTCTCTTTGAGATAATCTACCAGACGCCCTATCTGATTATCAGCAAATGCGATCTCACCCAGATAAGGATTATTCGGATATTTTTCTTTATAGGGAGAAGGAGGATCGTATGGAGTGTGAGGATCATAGAGATGAACCCAGACAAAATATTTTGTAGGATTTTTTTCCTTAAACCAGCCTAAAACTTGATCAATTACCTCATTTGCAGGCCTTTGTATATCCGCCATAGTAACCGATTTATAAAGCCCTAAATCAAACTGGTCAAAGTAATAATCAAATCCCTGGTACAATCCCCACCTGGAATCAAGCACATAACTGGCTACAAAGGCAGCTGTCTGATACCCATTGTTCTTGAAAACTTCTGCTAGAGTAGTAAGCTCGTTAGGCACAAGGAATCCTCCATTATCCCTTACTCCGTGATAGAGGGGTGAAGTTCCGCTCAAAATCGAGGTGTGAGAAGGGAGGGTTAAAGGAGTTGAAGAGATACATTTCTTAAACATTACTCCCTTACGGGCAAAGGAATCTATGACTGGAGTTTTTATATTGGAGAAGCCATAGCAGCCTATTCGATCGGCGCGAATAGTATCAAGGGTGATTAAGACAAAATTAAATTCTTTTTTATCTTTAAGATTTTTAAAATCATGGCTTGGTTTAAAGATAAATAAATATGATATGAAAAAAATAAATAATAAAGGCAAAAAAATGAGGATATTTCTTTTTATCTTCATTGATACTTTGATTCTAATGATTCACCCCAGCTTCTATCAAGAATTGATCTGAGACATGCAGCAATCCTTTCCTTATTTGACCATGAATAGTCGATCTCTAGTGTTATCGTTTTCACCGTGGAGCTGTAATGATGTAATATGTGTCTTGTACGGTTGAAAATATGCAGAGTGGCTAATGTAGTGTTTCGTTTTGCCTTATTGTGTTTCTTTTTTTTTCTCTTTCTCTACTTTCCCTAGTACTCTGGCTTGGATACTTACAAATCGAATTATATAATGTTTGCTCGGCCGAATCGGTCGCAGATCAGAGAGACGGAATTTCAGTGGCTTGACTTTTAGTCTTTCCTCTGGCATGAGCTTATTGTCTTTAAGCAAAGGAGTAAAGTCCCAAACTGCTCCAACTCCGCTTTCTTTATTGTCTGCATTGAGCACTTCTGGAATGCCTATGTCTGATTTCAGGAGGATCACTCTCGCTTTGATCGGACCGATTAATATTTCTTTTGAAGTATTCGTAAGTTGTGCATCGACTAAGAGAGTGTTGTTGTCTGGATTATAGTAGTTGTTCGTGTACTCAATCGTTACTTTCTCGGATATATCCTCCAGATTTGAAAGTTCTGTAGAACCATTGCGTATTGCCTTGCCCTCGACTCTCACAGGCGCAGTCCAAAGCTGAGATATTCCTGTGCGGTTGTCCACCCAAAAAGGATAAAATACCCCATCGGTGGATGCCGCCATACCAGCTGTGTGGCCTCCATTGAAGTAAAAGCCATGGATACCTAATTCGACCTTAAGAGGACCACCTCGCGCCCATTTTTTAGGGTTGCCTCCGCCGCTACCGAGAGCCCAGATTACCTTTTTATCATCTTGGCCATGGCTGAAGGGAGCTTCAGAGACCTTCACACTCGGAAGAAAGGTTTCCCCACCATCAAGGGAAGCTGCAAAACGTATCCACCAGCCTATATTATCAGGATTTTCTCTTCTATCATACCACATCACCCCCACCACTCCATCTCTATTCACTGCTACAACAGGCATAAAATGATTGGGACCTTTTGCAGGATCTGCAGGGGGTCGGTCGTCATTCACAAATATTGGTTTTGACCAAGTTTTGCCTTTATCTGATGAATATGCGAATAAGATTTCAAGGCGGCCTGAGCGTAGGTCTGGCCAGACAGCGTAAAGACGATCCTTGAAATGCCCGCTGCTCTGATCTGTAGCCAGGTAAGGAATGGCGCTTGAAGACCAATTCCAGGGCAGATAGAAGTCGTTGACAATAACTGCCTTAGAGAAAGTCTCACCACCGTCATCAGAGGTAACGATCTTGAGCCATGCATTTGGCCTAGAGGGTTTGGCTTCAGGGACTCCTGAACTATTTTCCGACCCATACTTTCTAAGCTCGCCAAAGAGAATCATCAGGGTTCCATCCGAGAGCACCACACTATTTCCCATTCCAAGAACATAATGGTTATCGCTTGCGGCCAATTTTACTAGCTGTTCGAAACTTTCTCCACCGTCAATAGACCGAAAGATGGTCATACCAGAATAACGCCTGTCTTTATCGAATGTCTTTACTCCACCCGTCCCATGTATATAAATCCTTCCGTTGTATTTGCCTCCCGTATTGTCTACAACAATATACTCCCGATCTAGACCGGGAAGTTTGGTTAGCAGAGCCCAGGTCTTGCCGCTATCCTTTGAACCATAGAGAGGCAAATTCCCTTTTCCTTTCAGGTCAGATCCCATAACCACAAAATAGGCAGAACCATCGGGGCCGTAGGCAACAGCCGGATCACACTCAACATTTTCAACTAATTTCAGTGTCGGAGACCAAGTTTTTCCTCCGTCAAAAGAGCTGTAAGCCACTAAAAGATAATTATTCTTTTCTTCTGAAAAGACCATCGCACCACCCAGCAGATTATTTGGATTATTGGGATCTGCTGCTAGAAGAATTTCATAATGAGCATAATTCGGCAGCGCTTTACTTACATGGATATTGGGACCAACAATGACTTTCTTCTCCCCGCCATAGCCTCCTATGGCGATAAGAAATAAAAAAATCCAAGCTAAAATAAAAGCATTTGATGTCATTCTCTTTTTCATTTGTTTTCCTTCGATAATAATTACTTTTGTAATCCCATCAGTTATCTATCCTTCCTTATTATATTCTTTTTCTAGAATCCTTTAATGGTTTCATTCTATACAATTTCACTTTTCTCCTTATTGCGGGTAAATTCCCCCTATGGAAATAAGCATTGAGAGAAGGAAGGGGTGATTACCCTCTTCCTTCTCTCAATTTCCAGTTAGTTCTGCCTAATTTTTCAGAATTTCAAGCGAAGTCCCAGTCGAGCTCTTCTGGGGGGGTAAATACCAGTGGGCTTGCCAAAGGAATTTTCTTGGGAGAGAGGATACACCGCGTAGGGAGCCATATTAATGCCCTGGATATTATCTGCGTTTAAAGCATTTAAAATATCGACAAAGATCTCTAAGTTCGAAAAGTCTCCCAGTCTGAATGCCTTCCCCAGACGAATACTTAAATTCTTTTCCATTGGAAATCGCCGGCTGCCTCTCTTCTCTAAAAAAACTGGGTAGTAAGCCTGGCGCGAGGCGGGAGTGTACCAGTAAGGCAAGTTTGGAGTCCAGGCTCGGCCGGAGAGTAGGCGAAGATCAGCGCTGATACTGAATCCCCCGGGCAAAAGATATGTACCAAGCAGTTTGAACTGATAGGTTCGATCAAAATCAACTATGCCCCACATAAGTGGATTTTCGGTATAGTTAGGATCTGTATCCCGACCAGCAAACGCCCATCCAAGGGATTCGGATCCAGTGTTGCTGATATTGCCTTCACTTCTCTGGTAGGTGAAAGAGGCCATCATTGACCAGTTGCCAATCTCTCTTTTGCGCAGGACAACCATCAAGAAGTGATGTCTCCTTTTTGCAAAGGAACCATTGTTGAGATAATACTCCTCTGGAAGATTATCTGATTGGAGCCATAGTGCAACTGTGTTGCCAAGATATGGATCAGTCCATTGTATTTCTTCATAGGTGTGCTGGGTGCGGGTACTTTGTTGAAGGAAATGACGATCCCTTTTATAAAGATAATCGATTGACAGGGCGAAATCATTCCCCAGCATCTTTTCGAATCCTATGTTGAAGACATCGGTGTAGGGAGCAGTAAGACCAGACTCGACATCCCAAGGCTGAGAAGCCGTGCGTATCCATAGGATGTTTTCGGGCTTAACAACAGTCGAAAATAATGTTTGTACATTTTCTTCACTATAAACAAAAGGCTCACTTATGAAATACGAATAATAGGCTATATCCTGCCCCCCTGGCATAGACGGTGAGAAACCAAAACTCACCATTTTTTGAAAATATCTACCATAATGAAGGTGAACAACATTTTTTGCATCCCCTCCAAAATCATAAGAGAATCCAATCCGGGGAGCAATATTGGTATATTTAGCGACCGCACCTGAAACACCTGGCATGGTAAGTCTTGGAACATCAAAACGCATTCCAAGATTCAGATAAACTTTTGATCCAATTCGAATGTTGTCCTGGGCATAAATACTAATCCTCTCCACATTCGATTTTGAGTGGATGCTATAGCCGACACTCACAATAACCTGACCATAAGTCCCAACTGCTGGATAAATACTCATAATTGATGCATCAGGACCAGTCATATCTGTATTATTTTCCGCATAAGAACGTTCGTATTCGAGACCGAATTTGAATTCATGAGATGCGCCGAAAAAGTCGTCAGCATAATGGGCCAAAGAGGCATTGACTTGATTGCGTGTTCGAAGGGACTCGCGAATTATCCCATATGAACCATACCTCCGTCCTGTTGTAGAATCACGGACAGCTATATCATTGGGATTCGCAGGAACAGATGCCTGTCGACCTCTAAAACCAGCATATTTCAGGTCGAAAAATGTTTTATCATTGAAAATAGATTGCCAGCTTCCGAATAATGTGGTACTTCTAAATATACGATTGTAAGCTATCTCAGGGCCGGAGCCAGCCACTTGTCCTAAGTCACTGTGATCCAAGGGATCAAGGTTGACCATGAGCGTAAGCGTATTGTTTTTAGAGGCTAACCAGTCCAATTTGAGCTGAAAGTGAGGCTGCTTTAATATACCATATTTGTACTCACCGTAACCCTTAGATTTTTTTCCTGTATAACCACCTGCCAGGAAAAAGAACAGCTTTTCCTTGATCAGGGGCCCACCGAGAAATGCTACAGCTTCAGGGTTGTATTTAACATCCCCAGGTTTTAAATCTTCGATGCCTCCTGAATTATCCGCATACAACCTGTTATCTGTATAGTAGAAACTCAATCCACCATGGAACTCATTACTTCCACTCTTGGTAACGGCGTTGAATGAAGCACCGGTAAAGCCCCCATATTCTGCTGAGGCTCCTATTCCAACAACCTGGATTTCTTCAATCGTTTCGTAAACGGGGTTCACCCAGGTTGTCCCCCTATCTACATCACTGATATCCACACCATTTAATAGATAGGTACTTGTCGCCGAACCTTGAGTATAAACTGTATCATAAGCACCTGTATCAGCTCGGCCGCCTGCTCCATATGCACCCTTATCATTTATGCCAGGTACTGCATCCATCAAATCAAGCAAGTTCCGGTTTGTAGGTAACTTCTCTATCATCATAGAAGTGTAACTGGTCAAAATCTGCGTTGTTTTTGTCTCAATTAACGGAGCTTCAGCGATTACTTCAACTTCCTCTTTTATTTTTACAATCGTTAAAGTAGCCAAAATGGGGGTTGTCTTTCCAACACTAACTTTTACATTCGTGATCTTTTTAGGATTGAATTCTTGAAGTCTGAAATCAATTTCATAACTGCCCGGAATGAGATTGAGGAACCGGAAAAGACCTTTTTCCGTCGAAACCACATAAAGGAATTTCTGGAATAACTTTGCTCCTGTCAATGTAACCGTAACACCCGGTAAAACCTCTCCATTCTCATCCACGACTTTGCCTGAAATCTCTCCTTTGATTTTGACATCAGCGTAGGTCAATAGAGAAAAAGAGAAGAAAAAAATGATGAAACAACAAATCCATTTTGTCTTATAATTCATTAAAATACTCCTTCTAAATGCTTTTTGTTTGCCTTGAGTTGAAATAATTCAACTCCCCCAATTGAGCATTCTTTTTTTTTAGTAACTATCACATCTATCGCCTCCTTTTCGATTCATGCAAATAACCAAGGTATCATTGCGCCTATTAAATATTTAAAATAAAATATTATATTTTTTATAAAGTATTATATATTTAATAATATATTGTCAAGACCTATTTCATCAGGACATCCCCCATTTTTTTCAGTGGAAGTAGAATCATTAATCACCTAAAAAACGACACGAAAAGCCTAAAAAAGGCGAAGGAAGCATATATCTAAATTACCTCTAGAAGGAAAGGTCTTAACCGCAAAAGTAACGTCAACCTAAAGCTACAACTGATTTTACTTTATTTCAATTATCCTTCATTTTTTATTGGATATCTCATTCTCTATTTTGCCAAGCACTCTGGCTTCAATGTTTACAAACCGAATCATATAGTGTTTGCTTGGCCGGATTGGGCGTAGATCAGAAAGGCGGAATTTCAATTGTTTGATTTTCAATTTTTCTTCTGGTTTGAGCTTCTCGAGCTTCTCTTTCATACTGTTTAAACTCATCAAAATACTTAAAAAGGAAATATCTGTATGCAAATCCGTATCCTTGCTTGACTACTTCAGCATTAAGAAATGTGCCATTTTTTAAATACATATAGGCAAGTGTCCTTCCGTATTCATCTAACAAGATGGATCCAGCTTTTAGGGATAGACCTTCACCCACTTATCTAAAGAGGTAAAATAAAGTCCTGCTTCTTTCACTTTTTGTTTGGTGATTTCTTCCCAATATTTGCTGTAGAGCT
>SDBS01006409.1_pt1 | contig 11458 bp, 12 predicted proteins | sample 2277091 | NCBI WGS metagenome assembly SDBS01 (sample SAMN10404972, study PRJNA504765) | marine sediment metagenome | isolation source: marine sediment core GS10_PC15, 163 cmbsf | place: Arctic Ocean: Southern Knipovich Ridge | collected 2010 | reverse complement strand
GAAAAATATTAAATTTTGACTTTTTACAAGTTCGTCAATATTGTATGGGACGAATTTTTATCTTATAAGGGAATCATTGTGTGACACGTTTTTCAAAAAGCTATTTTAATACGGTTAAGACATCTTGCTGGAGGGAATTATGAAGTTGGATAATCAGTACAAGGGCAGGAAGATTCATGCCAGAAATATAGAAATCTCCACTTATGAATATGATGATGAAAACATTGTCGTTGAAGGGGAACTGAAAGAGGATGCTTTGATAGCTTGCTATATTTCAGGGGAAAAGCGCCGGCCCCATACAGTGCATCACATGGTTATACGAATGCTAATTGAGTATTCATCGCTTACAATTAAAGAAATTAATGTGGAAATGCCCGGCATTCCTTACGATGAGTGTATTGAGACATCCAACAGTCTCGATATGATTAAAGGGTTGAGAATTTCACCGGGATTTACATCGAAAGTAAAGAAAAGTTTAAAAGAAAATAAGAGATGTGTGCATCTGGCAACACTCTTACTTGCAATGGCACCGGCTGTAATGCAAGGCTACTGGGTCTATAGCGCCAGAGAACCAGGAGGCAATGGGGTCTCAACTGATATGATAAAAGATTACCTTATTGATTCATGCTGGGTATGGAGAAGGGATGGTGCACTCGTGAGTCGGTTGAAACAAAAAAGAAAATAAATTAGTAGATGTTTGTGAAAGATTGATTTTAACGGTTAAAAACGAAACCAGGCCATGATCGTGCAAAATATTCAAAGAAAGTTACAAGAACTCGGGAGTAGGGAAAAAGCAAAAGTTTTGCAAAGATTTTTTAAAACCGGGCCAGGTGAATATGGTGAAGGTGATGTTTTTGTTGGAGTAAAAGTCCCTGAGTTAAGGAAGCTGGCAAAGGAATATCAGGAGATAACGGTAAAGGAAGTCAAGCAATTACTCAGGTCCGCCATCCACGAGGAAAGATTACTTGCACTTTTTATGCTTGTTCGCAAATATTCAAAGGGAAATGAAACCGAAAAAAAGAGAATATATGAGTTGTACTTGAAAAATACACAATTTATAAATAATTGGGATCTTGTTGACGGGTCGGCCCATCATATCATCGGAGCCTTCTTAGTGGACAAAAGCAAGGAACCGCTTTACCGTCTTGCAAAATCCAAGAATTTGTGGGAACGGCGAATATCAATAATGTCAACGTTCTATTTTATCAAACATGATAAATACGCAGAGACTCTAAAGATTTCAGAAATCTTGCTGACGGATGAACAAGACTTGATTCATAAAGCCGTAGGATGGATGCTCCGTGAAATCGGCAAGCGTCATATGCCCACCGAAGAAAAGTTCTTGCGAAAACATTATAAAAGGATGCCCCGCACCATGTTGCGGTATGCCATAGAAAAATTTCCGGAAGATAAAAGGCAAGGGTACTTAAAAGGCAAGATCTGATGTAACATTTTAGCCCTTTGAAAAATTATCGCATTGTGGGACACGTTTTTCATAAAGCTAAATTAATACGATCTGATGTTTTTCTGCGGGGAAATTTTTTTGTCAGATTGAGAAAATAGGTTGATCTTCTGTTGATAAGAAGGTATAAATAATATTAACAATAAATGATTAACCCGAAATATCCGGACTAAGGATATCATATGTAAAAGGAGGTTTACCATGCCTACATACGAATTCATCTGTGAAAAATGTAAAAAGCCTTTTACCCTGATCATGAAAATTGCGGAATATGACAAGAAAAAATTCCAATGCCCGAAATGCAAAGGCAATAAAGTCAAGCAGCAGATCACTTCATTTCAAACTATAACCTCCAGCAAGAGTTAACCCACATTTTTCAAAGGTCTCTCAACCTGTGTCTTAAATACGTATAGCGCTTTTGCGTTTTGTCGTTATTGACTCCCATGGCCAGCGCTTTTTTTGTGCCGATCATTACAACCAGTTCCCGGCCACGGGTAACGGCCGTATAGATCAAGTTGCGCTGAAGGAGGATATAATGCTGGGTGAGAATGGGGAGCACCACGGCAGGATATTCGGAGCCCTGTGATTTGTGCACGGAGACGGCGTAGGCCAGAACGATTTCATCCAGGTGGGAAAAGTCGTAGATAATATTCCTGCCGTCAAAAGCGATGATCACCTCATGGTCATCCGGTCGGATGCCGATGATTCTGCCGATATCACCGTTGAAGACCCCCTTGTCATAATTGTTTTTGATCTGCATCACTTTATCGTTGACCCGAAAGCTCAGGTCACCCCGTATGACGCCGTCTTGAACTGGGTTGAGTGTTTTTTGCAGTTCCCTGTTGAGGTTCCCGGCCCCCACCACCCCCTTGTGCATGGGCGTCAAAACCTGAATGTCGTCAACCGGATCAAAGCCGAAGCGTCGTGGTATGCGAGTCTTTGTTAGCTCTAATATAATTTCTAAAACCTTTTCAGGGTCTTCCTGCTGGATAAAATAAAAATCATTCCCAGGAACGTCATTTTCTAATGTTGGAAGTATACCGTTATTGATTTTATGGGCATTAACAATAATCCGGCTTGCTTTGGCCTGGCGGAAAATCTCGTTTAGCTCCACTATCGGTACGGCGTTGGATGCGATAATATCTTTGAGAACATTTCCCGCGCCCACAGAAGGAAGCTGATTCACATCGCCCACAAGAATAAAAGTCGCCGTGGGAGGAATGGCCTTTAGAAGATGGTGCATCAGAATGGTGTCGATCATGGAGGCCTCGTCCACGATGAGCAGGTCACAATCGAGCGGTTTCTCCTCGTTTTTCTGAAATCCACCTTTTGCAAAACTGAACTCCAGCAAGCGGTGAATGGTCATGGCACCGTGACCCGTTGTTTCACTCATCCGTTTTGCAGCCCTGCCCGTGGGCGCAGCCAGCATCGTTCTTACTTTAAGCCTGGAAAAGATTTTTAAAATCGCATTGATAATTGTGGTTTTACCTGTTCCGGGTCCGCCGGTAATGACCATAATCTTGTTTTCAAGGGCGCATCGTATTGCCACGGCCTGATTTTCTGCCAGGGTAATATCTAATTGCCGCTGCACCCAATCTATGGCGTTTTCTGAAGCCACGTCGCGGATTGATTTAGGCGCGGTTAGCAGTCTCTTCAATCGTTCGGAGATGCTGGTTTCACATGAATGAAACAAGGACAGATATATTGCTTTGTTGTTTTCCTTAAATTCTTCGATGCTCTCATTTAAATCTTCAACAATTATCTTTCTATCAACAGCGATTTTGCCAAGAGCCTTGACAACAACCGCACTGTCAACGGCAAGAATTTCCTGGCTCTTTTTCACCAGGGGTTCATAAGGGAAATAGACATGGCCCTCATCTGAGAGCTGATGGAGGACATAGAGTATGCCCGCTTCAATCCTCAAGGGCGAATCTTTTGGAAATCCTAATTTTTCGGCAATACCATCGGCAATCACAAACCCGATTCCGAAAATATCTGTTGCAAGACGATAGGGGTTGCCAGTCACCACCGCGATGGATCGGTTTCCATATTGTTTGAATATTTTCGTGGCATAGCCGGAACTGACCCCGTGGGATTGCAGAAACAGCATAACATCCCGGATTTCTTTCTGCTCGTCCCAGGCGTTTCTGATCATGGCGATACGTTTCTTTCCGATACCTTCGACCTGGGCCAGTTTTTCGATTTCATCTTCGATGACATCGAGCGTTTTTTTGCCGAATTTTTTTACAATACGGCCGGCCATGACAGGGCCGAGACCTTTGATGAGTCCGGAACCCAGATATTTTTTAATCCCGTAAACAGTTGCCGGAACCGCGGTCTTGTACTCCATCACCTTGAACTGCTCACCGAATTTGGGATGATTAACCCACTCGCCCCGCATGTTGAGAATTTCACCGGGCGTCGGCGCCATCAGGTTCCCGACGACTGTCACCAGATCCCGTTGCCCGGAAACCTTGATCCGGGCAATGGTAAAGCCGTTTTCTTCATTTGTGTATGTTATTCTTTCAATCTGGCCGGAAAGTTCCGAAAGCATTACTTTGTCCTGTATTATACCCAGTTGGGTAACCTTATATCTGATTCTGAAACCTTGCTGGGAATGAAACATTTTATGTCGATAACCGGTGATCCGTCAAACGCATCAATTTTGTCAATACGGATTGTATTGCCATCAATCGACAGTATCTTGCATATGGAAATGGCAATCAGATTAGGCCTTAACGGAGAATGGGTTGCAAACACACCCGTTAAAGGATTTTTCTTATTATTCCTTGGATGGACATGCATTACGTTTCTCTTTTCAGGGGTGTCATTTTCATGAAACCAGTAACACACGGTTAGATGTGAGAATCCATCCAGCCCAAGAAGTGCCTCGTTATATTTCTCGTAAACTTCAATCCAGGCGGTTTCACCCTGTTTCTTTATTACGCCTACAGGAAAAATATAAAAGCGGTCTTTCATTTACAATCTCCCATTTAGCCCTTTGAAAACATTATCGCATTGTGGGACACGTTTTTCATAAAGCTAAATTAATACAAGTTTTCAAGTTATTAATCAACCTTGTTTAATTTTTTTGGAAAAATTTTACAGTATATTGTATTTTTCATTGACATTAACCCCAACATATTGCATAATTACATAATAAGCTTCGATTTTAATACATGTCATGCAGACTTATCAGGCGGCGCCTCGACAAAAGAGAGGTCCAAAATATGGATAGAAGGAGCTTTTTATTAAAAAGCGCCGGTTTGCTGGTCGGAAGTCTCTTTGGAGTTAACAGTTTTTCAAAAGTGTTTGCCCTTGAAAAACATCAAACCCATCCTTTTATTCAGCCCCGCATCGCCCTGATTATCGATGATATCGGATACAGCCTCTCGCGTGCCAGAAAATTTCTGGATCTTGGTGCCCCCATTACCTATTCCATTTTACCCAGGCTGGTATATTCCCATGATCTGGCCATTGAGATCCATGGTCAAGGACATGAAATCATGCTTCACCAGCCCATGGAGCCATACAACGCTGATCTCTTTGATCCAGGCCCAGGCGCTCTTTATGTGGGAGATGGGGCCGATAGGATCGGCATGATTATGGAGGAGAATATTTCCGGCGTGCCTTTTGCCGTTGGGGTTAACAACCACATGGGCTCAAGATTCACAGAGTGCCGGCAAGAGATTCAAGAAGCGCTCAGCGTTGTTAAAAAAAGAGATCTTTTTTTCGTCGACAGCCTCACCTCAAGCCGTTCCAAGGCCTACCAAACCGCCAGAAGGCTTCATATAGCTGCTGCCGGCAGGAACATCTTCCTGGATAATCTCCATGAGAAATCAGCCGTTCTTCATCAACTCAACAAGCTGAAAAAGCATGCGCAAAAATACGGGCATGCGGTTGGAATCGGCCACCCGTTTCCGGAAACAGCACAGGCCATCGGACAGTTTTTAAAAGATCTTAATGATTCTGACGTTTCATTGGTCTATGTGTCCGAGGTTTTGTAAGGCCGGATTTTCCCGATCAGGTAAAATTTTATTTGCATGTTGTCGTTGGACTAAGATGGCTTTAATTGCGGCAGAAAAGATATATAAAATTTCTAAAGAAAAAGAAATATTTTCTCTTGATGCTCCAGTGTCAGGTGGAGACCTTGGCGCCAGAGAAGGCAAATTGGCTATAATGGTTGGTGGTGACAGGGATATTTATGATAAGGTAATGCCATTTTTTGAGATCATCGGTGAAAATATCGCACATATGGGTAAGGCGGGCTCAGGCCAGAATACCAAAATGGCCAATCAAATTTTAATAGCAGACACTATGATTGGGGTTGTAGAATCATTGCTGTATGCATATAAAACAGAAATGGACCTTGATTTTGTTATTGATATCATCGGAAAGGGTGCAGCAAGTTCTTGGTCCATCAATACTCTGGGTAGAAGAATTGCAAAAGGTGATTTTGATCCCGGGTTTTTTATTAAACATTTTATTAAAGATATGGGAATCGCTTTGGACGAGGCAAAAAGAATGAATTTGGCTCTTCCCGGTTTGGCTCTTGTACACCAGTTTTACATCGCTGCAACTTCTCTCGGGTATCCTCGGCTTTCCCGAAGGGTAAACAAAATGGGATTTTGTTCAAAAATGTGTATCTCACTTATAGAAGAGTTACGAAAATACATCCAAACCTACAAAATGCATAATAAAATTAAACACATAAAATATTTCTCCCGTTTTGTTTACGATCAATTAGGGTTTAATTTATGCTACTCAAGTTCAGAAAAAATTCGAGCCAAATGAAGAATAGGAGGTTACATGAACTTTAACGCAGGTGATTTCAGAGATATCGACCCTGGTGAACGTATTCTCATGGGGCCGGGACCAAGTGATGTTCCTTCACGTGTACTTCAGGCAATGTCTGCTCCGTGCATCGGCCACTTAGACCCCTACTTTTTGTCGGTGATGAGTGAGGTTCAGCAGCTGCTCAGATATCTTTTCCAAACGAAAAATCCGTTAACCATTCCAGTTTCAGGTACCGGGAGCGCCGGCATGGAATCCTGCTTTGTCAATTTAGTGGAACCTGGTGATGAGGTTGTGGTTTGTGTCAATGGCGTATTCGGCACGAGGATGACCGACATCGTGAATCGCCTGGGCGGTAAACTTATCCGTGTAGACGGAGAATGGGGAAGAGCGATTGATCCAGAGGCAGTTCTAAAAGCTGTGGAAGGACACAACCCTAAAGTGATTGCTGTGGTGCATGCAGAAACATCCACGGGAGTATGCCAACCTTTGACAGATATTGCCGATATCGCAAACAATGCAGGCGCTCTGCTTCTAGTGGATACCGTTACCTCTTTGGGAGGTATGGAAGTTGCCCTTGACAGAATGAAGATCGATGCGGCCTATAGCGGAACGCAGAAATGTATATCCTGCCCGCCTGGGCTTTCACCTGTATCATTGAGTTCTTCAGCAATCGATGCCCTTGAAAGGCGCAAAACACCTGTTGCAAGCTGGTATCTCGATATGTCCATGATCCGGGACTACTGGGGCGCGGAAAGGAAGTATCATCACACGGCACCGATTAATATGATTTACGGTTTTCGTGAAGCATTACGTATCATCGCTGAAGAAGGCTTGGAGGCACGTTTTGAACGACACTTGTTGAACCACCGCGCTCTGGTTGCTGGAATTGAAGCCATGGGTTTTTCGATGCTCGTGCCCGAATCTGAACGATTGCCAATGTTGAATGCAATTTGCATTCCTGATGGCGTGGCTGATATCAAGATTCGCAAAGCACTGCTCAATGAGTTCGGTATCGAAATCGGTGGTGGGTTGGGAGAGTTGGCCGGCAAGATTTGGCGCATTGGTTTGATGGGTCATTCTAGTTGCCGGAGAAATGTTTTGATTTTCCTTTCCGCATTCAAAACTGTGCTAAAGGCCGAAAAATTCGAAGTTCATCCTGGCGGGATCGACGCAGCAGCAGCCGTTTATGAGGAAAAATAAAGACCGAATCGGATAAAGCCTTGACACAAATTTAATTTAACACACAAAAAATTCAATTTCGTCCAAGATTGTTATGGAAAACGCTATCTCATAGGCACGGTATCAAGCATTAGGGAGATATAAATGGTTACAAGAATCCCAACATTTAAGACTTCACAAATATTATTTTTTTCTATAATCATTTTTATACTGGTTTTACATCAAGTGATCCATGGTAAAGATGCCGGCTTTAAAGATGTTACACCTGATGATGAAAAAAGATCCTGCATCCAATCTGTTGACGGCTATGCCTATCTATCAGAGGATATGACACTGTCTGAAACAAGGAAAGCAGCCTTTGCGAACGCCAAACGGCAAGCAGTTGAAAATGCAAAAACCTTCATTATCTCCCCCCTTCCTGAATGGGGTTTAATATTCGTGACAATGATGGTTTTTCTTGGATTAATGGTAAAATTCAAAGTTACTCCCAAGTGGATACGGAGATTCGTTTATCGCCTACACACAGGATTAGCAACATTTTCTATTATGATTATTTTACTGGTGGTCGGTCATCTGATTGTTGATTAGGAGAGTCACTCGCTGGGGGGACCGTGTTCGGAACCATTCTTATTTCAGCCTGTACATTCATGCATATCTATGTTTTTGGGCGTGCCGCCTCCGTACCATTTGTGAACCGGCATGTGCCCCGAAAGATCCTCATCGGGGCAGGCGTGATCCTGTGGGCCATTTTTTTCTTCGGTCGCGTCATAGGGCACGGCGGAACGGGAGTTCTGGCCGGAACGCTGGAATTCCTCGGAATGAACTGGATGGCCGTTCTATTCCTGACTTTCATCCCTCTCCTTGTAATAGATCTCGCCACCCTCTTCGGCTTCCTCATACCCCGGTTATCGCCCTCGCTGCGAGGATGGGCCTTGTTAGTCGGTGTAGTGCTTTCGGTGATCGCGCTCTTCCAGGGCCTGAGGCCGCCGGTGGTACAAAAATACGAGGTGAGCCTTCCCCGCCTTCCCGATGCTATGGACGGGACAGTGCTCGTCGCCCTGTCCGATATGCACCTCGGTTCGCAGCTCGGCGAGCGTTGGCTGGCGGCTCGTATAGCCCAGGTAAAGGCGCAGCGGCCCGACCTTGTGGTCCTGCTCGGCGACATCTTCGAAGGGCATGGTCCACCTGAAGATCAGTTGATTGTAACACTTAAGCAACTCTCCGCACCTCTCGGTATCTGGGCCGTCCCCGGCAATCACGAATTCCACGGGGGAGGTGACATGAGCCTGTTCGAGGAGGTAAGCTTAAAGTTGCTGCGCAACGGCTGGGCCGAAGTGAGGCCCGGTTTCGTCCTGGCAGGCGTGGATGATCTCACCGCCAGACGCCGAAACGGCCAAGACGGCGATCCCATCTCGCAAGCGCTCGTGGGTCGCCCCCCCGGTTCTACCATCCTCCTTTCACATACGCCGTGGCAGGCCGAGAGGGCGGCGAAAGCCGGCGCGGGCCTCATGCTATCCGGCCACACTCATGGAGGGCAGATATGGCCATTCGACTATCTTGTGCGCCGCCTCTATCCCCTATTGGAGGGTCGGTACGAGGTGGATGGTATGACAGTTATCGTATGCAGAGGCACGGGCACGTGGGGACCGCGCATGAGGCTCTGGCGCCCCAGCGAGATCCTCCTTGTGACACTGCGAGGGAAGGGGAAAAAGAACCTATCTGAATAATCAACTGGAAAAAACCGAATATCATTTACCGACTTTTACAATTGAAAAATATTACAAAACCATAGGACGAATTTCTTGTTTTAATGTAATATCAGACCTTTATAAGACATTATGAGATCATTACCCATTCTCTACGATAAAAATAAAAATTGGTAACCCTGTTCAAATTACCAGCGATAATTTTGATGAAGCATATAGTCGAATTTCAGAAGAGTTAGGTTAAAGGGGACATACTCTATCTTATGGGCAAATCCGGCGATTCAGGCGTAATCCCGAAGCTTGAAGCGACCTCATTACTCTTGGCGGCCCGAGTGAGTGAGCCAAAGGCTGGAGAAAGGGCTGTAAAAAAACCTGTTATTGTAATTCTTCATCCGATTCTTCAAACGCAAGATCCGCTTTGGATCTCCTCTTTTTGACAATTAGAAAACAAACCGTGATCATAAAAAGTATTAACATTGGAAGAAGGAGTTCCGCCAACATCATCTGCCCCTCACCCGGGGCAGGCTCCACAGACTCGATCCGTGTGATCTTTTCTTCATTACTCACCCTTGAGTGAATGGTCATTGCGATTGCGCCGATATAAATTGCGACAAATACAATGGCAAAAATACATAATCTTTTTTCAAATTTGCTCATCACTCTATAACCTTATCAGGTTTGCAAATCCTGGATTCAACAACACCTGTAATTTGTGGTTCCGTTCATTAATAAATTCTTCTTGAAAAATGCGGGTTATGCCAGCCATGATCTAACCTGAACGGACTTTTCTCCGGCACGTGCGATTATCTCAGCAAGATCCAGGGTCAGTAATTTTCGATCTTCCATAACCAATTGCCCGTTGATTATGGAGTGCCTGACATCGCTCCCGCCGGCAGCATAAACCAGATGGGACGTTGCATTATACATGGGGGTGAGATGTGGCTTATGGATATCGATCACAATGGCATCCGCCCTTTTTCCAACTTCCAGAGAACCGGTAATTTCTTCGAACCCCAAAGCCTTTGCCCCTTCGATGGTGGCCATTCTCAGCACAGAAAGAGCATCCATGACCGTGGGATCCATCGTGTGGACCTTGTGGAGCTTGGCTGCCGTATCCATTTCCGCAAAGAGATCCAGGTTATTATTGGATGCGCACCCATCTGTCCCTAATCCTATTGTTACGCCCCGAGCAAGCATTTCCGGAACAGGAGCGATACCGGATGCCAGCTTCATATTGCTCTCGGGATTATGAATGACCTTTACCCCGCAAGCTGCCATTGTCTCAATATCCGATTTTTTCAGATGAACGCAGTGGTCTGCAATCAGATGTGGCCCTATAAGCCCCAGGGAATCAAGATGCTCCACCGGTGTCTTTGCGTATTTTTCCTTTATTTCGGCAATTTCATTTAATGTCTCAGCTACATGGATAGTTAACGGCACATTATGTTTCAAAGCCAGTTCGTTTGATGCAATAAGCAGTTCAGGGCTACAGGTAAAAAGGGAATGGGGCTCTACAGCTATTGATACGATGGGATCATTTTGCCATTTTTGAATCAACGATTCCGTATACTCAAGACCTTTTTCCACGGGTCCATAGTTTGGCGAGGGAAAATCGTACAGGACTTCTCCCACCAGACATCTCACGCCCGCTTTTCGAGCCGCCTTTGCCACCTCTTCCTCAAACAGATACATGTCACAAAAGGTGGTCGTGCCGGACATAATCATCTCGGCGCAGGCAAGCAGGGTCCCGGTGTAAACAAATTCTGCATCCATCTTGCTTTCTACCGGAAAAATGTAATTGTTCAGCCATTCCATGAGGGGAAGGTCATCTGCAAGCCCCCTGAAAAGACTCATGGCGGCGTGAGTATGACCGTTCACGAGGCCGGGAAGTATCAAACCGCCCCTGGCATCGATGATTTTTGCGGCTTTAAATGAAGCCGGGTCGCCAACTCCGATGTGAAAAATACTATCACCGCGTATACACAAAAAACCGTTTTCAAGGATTGAGTTTTGCGCATCCATGGTCAAAATGGTGCCGTTTTTTATGATAATAGCTACTTGCTGAATCATGCATTCTCCAAGTTTTAGGTCATAATATTCCCATATCCGTAATACTTTTTAACCTCAGCGTCATCATCCGTCAACCTCTCTTGACAATAAAATGATATTGTATCATGAAATAATATCATGTTTGATGGTTTCGTAAAAAGTCAAAACTTGCTGAATTATTCAATTTTACGCATTCATAATGTCTTTAAATAATTCGCAATTCCTTAATCCCTAAATTCCTTAATCCATGTAAAAAGGACTTTTT
>SDBS01006408.1_pt1 | contig 11460 bp, 27 predicted proteins | sample 2277091 | NCBI WGS metagenome assembly SDBS01 (sample SAMN10404972, study PRJNA504765) | marine sediment metagenome | isolation source: marine sediment core GS10_PC15, 163 cmbsf | place: Arctic Ocean: Southern Knipovich Ridge | collected 2010 | reverse complement strand
CGGACTAATGGCACGCCTTTTGAAAGCGTCCATAACTTAGACACCCCCCTTCACTCTCACCTCGACCCCCGCCTGCCATTTTGGCAGGTCGGGGTTTTTTTATTTCGCCCGTCCGGGCCTAAAACCCGGATTGCTAAAACCCGGAAACCTTTTTCAGATTATCCTTGCCGTATCGATGGTTTCGTGGTACTCTTAAGTGACTCGGAAGCGGACCGGAGTTTGAAACCTCCTGCCGGGAATTCACTCACTGCATAGCATACTGACTCAACCCGGTCTAAAAAATATTCATAATGCTTCCCAGCTCGTGCCGCTGGCCAGCGGAATTTTTACAGTATACCTCTCCCTGGATTTGGAGCCTAAAATCTGTCCCGGTTTCGATTGACTGTAAAGCAATGATGTCTCCCGTCTGCAGCGTTGAGATAACGAAATCACCGATTTGCCTTGCTTAGAAAAATCGGTCCTTATGCCCGGGTAGCTCCCGGGCTTTTTTTTTGCCTAAAACCCGGATTAATGTGAAAAGACCGACCTGCCATAATGGCAGACCGGCCTTCCGCTTCAGAAAGGGACTGTCAAAGTTCTATACAGACTATGTGCGGCAGAAATCCCAGCCGAATTTCGTCAAACTCCTGGACACCGAAATGCTGCTGGCATTCGGCCAGCGTCATCGGGTAAGATTTACCTGAATCGGTAAAAGTTACCTCAAACATGGAATCGTCTGTCAACCCGCCCAACTCCTCAGATTCCACAAAATAACTATCGATCGAATTTGTCTCACTGTTGTACATGATATCGATCCCTTTCAAACTCACCATTCTTTTCTCCTTCCTATGTTTCCCTTCCGAGCTATTCAAGTATAACCTTTTCTGGCAATCTGTCAACTAATTCTAAAAGAATTTTTTGTCCAAATACTTGATCCCTCCTAAAACCCGGATTCCCCAGCAACTATTGTGCCGGTATGCTTCTTGCCTTAGGGCAACTATCGTGCCGGCCCCGATCTCGCCTAAAACCCGGATTCCGATCCGGCATAGAACTTGCCCAAGGGCAAGTATCTTGCCGAATCTATTCCGAGAGCGCAAGTCTCCGGAGAGCGGCCAGATTTTGCTAAAACCCGGATTCTGCAGCAACTTCCATGCCAATTCAGGCAGTAAAACCAATAATTTTTTACTTGACGGTATCACTTTGATACATGATGAAGCGAAATTGTCCAAATTACCGACAGATGAGCCCGTATCGGTCATTTTTCGGCCCATTTTGCCCCTATTTATCGTTGTAACGTCTTTATTAGTAACAATTTATGATAAATCTGCGATTTGGCCCACTACTTGCTACATATATAGAGGAGTACACTACAGGCAGAGAAGGAACGACCTTGACAATTAAATGATTCCGTGATATACTGAGTTACGTATATCTTATAGAACGGTCGTTCTTAACACTCCAAAACCAAAAGGAGCTTTAGCCCATGGGAATTGCAATTACAGCAACAACCGCTTTTCTCCTATGTACTCTCGGTGTATTTATACTTACTCTTAGAGTGATAGAGTGGGTTTGTAAGGAAAGAAATAATTAATAATGAAGCGCATAGACATATTTCCAAGTGACGACGGGCAATGTAGTTACACCGATTGTGACTCTCATACATTAGCCAAATACATGGAAGTCCACGACACAAATGCAGTCCACTGCACAATGAGGCGATTCGCAGAATCGAACATTCCTGTCTATATTCATTTCAAAGAAATCACAAAGCAGGAACCGGATGGTCGTCTCTACCTCATGCTGAATTATAGAGGTTTCCCGGTTATCAAACAGTAGGTAACAAGTAGAGGTTGTGATAGGGAATTAGGCAAAAAGCTTAGTAAGTAGTAGTTATCGAAAGGAAAGTAGTAGTGGAAGTAACGGAAGTCAAAAAGGCAGTGCGGCGCAAGGTAAACGAGACGCTCGATATTGCAGAACGTGTTTACAGGCGCAAGTTTAAGGCTCCTACTATTGTCTACGCTCTAAAGGGTTCAATTGCCGGAACCGCTACTTACTCCAACTGGACGGTTAATCTAAACGCTTTCTTTCTTCTGAATGAATTTGAAGAAATGATTAGAACCACGATTCCTCATGAAATAGCTCACTTGATCGCACGAGCCGTTTACGGTAATATTCGGTCGCATGGTTGGGAGTGGAAAAGCGTAATGAGGTCGTTTGGATTAAACGCAAAACGTTGTCATAATTATGAATCACGAGACATTCGGACAAAGAAAACGAGGCGATTTCACTATACTTGTTTCTGTTCGAGACCGTGTAAAGTTGGCCTCAACGTTCACAAGAAAGTTCAAAGTAGAAATAGTCATTTCTGTGTTAAGTGCAAAAAAGCATTATCAACTTGTGAATGGGAAGAGGCATAAATGGACTTCGACACTTTGTGGTTTTACCATAACTACTCTAAAAAATGGGATAATGTACTTGGTCACGGCGAAACTAAAAATATGGCTGAAGCAAAAGCTGCGGTTGAGGCTTTGGGTTTCACTGTAATTTATGGTTATCGTGACAGTCCTCCCGAAGGTTCGCCGGATGATTTACATACGGATATGCATTCCGGTGGAGTTTTCTTTAAACACGCAGAAAGGTAGTAATGAACGACTCGGTAGGCTACCAGAGTGTTTCAGAGAGTTCTTTAACGGGACAGTTTCGCCATTTCACATGAACCGTTGGTATTGTGAGCACCCCGATTGTCTGGAGTCGTTTGGTGAGGTTATGGGCAGTTTGTTGGTCAAGGGTCTTATATCCTCGAAAGAGGATAAAATAATCGCAGATCATAAAGTAATTCTAATAAACGAAAGCCAATGATTCGGGAGATTATGCAGACGAAACAGTTGTTTTTGAACCAAATGTTATATGGAATTACTATGGGTCTGAGGCATATATTGAGATTAGAGAAGAATAATAGGAGAACTAATGCGCCTCGAAACTATCACAGAGGACAGAATTGCATTATGGACCGAAAAGGGTTCGTGTTGTGAGCTGGATCTTATACATTCGCTGTTCGATCTTTATAAACATTGGTCGTCAATGTATTCAGACCTGAATATAGAGTTACCAGAACCCCTATTCTGGTTTGCCAGGCTAAAAGCAAAAGTAGAAGGTCAAGGGGAAGGTACCAAAATGATGCGACGATTGGTGCAAATCCTTGACGAAAAAGACATTACTGTCATTAACGCAATAAATCCATATGGTTCAATGGACCTGGAAGCATTAACCGGCTTCTATAAAAAATATGGCTTCGAGGACATAGATGAAGGTTTAATGCTTAGGAGACCAAATGCGACACGAGTATAGAGGTTATTTCATTGAATGCGAGCCGCCCCCGATTCCGATTAGAAGTTTTGATTGGGCGTTTTGGGCAAAGGATTATGATGGGGCTCCGGAATATTCATTCGGGCCTCCGGCTGATAATCGTTGCGGCAATGCGGCTACGTTGCAAGATGCAAAGGAACGAATTGACGAAATGGTGGAGGAGTTAGCAATATGAAATACGACGATCCACTTGCCGACTGTTTAGGAAACTTGCGTTGGGTACGTAAAACGCTCCAGACACTCCGTGAGCATAGGACTATGCAGGGCGATGACCAATTGTTTAATAGAGGAACTTTGGTTGCGTTAGAGCACAGTCTTTCTCTTGCAAATCCAAAAATGCGTTTTTTGTGTGCAAAACAAGAAGATTTAATTAAGAAATTGGTTAAGGAATTACACAATGGATCAACTTAAATTCAACATTGGCGATTTGGTATTTATCTGGGCTACCAGAAATAATATTATAGAAATAATCAGGTGCAAGATTGCAGAAATCAATATCAAGGAATATAGAGGGAAAATTGAAGTTTGTTACAACAGTTGGCGTGAAGAACGTGTTTGCACTTCTCCACAAGAAGCGGTGAAGTTGGCTAACAATATGCTGATTGAAAGAGAGAAAAAATGCTAATTGCTTTATACATAATGTTCACAATACTTTCCATATGCTTCATATTTTGTGCATTAGAGAAAGAAGATAAGCCTATGACTATAGTTTTTGGATATATAGGTCTTGTAACCATCGTCGTTGGTTTTACTTCGACAATCTGCTACTGGATATTTACATGAATAAACAAGAAATTTTTAACAGAGTTGCCATTCACCTACTGACTCAAAATCGTAAAGCATTAGACGGAGGCACTTGTGTTCATTTAACATATGACGGTTGTCGTCGTTGTGCAATTGGCTGTCTTATTCCGGATGAACACAATGCATTGAAATACAGAGGAAGCGTGGTGGCTCTTTTGTTTAGGTATCCAGATCTTACTGAACTTTGGGGTGTGGATGGTTCATTGGCAAATACCAGAGCACAACACTTGCCCGACGTAACATTTCTATCAAGATTACAGACTATTCACGATAACGACCCTGTGAAAGAATGGAAGCAACATTTGTGGGAATTTGCAGAAAACTGGAATCTGGATAGTTCGGTGTTAAAATGAAACCCGGTGACAAGGTAATAATAGATGGTGAAGTTGCTGAGGTTTACAGTTTGGCCAATGGCACGGTGACTCTGGAGCTTAACGGCTCATTTATTGAGCTACCTGAAAGTGTGCTGGAGCCCGTTGAGTTTGAAACGTTCATGCCTGATCTCGACATGCTCGACGATCTGTGCGATAACCTGGAGGAATTATTTTGAGTTCAAAAAACTATACAACGTTGCAACTTGTAATTGTGTTTTTGACGTTTGGTTATATTGTTCTCTATCTTTCTGGACAAGTTGAGAGATTGATAGAGCAAGTTCGCTCCAACGAAATAGCCATTGAGAAATTGATGGTCAATGCTGACCTATTTTCTTGGGAGGAATAATGTTAGTAAAACTGGCACCAATCGGAAAACCTGTTATCGAAATTAATTGGCCGGAGTGGTTTCCTATTGGTGAATTTGTGGAGCATGAAGATATAACATACGAAGTTGTCAGTATTGTTTCTCACCTTGATGGATTTTATCCAGGAACTTCTAAACTGTATAAGGTTGTCGATCCATACATCGGAATGGTAGTAAAGGAAATGTCATGAATATGAAATATGAAGTAACATTTTGTGAAGATGATTGTAAACTTTTAGAAGCAAGAGCAGCTAAAGAAGATAGAGTCACATCAGCTATTTTAAGGAGATCGTTTGGACTTCGAGAATGGTTTATTGGACAAATGGAAAATGGAAACAAAGTAATTATTGAAGATGAAAAAGGTAATCAGCGCCTTTTGGTTAAGATTCCTTAGTCAACTTTGGCCCGACCTTCGCCTAAAACCCGGATTGCCTCGGCCTGCCGAGCTTGACGTCCCGTCGATAATATGGTATATTTAAGTATGAAAATCATAGATAAAAAACAGAGGTTCATCCCGGAAAGCGGCCAGCATCAATTTTTGCTTCGGACCGATTGTCATGTTTCGCCTTACTTTCTGTTGAAGTTTCAAGAGCGATTTGGCTTTCCGGTTAAAAAGCATGGCAACCCTCACGAGGTTTATTCATGGCGTTTCGATGATTACTATTTGACAACCTGGCGTTGTTATAATGAAATTATCGATTACTACGTTCCGGTATACAAATGAATTACGATCTTAATCAAGGTGGCGTGTTCTTTCTTTATAGAGAGCATCCGATTGATCCTCAGGAACATCCTCGAACGGATTGGATTAGACAAAGATGCAACTTTTGTACAATTTCTTGGAGTACTCCAAAGTTTGATCAAAGTGAAAACTACAAGTGTCCGAACTGTAGAAGAAATGTCTAAAATGCAAAGCTGTACGTATTGCAAAGGAAAGTACACCGTCAGTATAGCTAACTGTAAACTTTGTTCAAAGTGCGCTGCCGACGTTTACAGTGTTGGTCATGACGACACTAAAGAATCGTTGCACGTTCGAGTAAAAGGTAGAGCACCAAACTACGACAAACTAACACACGGAACAAGACCGGACGGCAAAAAAGTTAGAATAGTGGAGTCTTTTTGGTCATTTAGAACAGTAAATAAAAAGCAGAGGCGCATTGAAGAAATCACATATAAATGATCTATGCTGTATGTTCGATCTACAAACAAGTGTGAACAGGCGACAATTAGAAGAGGTTGCTGTACAGGATCTTTTAACCACAAAAGAAGAAGTGTATCAACTTGCAAAAGTGTGTAGAGATTATACAGATGAAAAAGAAAGTCTGGTAGCAAACTTAGTAATGTTTGCCGCTTATCATTTGAGGAAAGAAGAAATAGCTCGAAGTATGGAAACTAACCAAAAGTTTGCAAACAGGGGAAAGAACTAATGCGTTGGTCCGCAAAGAAACCTTTTAACGAAGGAAGTGAAAGACGGAGATCAGGCTTTTTGAGTTTGCCGATGAAGTTGACAAATCAAGATTGCCTCGGCTTTCTTTATCAAGAATGGCGATGGCTTGAGTTTGCAAAGTGGACAGAAGTTTGGGAAATTTCACATGGAGGATATTGGCGACGTACTCACTGGGAAGACTAAATAACCAAAACAAAAAGGTATAAAATGAAGCGTAATCAAGGCGTAGCTCTACTCATGGTATTGATTCTTATTCTTCTTATGTCCGCTTCGGCTTATGTAGCGGTTATTGTGGGAATGAACAGAAGTAAGGCGGCAAGGTTTTATGAAAACGAAACCTATTGCTTTTATGCCGCTGAATCTGGAATTGCTCGTGGAAGACATAACCTGGAAAGTTTCGAGGCTGAATACAACGGGGCTTGGACAATTGTTAAGGTTGAACAGACTGGCAGTATCATTACCATTGCGTCGACTGCTGTACTCTACCAATCAGACAGGACGATAACGGTTACTTTAGTAAACGAGCCGATTATAATTCCTCAAGTTGCCTCGTTATATCTAACTGATTATTCTACAATAAATCTAAACGGTTCTGCATTTGAAATTGACGGTAACGACAAAGATGGTATTGTAACGAATGGTTCTCCAATTGAACTTCTCGTAATGATCGACGAGGTTTATTATGACCAAATCGAAGGAGTAAGCGGAACACCGTCTATTGGTCAAAACAACACCATTGATTTTAATAATGTATTCCAATTACTTTCTTCTATCGCAGAACCTACTTTTGGAACAGAATTGTCACCTGCAATAACTCTACTATCTGGAGAAACTCGCCTAACCGGCAATCAAGAAGCGCATGGTGTATTGCTGGTAAATGGTGATTTGACAATTTCGGGTACGTTCGATTTTAGTGGTCTAATCATGATAAACGGTGATTTAACCGTGACGGGCGATATGCTAATCTCCGGCTCTGTAATGGTTAGCGGTGACCTTGAAAAGGTGGCCGGGTCCATTGCTATCGAATACGACGAAGATCAGTTGAACGCAGTACAGAGTTATGTTGACTCTGGCGAAACCATTTATAAGCAGGTTGCATGGATACAGAAGTAATGAACTGGATAATTGAAGCAACTGTTGGCGATTTTACGGCGTATCTTGATGACAACGATAAGGTAACTGCCGCAATTGATAAGGCCGCACTGTTCGATTCTGAGGAATTGGCGGTAAACCATATCGACGATAGAGGTTACTGGATTGGAAATACTCCGGTTGTTCTTGCAAGTATGGGCACTACTCGATTGAATGCAAAGTACCCCAACCATTCATTTCGGGCAGTTAATATTTCTATTATACAGGAGGAAATTCCCAATGATACTATCGTTAGTATTGTCGACAATAACAATTGGAATTTTGTTAGTCCTGGCTTTTATGTTAGCGCAGACGGCCGGCACAACTATATATCGTCAGTTTAACGAAGCTGAGTTATTTCCAATGTTGAAAAGTCAAAAGCTCACTAAGTCATATAATCCAATGTGGATAAAATCGGTAGCCTCAAGGGGGGCGGCGAGAAGTTGGGTCGAGTCCCATTCTTATTGGTTTTTGATTGGCGGTAAATACGTCGGCACCGATAGCCCAGAGCTGGCTGAAATGTTGCAAGCTACGTTCTCACAAGAACTTAGGGAGTCAAGAAAAAATCCAAATAAGGGTTGATTATGGTGTCCACCGTGGTATACTATCTTGAGTCAAAAAAGAAAAGGTTTGCAATGTATTTCAAAAAGCTAACAGGTCCGCAAATTGGATCGCTCGTTTTGGCTACAATGAAGCCACGAGTTGATGCCGCCACATTGCGTAAAGCAATGAGGATTCGCTGGCCAAGAAAATGCAAGATACTCGGAACGTCAACAAAGGTACGAAAGTCCTTAAAGAAAAAGGCATTGACGGCCGTTGTTTATCTTGCTCCAGCCGAGGAATCGGTAGTGTACGGCGGGCGTCCAATGTGCTCGTTTGCAACAATTGGTTGTGCGCTGGCTTGCCTCGGAACGAAAAAGCGTCTTGCAATGGACTACGGCTATAATAGCAAGGCGTGGAAAACCCTCCTATGGTTATATCGTCCTGATATATTCAAGGTCTTAATCGACCACGAAATTTCCCTTTTAGAAAATCGAGCCAAACGTAATGGGTGGCAGTCAGCCGTTAGGCTGAACGGTACTTCCGACGAACTCTGGGAGCAAAAGTTCCCGGAAATTTTCAAGAACCATCCTGATACCGTTTTCTACGATTACACAAAAATCGAACAGCGAATGTATAAGAAGTTGCCCGCCAACTATTCATTGACGTTTTCAAGGAGCGAAGATAATGAAGATGCTGTAGAAAGAGTTTTGGACAACGGTGGCAATGTCGCCGTTGTCTTTAACAATCTGCCGAAAGCAATGCGAAATGGGTATAAAGAATACTCTGTTTGTAGTGGGGACATAACAGATTATCGACCGTCCGATAAGCACAACGTGATTGTCGGGTTGTCTATCAAGTCGGACGCCAAAGATGACTCCGGCTTCTTCATTAACAATGGTGAGATTCCTAAGAGGAAAAGAGCGTGACCTACACAGAAAACGAACTGGATACTGCGGTTTTTAATGTATCCCCATGCGTATTCAAAAGCTTTCCTGAGTATAGTCCAAGTGGAAGAGTACTCGCAATGCGGGAAGTAATGATACAACTTTACCTACGACCAGAAAAGTATTCAGACTGTATTCACGAAACGATTAAATCAGCCTGGTTTGATTTGGAAAATAAACAGCGTTTTTGCTTTCGGGAGGAATGATGGAAGAAAAGGATGCGATAGGTTGGGCCGTATTCACTATGATAAATGAGTATCCTAAATATGTCGCACGAGGAAAGGATTTTGCCCCACATGCAATCGCCCGACTGGAAGGATTAAGGGCATACATAAAAAGACAACCGTACCGTTATCTGGAAAATGGTTTAAATGCCGCAATCAAAGAAATAAAGGAAATGGTATAACCATTTCTTGAAAGGAAATGCAATGGCTAACCGACGACGTACCACCGAAAAGGCTTGGGCGATTGTTACGGACAACAAAGAGCGCATTGCCGAGGGAAAGCTTAGTCTAAAGAATCAGGGCTACAAGGTTATCGGCGTTTCCAAAATGGAAAACAATGTCATGGTTACCGGTGAAAGGTGGATCAAAAATGCCATTTAATGAAACAAAGAAGTACCGAGTTGTCTGTTACATGCGAGTTGACGTCGAAGTCGACGAAGACACTTTGTATGATAGTGCAGAAGCGGCGCAAGGCGACGTTGACTCTCAGTCGTTAATGCAGCCCGAAAACATTTTTATGATTGAGGAAGTCAACGATGTCGAACGAACCTAAAACGTATTTTGTCGGTATCCGTGAAGTATGGGTCCAATGCGTAAAAGTAACTGCTACGAACGAAGATGAAGCAAAAGAAAAAGCAGAAAAGGCGGCGGCAGTAGGAAATACTTTCGGAGATTGTGAATATAGCCGTACGCTTGACAGAGAACTATGGAGTGCGGAAGTTGAACAAATCACATAAAACTGCTATTGTTCGTACCGTAGCTTCTCGGCCATGCATTTGGTTGGCTAAACAAGACCGTTTAATAGGTCGATGTTTAGACTACGGTTGCGGACGAGGAAAAGATGCCGACCGCTTTAAATTGGAAAGTTACGATCCTCATTACGGTCCAAAACTTCCTTTAGGAAAGTTCGACACGATTATTTGCACTTACGTTTTAAACTGTGTGGACACATTTGATCGTGCTCGCATTGTTTCAAAAATCAAGAAGTTGCTAAAGCCGGGCGGGCTGGCATATTTTACGGTTCGTCGTGATATACGAAAAACACCGGGAGCGCAAAAGAAATCGTGTGGAACTATACAGTACTGGGTTGAGTTACGGGAACCCTATTTTACACCTATTCGTTACTTACCTTCGCAATACGAAATTTATGAGATAGAATCAAACTAATGTCATTTACACGTAATTACGATTGGGAACCCGACAGTATTAACGACGAGACCGTTTGTCTTGAGTTTGAAGTTGAGTTCGACTATTCTGTCGGAAGACCGGCCGTAATGTATTTGAAAAACGGCGACCCGGGATATCCGGAAGAACCGGCCGAGTTGGACGTTACCTTCTTTAGCCTAAACAAGATTTCGTTTCGAGACACAGAACGAAAGCCATCGGCCTTTGAAAGGGCGTATTGGCAAGAACGTTTTGAAAACGAAATGGTTGATACCGGCGATATCGACGAGTATCTATACGAAGTTGGCCCCGGCGCTCTTGCTGAAGATCGAGATGCGGCTCTTGAAGCTCAGTATGACGAATGGAAAGAAGAAAGGCGAGCAATATGTTGAAAATAGGAAAAAATAAAGAGTTGACAAGAGATTCAAAAGAGATTATAGCATCGGCATACGGTCATTCGCTATTTTGTGTTGAAGTGAATTATGAGAAAAAGGAGTTTCCTTTTGATCGATTCAAGAAAAAGCCAGAAGACAATTGCGGAAATTACGGCCGTTTTGATATAGATAAAAACAGTTGGGCCTCTTATGGTTTTGCTCGTCTGAGTGATGCAAAGAAGTTTGCAGCCAGAGCCGACACTTTAGAGGGAATGAGTACCAGGATTTTCGAAGTCGTAGTCGAAATGTCGGTTAATTATGAGCTTGTTCCATCGTGTATATAAATGAAAGCAATGCAATGTGTTCACTGTGGCACAAATTAGAAAAGCGGAATTATTAATGAGGGAGATCCTCATTGTCCCAGGTGTAGACACACGCTAATTGACATGGTAGAACGTCTGGATGAAGGTGGGATTTTCTATTATGCTCCGGAAGAACAAGTTTTCGGCTGGATAAAGTGGGCTGAGGAGAAGAAGAAAAATGGGCCGTAGAATATCAGATAACACTTTGCTTGTTCGGTGGGATGAAAAACAACAAGATTTTAAAGTGTGGTTTCCAAACAAGTGTGATGGCGGATTTATAATGGGGGTCTTTTGCAATAACCAAATATGCGAGGATTGTCGGAAGAAAATTAAGTTTGCTGGTGCGTCAAGAGAAACTCTAATCGAGGAGTTGGAGTCTCGTGG
>SDBS01006406.1_pt1 | contig 11461 bp, 8 predicted proteins | sample 2277091 | NCBI WGS metagenome assembly SDBS01 (sample SAMN10404972, study PRJNA504765) | marine sediment metagenome | isolation source: marine sediment core GS10_PC15, 163 cmbsf | place: Arctic Ocean: Southern Knipovich Ridge | collected 2010 | reverse complement strand
CCGTCCCGTTTGTTCGACGGTATCTGCGGCCGGTCTGTAGATTTCGGAAAACAATACTCTCAGGTCGTCCGGGTTATGATAATCTTTCAGGTCAACCGGTATTGCCAGGCAGCCTTTGCCGTTTGCAATTTCGCGACCCTCGGCGAAAGTGCGCCCGTTGAATACAATTCCATCGCTGCGGTAGCTTGCCGCCTGGACCTCCATCGACAATTTCTGCCCGGGCCCAAGCGGTCGGAGGAAGTTTATCCGACCCGTTCTGACGACCAGGACCATCCGGGTAAAATCCGTTGAGAGCATGACCAGCCAGTTCGCTAATTGAAAGAGGCTTTCCATAAGTAAGGTCTGCGGCAGGTGAGGTTCGTCGCCGAAGCGCATCTTCAGGTTGTATTCCTCGAAAGAGACGGTCTTGGTTCCGCGTATATATTCACGCTCCTGCCAGTCGATGATCCTGTCGACCATACGGAATTTCATCAGATACCTCCGTCGACGGAAATAACCTGCGCATTGATATAGCCGCTGCGGTCGTCGGCAAGGAAGGCGACCAGTTCGGCAACTTCGGCAACCGTGCCGGCGCGCGAAAGCGCGCAGTACTCAATATACTGGTGCTTTTGCTTGTCGGGGATGTTTACGCTCACGCCTTCGGTCAGCATGCCGGGCGAGACGGCATTTACCCGGACATTATAGCGTCCCAACTCACGGGCCAGAGACAGCGTAAAGCCGGTGACGGCGCTCTTGGCGGTGGCGTAATGAACGGGCACCTCGAGCATTCGCATTCCCGCCAGGGAGCTTATATTGATGATATTGCCGGCCTTTCGCCGGATCATTCCCCGGGCAAAGGCCTTGGTGACGAGAAACATACCCTTGACATTTACATCCATGACAAAATCCCAGTCGGCTTCTTCGATCATTGCAAAAGGCATGATATGCGTTACGCCGGCATTGTTGACGAGTATTTCAACGGTGCCTAATTCGTGCTCGATATCCTGAGCCAGACTCGCACAGGCGCCGGCATCCAGCACGTCAAGTGGATATGCCTTAACCGTGCCGGTCGTTTCCGAAAGATCGCTTTCAAGCTGCTGCGCCTTGTCGGCGTTATTGTAATATGAAAATGCCACCCGGCAGCCCTGTCCGGCCAACGCTTCGACGATAGCCTGTCCCAGGGCGCCGCTTCCACCGGTTACAAACGCTGTTTTATCTTTCAACATTGGCGGAGGCCTCCTTCGCCTGGCTAAGCTTTCGCTGGATAAGATGCACAAAGACGGCGACATTGAGAACAGTGGGCAGTTCGATTTTCTTCAATCCGGGCTTAAGTTTTTCAGCAGGCACCTCGGGGAGGGCCTTTTTCAACTCCGCCAGTGCGTCGTCGGTGAGGTAGCCATCCTGTTCGTAGACGCCATTTTCAATGCGCCGGCTTGCGTGCTGCTCGAATTCGTCGCTCTGGATGGTTACGTCGAATTGTTCCTCGATCAGGAATGTGAAATCGAGAAGGTCAATCGATTCTGCGCCCAGGTCCTCCATCAGACAGCTTTGCATCGTGATCTGTTCTCTCCTCGCACCGGTTACTTCCTGAACGGCGGGCAGAAGCTTTTTAAAGATTTCCTGTTCAGTCATTTTTGTCACCTGTACTCAATAACATGTTTGAGGTTCTTTCTCCGCGGCGGCATTGGTTTCTCGGCCGGGTACCCGAGCGCAATAATGCAGTTGTGCTCATGACCCGGGGGCAGATCCGGCAGCCGGCGCCAGACGTCGCCCGCCAGAAGCGGAGCGGTCATCACGCATGCAGCTAATCCCATTGCATGCGCGGCAAGGAGCAGATTCTGTACGGCCATTGCCGTGCTCAATACTTCTCCCGAAGCAAACACGTTGGCCGCAGAAGGCAGCAACGAGCTTGCAATGGCGGGACTTTTCTTGTGCATCGCCAGTATGACCACGGGGGCCTTGTCGAAAGCGCCGGCGAAATGAATCAGTTCTTCGGTCTGAGCCGAAGTCAGATGGTTTATCTGGACAAGCTTGTCGGTCAATGAACGACGGACCTGATCGGCAAGAGAGGAAATCTGCGTGGCATTTTCAAAGACGATAAACTTCCAGCCCTGCCGGTTGTGGTTTGAAGGCGCCCAGGCGGCTGCTTCGATGAGCCGTTCAATCTGCCGGCGGTCGGGCTTTTGGTCGGTGAATTGGCGAACCGAACGCCTCGATTTGAGGAATCTGAAAAGTTCTTCAAAATCCATCAGGCATACCTCCCGAATATGAGTGTGGCGTTCTGACCGCCGAAGCCGAATGAATTGGACAGTACCGTATCACCTTCGAATCTCCTGGCGTTGTGCGGGACGTAGTCAAGGTCGCATTCAGCATCGCCCCTTTCGAGGTTGATGGTCGGGGGCACTTTATTATGCGAGATTGTAAGCGCCGCTGCAACAGCCTCGACCGCGCCGCTTGCGGCTATCATATGCCCGGTCATGGACTTTACGGCGTGGACGGGGATATCGTAAGCTCGTTTGCCCAAGACCTCCTTTATCGCCATTGTCTCGACGACGTCATTTTTCGGCGTGCCGGTTCCATGAGCGCTGACGCAGTCTATGTCCCGCCGATCGAGCCCGGCATTTTCAAGGGCCTTGTTCATACTTGCCACGGCGCCGCGTCCCGTCGGGTCGGGGTCGGAGACGCGGAATGCGTCCATCGAACTTCCATAGCCCAACACTTCGGCATAGATATCCGCCTTGCGGGAAAGGGCATGGTCGAGCGTCTCCATGACTGCAAACGCTGCGCCTTCGCCCAATACGGTTCCTTTTCTCGTGGCGTCAAACGGTCTGCATGCTTTCTCGGGGGAGTCGTTTTCGTCGGAGAGGACTTTGAGAAGGCTAAAGCCCCCCAGGCCGAGGGGATTGAGCATACTGTCGGCGGCGCCTGCAAGGGCGATTGCCGCGCGTCCGTCCTGGAGCATTTTGAATGCCTGGCCGATAACCTGGGCGCCGGCGGCACAGGCCGAACAGTTGGTGAAACGCCCCGCCGTAAAACCATATCGGTCGCCTAAAATCGTGCAGGAGGTATCAAGAGGTGTTTGGAGCAGACACTTCGGGTTATCGACAACCAAGGAGCGGGCGATGGCGTTGGTCATGTCCGAGGCGTGGGCATAGGGTGTAAGATCGGTCAGCCAGAATACTTCCAGTCCGACGCCGATATGAAGCATTGCACTGTGAAGTTCGGCATCGGAGATTTTGGCATCGAGGATCGCCTGTTGTGCCGAAGCGAGGGCAAACAACACCTTGCGGTCGCGAATTGTCTCAGCCGCCTCGAAGGAGCCCTCCACCGACAGCCCGTCAAAGTCGGAAACTTCCGCAGCTATCCTCACGGGAAAGTCAGCCGCATCGAACAGTGTAATGGGCCCCGCACCCGGCGTGCCGGCGGTCAGGTTGGACCAGAATTCGTTTCGTCCCGTCCCGATGGGGCTGACAACGCCGAGGCCTGTAATCACTACTCGCTGCATACTGCCTCCATCCTGAAGGCGGCCTGTTCGGTGCCCGGACCGAAGCAGTTGACAAGTGTTGTGTGCCCGGCCGTCTGTCCGGAGCATATCGCAGCCCCGATCGCCACCTGCATCGGGGCGGCGGCGGCAAACGTATTTCCGATACACGACTTGGGATGGACCTCGGCCCTTGTATTGATACCGGTCTGCTCCAGAGCGTACTGCTCGGCGCGGCCTATACCGACATCACCGTCTGCCGAGGTCACTAACGTTACATCCTGGCGTATTTTCAGCCCGGATATTGTTTCGGCGCAGGTCGTTTTCAGGTCGGAATCGGCGCATATCGAGCGGATACTGTAAGCCTCAATTGTCGCATAAGGCGCTGCCGACCTTCTCAGGGCGGCGTCCCGATCTTCCAGCACGATAAAGGCCGCCCCTTCTGCAGGCACAATACCCGTGCCGTGCTTTTTCCACGAATCGAATATTCCCAACTGCTCAAGGCTGATAAACGACAGCACGTGCGTTTTCACATCGCATCCACCCACAAGCGCACAGCGAACGTCGCCACGGCCGATTGCATCGATACCGGCGGCGATTGCCTGGGCGCCCTGGCCTTCCCAGGGAGTGAAGACCGCATTTTCGCCCCGGATATTCTCGAAGATGGACACAAAACATATGGGCATATTCGCCAGAATCTTGAAGGACAGGACCGGTCGAATTTTTCTCAGTGCGACTTTTCCGAAAAGCTCCATATCCATAGAACCGTCTTTGCGGGCGGCGTGTTTGACAAGTCGGCTGATGTCGTCAATGGAAATGCCGGAAAGGCCGGTTGCTCCATAGAGTGCTATCTCCCCGGCGGGGTATGTCGTATCAACGGTAATACGGGCGTCATCCATCGCGATCCTTGCGGCGACGACCGCCATCCGGGCATCGCGATTCATCAAGCGAAGGGTCTTGTTGTCAGGGAAGAACTCTTCGGCATCGAAGTCGCTTATCGGCGCATATTGCGGACAGGAAAACGACGACGTGTCGAAGTCCGGGACCTTTGCCGCGCTGACTCGGCGGACGATGCTGTCCAGGATGCGGGCAGGGGCCCGCCCGAGGGGAGTTACAAGTCCGACACCTGTGATTACAACGCTCTTTGCCATTTGCCTTTACTCATCTTTGTCCGGCGGCATCCACATTTTCATAAGCGCCGCTCTTTTTTCGTCCAGGAGTGGATCGTCGACATGCCTGAAGCCGAATACAATGCCGGTTGTGACAACAACCTTTCCATCGGACAGTGCCTTTGCGACGACCTTGCCGCCCCTGGTGTTGATGCCGGTAATCTGTGTCTCGTAGACAAGCGTGTCTCCCGGACGGACGAGTTGGCGGAACTTTGTTCGCTCCAGAACGGTCATCACCGCCTTGGCACTGAGATCGTGCTTTTCTTTGAGTGTCGCTTCGAGCAATAATCCGCCAAGCTGCGCCATTCCTTCGATCATCAGCACGCCCGGCATGACGGGACGCCGCGGGAAATGGTCGTCGAAAAAGTCTTCACTGAGAGTGACATTCTTGACGGCCCGGGCACAGTCGCCGACCTGCCATTCGGTTATCCTGTCGATAAGAAAGAATCGCATCCGTTTCTCTCTGCAATGCCGTATTCGTCATCTGTAAACCGCACCCTGAAGATGCGCCGACTCAATGTACTCGAAAATCGGATGCTAATCAATATTATTACAGCAGCTTCTCAGCCAGTACCGGCCCATTATCGCCAGGTCTTCGGCATTGACGGTTCCGTCGTTGTTCAGATCGCCGCGAAGCACACACGGCGTTAAGCCCTCACCGACCACACCGATGTGAAAGATTTCGGGGTAGGGCAGATCGCCCGGATCCGTCAAGCCGTCGGTCAAGGCGATAAGATCGTATGCAGCAGGCCCTGAGGCGATCTGCACCATTTTCGTACCTTCCGAAAGCGATATTTCCCGAACAGCCGGCGAAGTGTCGGAGGTCACAACAATCTGGAGTTCGGCGAAGAAGCCTCCCCTTGCCACATCGAGCACACAATCGACAAGGTTGCCTCGCATCAGTATCTTGCCGTTTTTTTCGATGGTGATGGTGCCGGGGGCAAACTCGTATTCTCCGTCGGAGCCCCGAGAGGCCAGTGTAAGGGGACTGATCACTACGCGCGCCCCTATTGCATTATCGGCTGCCGGGTCGATTGCGTAGCTGCCGTCATTGTAGCGAACCATGGATATGTCGGCATTTGCCTGAAGGGTCGTGTTCTCACGGAATTGCAGCGTCCCGCCGCCTCTGGTACGGTAGCTCAGGATGTGAGCGCCCATCAGTTTGGGAAGATCCATTTTGGCGTGCTCACCGATCAACGGCACTATCATCGCATTGTCGGTTCCGGCGATGACCTCGCTTCCCTCTCCTGCGGTTGTCGTGCCGCTGGAATAGTCATCACCTACCGCGCCGGATATGTCGGCAAAGAACAGCATCGGTGTCGAGACGTTATAAAGATCGTTTATGAACATCCCTTCGAGGCGGATTTCAAACTGCTTTGTCTCTATGTTATATAGCCCCCAGGGCGGCGACCCGAAGGGATTCAGCACCGCATTATTAACGCCCGTGGAAATACCCGGCGAAAGCTCAAACGCCCCAAACGAGTAGGCAAAGGCCTGGACGTGGAGAAATACATTCGGATAATTATCCCACCAGCTCGGCTCATCGGCCAGGACTTTGCACGTTGCCGAAATCGCCGGCAGATAGTAGGACCGGGACCCGTCAAACTGAGGTGTTACCACCGCCGCAATGGGCCCTGCGGGGTCGTCTCCTTCAAGGTCGCCGAAAGTGTCGAGGTGCAGAGACGCGGTATAAGGGCCTTCACGCCAGTCGGACTGATAGGGCGAAAGACTGAAGCGGCCGTGGAACGGGTTCCATGCGCCCCCGTCTCGGGCGGGCCGCTTGTGAGTGTTGGATGCCCGCTGATTCATGACCTTGAACATTTCGCTTCTGGACTCTGCTATCGCCTTTTTCCGGCGAAGGGCGGCAAACTGCGACTCTCCCGTCATGGTTGGATATTGTCCGTTGAGGCGGTTTTCATGGTCCCTGGCAAAGATATCCAAACCGGCGATGTCGAGCGTATCCGCCTGGCCAACAGCGGCGAGGAAGGACTCCAGTGTCGCGGGAAGCGGACCCTCCACCGAATCGTCGAGCGCCTTGTGAAAAGCCTCGAGCAGCCGAGGATACGCCGGGCTACTCTTGGTCGGCGCAGTTTCGGCAGCCACCGGCGACAGGGCTTTTGCATTGGCGCCATGCGGATCACCGGTGGCATGATACGGCATATCGAGCCCCTCGTCGCTTACGGTTACGACACGATAGCCGACCGGCGTGTCCTTGTCGACAAGGATATGCGAAATGGAGCCGCTGACAACGGCCGGGACAGGACCGTCGGTTACTACCCTGTCGCAGTGAAAGTGTCCGCTGAATATCTGTTCGACGTTGTACCTGACGGCCACGTCTATAAGTTGCTTCTGATTCCTGGCGTTATGAACAAACAGGAATATTCGCCTGCCTTCGCCGGCGAGTTCCAGGTCGGCCTCGAGCCATTTGACGGCTGCTTCGGGGACACCCTGTGACCACTTGCCGTTCGACAGCGTCATGTAATCGACACCGACGAAATGGATGTCGGCGTAATTGAACGACCACCGCAGCGGACCGATGTACTGTGTGTAGAAACCGTAACCGAAGAGCGGGTCATTCTTCTTCCAGCCCCGCTTTTTTGTGAGCACGCCCGCAAGGTCATGATTGCCCGGAGTACAGTACAAAGGCACGCCGAAATCGGCGGTCTGTTCGGCGAAAAAGTCGTACTCGTTCTTGCTCTGGCTGAACGTGTGCTTGTCAGCCATATCAACGAGATCGCCTGTTATAACGCAGAATTTTACCCTGTCGGCCAGCTCCTGCACATCTTTCTTGAAGTTGATGAAGAAGTCGCGGCTGAATCGCGGTACGTGCAGGTCGCTGGCATGAATGAATACAAAAGGCAAAGATTGTTGTTCAACGGCGAGGGCGAAGTTGACATTTTGTACGTCGTCAATCTCGGTGGTCCGTTTGAACCATGCCGTTGCAGGCTTGTAGCCGCTCGGTGTGCTCATGGAAATAATAGGGGTCCCCCCGTTGCTCAGCAGGATGTCACGCTGAGTTTCGATCTTATAGCTGCCGTCCGAGTCTGTCACGACAAATTGAACGCCGTCGGTAATCGCCACGCCGCCGACGGTATGTTCGCCGGAGTTAAAGACGCCGTTGGCGTTGGAATCGACAAAGACGTGTCCGCTGATTGTCTGGGCGTTAACGACCGGGGAAAATAACGCAAGCATGGCAAAGGCGGCAATTAATCGCAGTGTTTTCATCTCATAGTCCTTTCCGTAAAAGAAAACATGACGATATTGAAAACTGCAAATATATAAGCACCGGCCCGAACAAATTTCCCCCTTCGGGGGGACATCTGTCCCGGATCATTCATTGCAAGCCACCAGTCAATAAAATGCGTACAATCCCTTCAACCCCTGTAATCCATACAGAAGACCATTGATAAGAGTATTCAAAGGCTCGAATTGTTACACGCTTTTCAGAAAAAAACCGGTCTTTCGTCAAAAAAACTCATATCCAGGACGATTTGTCCCCACCAACGGCATTTACAGAGGGTCGGCCATTATAAGCCAAAAAAAAGCAGATACGGCGGAATATCCGCCAAAAGCCCGCCGCTGCGGCGATGAGCAGGGATACCCAGACGAGGCCCAGGCGTTTGGAAGCGCTTCCTTCGGGGCTACTCAAATTCTATTTTCAGCGTGAAACTCCCCTCGGTTGGAATCCGCAGCAAATCGGCTTCGCTCAATTTCCGCTTGTCCATGATGATGGTTTTGGGTATTTGGGCGAAGTGTTCGGTGTGGATAACGATCCTTTCGGGCGGTTTTCGTTTGGGAGGATTGACCTGTATCGTCGCCGTCTTTCCGTCGTCGGCGATTGTAAGGGTCAGGTCCATGTCGCCGAAGGATGTTGGGATTTGCGTGAGTTGCGTCTTGTTGCCGGCTTTGGTCCATGAGCGGGGCAGGCCCTCGAAGAGGTGGAGTTGGCTGCCTCGTTCGAGGATGAGCATGTGGCGGACCATGCGGATGAACTCTGCGCTTGCCCAGTTGTGGGGCATGTCGCCGCAGTCGTGATAGCGGTCGCCTTTTACATTGTGTTCTTCGCGCCAGCACAGCAGCGGACATGCGTGATTGCCGAAGGCGTAAAGTGTGGCGGCGGTCTTCCTGCCGTGCCCCAGCCAGAGATGTGCATGGCCGTAAAACGACGCCGCATAGTTCCATATCCCGTCGGGCAGCCAGCCGGTGCCGTAGATGAGACCTTCCTTTTGCACGGCATCCAGCATCGCCATCGTACCGAGCATGAGTTCATCGCCGGGATCGAAAATTCTGCCGGGGAAAATCGACTGGAGGAATGCCCAGGCGCCTCGCTGGGGCAGTTGGGGCTGTTCGCCTTTCATGGTTACGGGCACGTAGACATTGCCGAAGCTGTCGGTGAGTTTGTCGCGGTTGCGGGCCCTGTCGAAGAATTGCCAATAGTCCTTCAACTCCTCCTGCCATTCGGCGGCAACCGGTTTATCAAGTTGGACCGCCATTTCTATGGCGGCCTTGAGTCCGGCCAGCGTCCAGTAAACATTGGTGTACTCGCGGTGTTTACCGCCGAGTCCGCCGTCGCCGAAGCCGATCGGCATGAGACCGTAGTTGGCCTGGGCGGGGTCGTCCATGGTGGATCGGCGGTATTCGATTATCTTCCTGACGTTGGAGGCGACCCTGGGCCACATTCTTTCAAGCCACTGTCGATCACCGGTGAGTTGCCCATGACGCCATATCATCCACAAACGCAGGCCGCACTTCTTGGAAAAGGATACGCCCTGAGGCCCTTCGTCTTTTTCGACCTGAAGTCCCAGACCCGCACGGGTTTCGTCGGATCGACCCAGATACGTAACGGCTTCGAGGATAAAGGGCCCGTCGGCAGCCCATGTGCCGCGATAGCAGGTGGGACCAACCTGGAAGGCGGGTTGTCCGTTACGAAGTTCGCGGGCCTGATAGATGTTTCTTGTGCAGGAATCGAGCAGGTCCTGGACGCCCTCATCCGGCACGGTGATTCGGTCGTACGGCAGGTCGACGTTTTTCCAGTACGCAACCGCCCGATCCAGTTCACTGGGGGCTTGCGTGGCGGATGTTTCGACGTCTGCCTCATCGCCCCGATAGAAAGTCAGGAGAACATCGAACCCGGCACCGGCGGCAAGTGTTTGCTCCTCGAAGAACAGCCTGAGGTCTGAGGCCGGTTGAGATTCAATCGAGGCACAGGCTGGACTGATGACGCAAAAGGTTTTGCCAGGATTGTCTTTCAAGACGAGCCGCGTCTTGTCGTCGCTGAGAGTCAACCTGTCTTTTGAGTGGATATTTACCCCGAGTCCGGCTGTTTGGGTGGCGGCGCCGGTGTTTTTCATTTTAAGCCACAGATAATCGGCTCTGCGCGCAGACCACCGGTCAATCTGTTTGCTTTCGGGCGCACGCGCCCAGGCCTGCTGCAAAAGCGTAATGTTTCCGATCCTCCGCTCGGTAATAACGATTGGCGTGCGGGCGTTGAACAGTCGCTGCTCAACAGCAGAGCCTGTGCCGGTAGTCTCGACGAAGGCGCCTATGCGTGTTTGAAAACCGTAATACTGTCCGCCGCCATAATCGTAATAGAGACCCCCATCCGAACCTACGATGCTCTTGTGCGGATCGTCGGGCAACCCCGTGCACACCTGCCATCTTTCGGGTGAGTATCGAAAGTCGAGCACTTCCGGTTCGAGGTTTTCGGTCGGTCCGCTGAGGGGAAAAGCCCGTACCTGGAGCAGGGTGGTTTGTGTTGGCGGCTTTTCTGTATCAGCGGCGCGGACCTGCGGACCGGTCGTTGGCCGAGGCGATCTCGCCATACCCCCCAAAAGGCCCTTGCCCATGAATGCCGAAAACGCCGCCTCCACGGCATTGGGATCCCCCGCGCCGGCGACGCTCTTGAGTGAGAAAGCGTCATCCAGCGATTTCAGCGATTCGGATTCATTCTTTGCCTTCTTCTGAAACAGCGTTACCGAGGCGAATGCCCCGGACGTACAGCCGATACCGGTCACGATTAACATCGCTACAACGTATCTCAACATTTTGTCCCCTCCAAATTGTCGTTTTGTCAAGTCATAACATGCCGAATCCTTGTCGTCAAGTCCTCCCTGCCCGCATACGTTTGGTTATGTTTTCGCCCCCGTTTATCAGGTACATCAGCGGCATGGGCCTGTCGACGCTCTCTATAAGTGCAGGTCTCGCCTGCCATGGAGCGACGGATATCACATTGGTAAGGTCCATCCAGTACTGCAGTCTTGCCGGTTCGAGGTTCCATACCATGTGGAAGTGGTTGGCGGGTGCGAACTGTTTGTACTCGGCCATCGAGGCGTATTTCGGCACGACCCACGTGTGGGGCCAGGTCACGTTGGATGAATTTGCGATGGCGTCGGCGAGCTTCTTCGGCAGATCGACGGTAAATGCCTCGTCCCAGATGAGACTGAACATGCCGGACAATTCGCTGTAGGCCAATCGGCTTGCGATGCCTTCGATGCCGCCGGGTGAGACGAAGGTAACGCTGTTTCCGCCGCCGGGGAAGTAGTAAAGCTCCGCGCCGGGCATGAAGACGTTTTTCATGATGGCGCTTGCCGAATCGCCGGGTTTGCCCGCCCAGTTGAGGCTGGCAGAGCCGCTGTTGTCGCCGTCGACGATACCTTTCTGCGCCCAGACGGTGTTCCTGGTGAAATTGACCTTGAGTTTCTTTGCAAGTTTCTGGATTTCCCAGGGTTCCCATACCTTTCTAAGGTCCATAAACAGCGGCGGGTTGCCGCCCGAAAGCCAGTTCTTAAAGAGCATCGTCAACAGGCCCTGCGTGTCCGCCTCGGTTGCAAAG
>SDBS01006405.1_pt1 | contig 11462 bp, 8 predicted proteins | sample 2277091 | NCBI WGS metagenome assembly SDBS01 (sample SAMN10404972, study PRJNA504765) | marine sediment metagenome | isolation source: marine sediment core GS10_PC15, 163 cmbsf | place: Arctic Ocean: Southern Knipovich Ridge | collected 2010 | reverse complement strand
CAGCGTTACAAACTAAACCCCGCTGCGGTGGCTGGCTATCCGATGTACCGCGGCGTTGCCCGACTGGTCGATATCCCCGTGGTTTCCCAGCCGACTTCCGCCGCCGATATTTGCAGCGAAACCGTAAAGGCACTGGCCGACCATACCTTCGTTTTCTCGCACTTTAAATACACCGACAAAACCGGCGAAGACGGCGACCTGGCCGGGAAGATCGAACGGATCGAGGAGATGGACGCCGCCCTGCCCACGCTGCTGGCGGCCAAGCCAGATGTGCTGCTGATTACGGGCGACCACTCGACCCCGCCGAGCATGAAGGGCCATAGCTGGCACCCTGTCCCCCTGCTGATGCACGGGCCGCACCTTCGCGGCGGAGATTCGGATCGATTCGACGAGATCGCATGCAGATCAGGCCAGATCGGAACTATTCCATCGATGAAAATGTTGCCATTGGCGATGGCTCATGCGGAAAAACTTGAGAAGTTCGGCGCATAGCTACCTGTAGAAAAACCTTCGATGAAGATGCTGCCGTTGGCGATGGCGCATGCGGGAAAACTAGAGAAGTTCGGCGCATAGGCTAACGCTTCGCGCTGAGTAGCTAATCTATATAAATGCTGGAATGGAGATCTCGCATGAGAGAACCGGGCACCGAGAGACCAAATATTGTCCTGATCAACTGCGATGATCTTGGCTACGGCGATCTCGGTTGCTACGGATCGCCATGGAACAATACGCCGGCGGTTGACCGCCTGGCCGGTGAGGGTATGAAGTTCACCGACTTCTACATGGCCTCTCCGGTCTGCTCGCCCTCGCGCGGAGCTATGATGACGGGCTGCTACCCTCCCCGGATCGGCTTTGACCTATTCGACGGAAGAATCGTGTTGTTCCCCGGCCAGGGCATCGGCCTGAACCCCGAAGAAAAAACTGTCGCCACCCTGCTGAAAGAGCGAGGCTATGCGACGATGCACATCGGCAAATGGCACTGCGGCGACCAGCCGGAATTCCTGCCGACCAGCCACGGCTTCGATCACTATTTCGGCCTGCCGTACAGTAACGACATGGGCAGGCAAAGCAATCTCCACGGCGGAGACCTCTGGCCGCCGCTGCCACTTCTGGACGACGAGGACGTAACAGAACAACAACCCGATCAGGCATTGCTGACCCAGCGATACACCGAACGTGCAGTCGATTTCATCCGCGAAAACAGCGACGGGCCGTTCTTTTTATATTTCGCCCACATGCACGTGCATCTTCCGCATTACGTGCCGGAACGTTTCACCCGTGCCAGCAAAAACGGCGTCTATGGCGGTGCGGTCGAATATATCGACTGGTCCCTGTCGGTAATCATGGATGAACTTGAGCAGTTGGGCCTCGACGATAACACCATGATCGTCTTCACTTCCGACAACGGCTCTAACACGCGTTTCGGCGGATCGAATCAGCCTCTGCGCGGCAGGAAGGGCCAAACATGGGAAGGCGGACAGCGCGTGCCCTGTTTGGTTCGCTGGCCGGGGAAAGTTCCCGCAGGCGGCGTTTGCAGTGAGGTAGCTACCGCGATGGATTTCCTGCCAACTTTTGCCGGACTCGCCGGGGCTAACGTCCCCGACGATAGAATCATCGACGGCCGGGACATTTTCCCGCTGATGCAGGGAGACCCGGATGCGGAGAGTCCACACGAGGCGTTCTTCTATTACCGCAAGGAATGTCTCGATGCCGTTCGCGCCGGCCGATGGAAACTGCATGTGCACAAAATTGAAACCGGACCAATTCGAGAACTTTACGATCTTCAGCGAGACGTTCGCGAATCGGTTAACGTCTACGACGAGCATCCCGAGGTGGTAGCCAGGCTCGAAAAGCTGCTGGCCGCATGCAGGGCTGACCTTGGCGATAAGCTTACCGGAACTGTCGGGGCGAACCGCCGGCCTATTGGCCGGGTTGACAACCCCAAGCCGCTCACCGAATACGACGAAAAACATCCGTATGTGGTAGCAATGTACGACCTGCCTGATAACGGCTGACGATCTCAACACAAAAAGAAACGGCGAGTGCTCTTAGTGAACACCCGCCGCTTGTGTTTAACTTTTTAAAGCTTACAGCTTACAGCTTACCGATTACCGGCAGCTCGCCGATCAGCGGCAATGCGTATCGCCGGAACTTTTCAGTGATGCCGTTGCCCGCATCGTTGATAAACTCAGGCGGCAAATCCTTGGTATCGCGTGCGACATCTTTCAGCTCCGCACGGAAGCATTCGATAGCGTAATCGGCCCCTTCGCCTGTACGCTTGAAGGCCACCGAGCCACTCACATCGCCCGCCAGAGCATACTCTACAGCCTTCCGGCCGGCGAGGCGTGCTTCAGCCTGATCGACAGCCGATGCGTAGCCGGCAAAACTCCGCTGGAGGTACCCGAAAGTATCCGCCCGAACGCGAAGGGTCTTGATGCCGATCTTGGCGGCGACCTTTGTCTTTACCATCTCGGAAAGGAAATCGCCCAATGCACCTGAACCCGAAAGCTGCACGTTACCGTGGCTGTCGCGTTCGGCGTTTTCGACGATTTTCTCGCCCCAGGCTACGCCGTCATCGTCTTCGATGCCTTCTGAGACTGCTACCAGACACCGGCCGTACTTGGCGTAAACGTCGGCGACTTCATTCACGAATTTCGCCTCGGATACAGGACTCTCTGGGACATAAATCAGGTGCGGGCCATCAGATTGATCCTGGCGAGCCAGCGACGCCGCAGCGGTCAGCCAGCCGGCGTGTCGGCCCATGATTACGTCGATCTTAATCCCCGGCAAGGAGGCGCTATCGCGGTCATCGCCCATAATGGCAGATGCTACAAACTTCGCAGCCGAGCCGTAGCCCGGGCAGTGGTCGGTAACGCGTAGGTCGTTGTCGATTGTCTTTGGGATATGGAATACGCGGAGCTCGTAATTTTTCTCTTTGGCCAGTTCGTTTACGATCCTGGTCGTGTCGGCCGAGTCGTTCCCGCCGCAGTAGAAGAAGTAGCGGATATCGTGTCTGGCCAGCGATTCGAAAATCTTCTCACAGTACGCTTCATCTGGCTTATCACGCGTCGAACCCAAGGCAGCACACGGCGTCTGAGCGACTCGCTCGAGTGTGTCTTTATCGATATCGTTCAGCTCGATAAAGTTATCTTCAATTATTCCTCGCACGCCGTGACGAGCGCCGTAAAGCTTGGCAATTGCATCAGACGGTGCGATTGATTCAATCACGCCGACCAGCGACTGATTAATAACTGCCGTAGGTCCGCCGGACTGGCCGACAACAGCGTTTCCCTTGAGGATACTGCTCATGATTTTCTCCAGAATGCGCCCGAGATTGGCTCCGGCTCGCAATGGTCTTTCGATGCATATAGCCGTTAAAGCATATGGCTTTCGATGAAGGTCGTATCCCACTGGCCTTTAACGAATCGTTCGTGTGAAAGGATATCGCGACAAAGGCTGATGGTTGTCTTGGTCGGGAAGATCACGAACTCCTCAAGCGCACGCTTGGTAGTTGCGATGGCTTCTTCACGCGTAGGCCGGTGAACGATCAACTTGCCGATCAGGCTGTCGTATGTCGGAGGGATATTGTAGCCCTGATAAATATGCGAATCCCACCTTACACCAGGTCCGCCAGGCGATACAAAGGCATCGATCTGGCCAGGGCAAGGCCGGAAATTGTGGACGGGATCTTCGGCATTGATTCGACACTCGATAGCCGCGCCCTGAATCTTCACATCATCCTGCGTGAAATCAAGCTCCTCGCCTGAGGCGATACGCAACTGCCATTGAACCAGGTCCTGGCCGGTGATCATCTCGGTAATCGGATGCTCTACCTGAATGCGTGTGTTGACTTCCAGGAAGTAAAAATTGTTATCCTTGTCGAGCATGAACTCGACCGTGCCGGCGTTGTAGTAGCCGACTTCCTTGGCCAGCCGAACGGACGCAGCACACATCGCGTCCCGCACCTTGGGATCAAGATTCGGGGCCGGGGCCTCCTCGACGACCTTCTGCCTGCGGCGTTGAACGGAGCATTCACGCTCGTAAAGATGCACAACATTGCCGGCCATGTCGCCGAGAATCTGCACTTCAATATGCCTGAAGTCAGTGATGCATTTTTCCATATAAAGCCGGCCGTCATTGAAGGCGATCTCAGCCTCGGTTTGGGCCTGCTTGAACATGGATTTCAGCGTGGCTTCATTATGGGCGAAGCGAATACCTCGCCCTCCGCCGCCGGCGGCAGCCTTCATAACAACCGGGTAGCCGATTTCGGTAGCGATTTTGACGGCCTTTTCGACTGTCTCAACCGCCCCGTTGCTGTCAGCCGCCATCGGGACGTTGGCTTTTAATGCAAGTTCCTTAGCACGAATCTTATCGCCCAAAGAATGCATGGACTCAACGCTTGGGCCAATGAATTTAATTTTACAATCGCGACATATCTCGGCGAAATGCGAGTTCTCAGCCAGGAAGCCGTAACCGGGGTGGATTGCCTCGACATCGGCGATTTCAGCGGCGGCGATTATCCGCGGAATATTCAGATAACTGTCGGCCGAGGCCGCCTGGCCAATGCAGATTCTATCATCCGCAAGGTGCAGGTAACTTGCGTCTCTATCCGCCTCGGAATAGACCACCACAGACTCGACGCCCAGTTCTTTACACGCGCGAATAATACGCAGCGCAACCTCGCCGCGATTGGCTATGAGAATACGGGAAAACATGCTCGGGTCCCTTCACGGGGCTAGGATGGCTTGACCTTGTACAGAACCTGGCCAAATTCCACAGGCTGAGCGTTCTTGGCGCAAACTTCCACAACCGTGCCGGAGCACTCGGCCTTGATTTCATTCATGACCTTCATCGCCTCGACGATGCATACGACCGTCTCATCCGAAACGGGCGAACCGTGCGAAACGTAAAAATCACTATCAGGGCTTGGCGACGAATAGAACGTGCCAACCATGGGGCTCTTGACATCCAACAGGTTTTCTGTCGATGCGTCGGTGGCCGGTTCTTCGGCTGGCGCGGCCGTTGTAGCCTGCGCGAGAGGCGCCGGCGCTGCAACTGGCGTGGCTACTCCGGCTGCAACCAGAGAGCCGCGACGCAGGGATATACCCTTTTGCCCATCCTGTATCTCAATCTCGGATAAGTCATTGGCGACCATCAGCTTGACCAGCTCCTTAACCTCGCAGATGATCGGCGAAGAAGGTTTAGCCTTAGCCTTGGTGGCCTTTTTCGTAACAGCCTTCTTGACCGCCTTGGTCTTGGTGGAAGTTTTCTTGGCAGCCTTTGTTACTGCCTTAGTTTTCTTGGAAGTCTTCTTGGCAGTCCTTTTTACAGATGCTTTTTTGACCGCTTTTTTTGCCATCAATTTTACCTCTATCTAAGAACCATAGCCGAGGTGTCTCGCCTCAAAGTCGAGAGGCGGCGTGGCCCGTCTCTAGTTACCAGTATATCGTCTTCAATTCTAACCCCGCCGAGGCCGGGAAGATATATCCCAGGTTCGATGGTTACTACCATTCCCGACCGAAGCCTTCTGTTGCTCATCGAAGCCAGGCCCGGCCCTTCATGTACTACCCGGCCAAAACCATGGCCGAGGCTGTGAATAAACTTATCTCCATAGCCCGCCGCGTCAATTACATCCCTTGCGGCCTTGTCTACCGATTTGCCAGCCACTCCGGGACGAATTGCGGAAATCCCCGCCTTCTGAGCCCGAAGCACAACTTCATAAACTTCAACCAGTTCCGGCGGAATTTTACCCGTGAATACCACCCGAGTCAAGTCGCTGCAATAGCCATCGACCATAGCGCCCCAGTCGATCAGGACCGCCTCATTGCGGCGAATTAGCCTGGAACCGGGCCGATAATGGGGTTTCGAGCCGTTAGCACCGGCCGCGACGATCGTATCGAACGATGCCCCCTGCGCCCCTGCAAGCCTCATCAGGTACTCCAGATGGCCGGCGAGGTCCTTTTCAGACCTACCGGCCCATCCTTTTACCCCCAACGCAAGCAGTTGCTTAAAGGCCTTCTCGGCTGCGCGAATCGCCCGGCGAATGGCCTGGATTTCAGAATCATCCTTAATGACACGTAACTCATCCAGAACGCCGCTGACCGATTTGGGGCTGGGAAGGTTAGTCGCTTTTGAAAGGTTATGATGGGCCTGAAGGGTTAAATGCTCTGCCTGGACCGCGAGGCTTCGAGTTCGCCGGGACTTAAGAACCCCAGCCACCGCAGCGAACATCGACGCCCTGCGAACGATAATATCCACCTGAGGACATTCCGTTAATGCCTGCTCGCCGTATCGGCCGTCGGTAATAAGGGAAGCCCATTTCGGGCCAAGGACGAGAAAACTATCTTCACCGGTGAAGCCCGTCAGATACCCGACATCTTCAGTCCTGGAGACCAGAAAAGCCGATGCCTTCGCCTTCGATTGGGCGAGATTAAAAGCCTTCCTCCTCCGGCCGGCAAACACAGACTCGCTCGCAATTGCTTTGGTCATATAGGTTCTCCGAAGATTCCTTCAAGGCCAACTGATAATCGCCAGATACCCGAAAGGCAAGGCTTTTGCCGCACGAGTTGGCCGGGACAGATTGAATGAGCTACCACGAAATGATAGAATGGCCTCCTTAGGAGATGTAAAAAATGCAGTTACAGTTATCAGATGACGCACTAAAAACTAAACTCGACCGTTGCCTGGAAATCTTGCGAGAAATGGGCAGCGTGGTGGTGGCATTCTCCGGCGGAGTAGACAGTTCGCTCCTGCTGGCCCTGGCCGTCGAGGCACTCGGACCTAACAAGGTCCTGGCCGCTATCAGCACCGCGGCGACACTGCCCCAGAGGGATTTACCGGGTGCTCGCGACCTGGCCGGTGAGCTTGGCGTGGAACTCGCCGAAGTCGAAACCTGCGAGATGTCTCATCCCGACTTTTCCGCCAACCCGCCCGAGCGATGCTACTTCTGCAAGCAAGAGCTGGTGGCCAAGCTGACTGAACTTGCCACCGCCAAAGGTTACGCTGTAGTAGTAACCGGAGCAAACGCCGACGACACTGGCGATTACCGCCCTGGAATGCGGGCGGTTAAAGACGGCGGCGGGCGGAGCCCCTTGCTGGAAGCCGGCCTGACGAAAAACGATATCCGCACGATAGAAAAAGCCATGGGCCTGGCGGTCTGGGATAAACCCGCGTCGGCGTGCCTTGCCAGTAGAGTCCCCTACGGCCAGCCGATCACCGCAGAGAAACTCGGCCGGGTAGAACACGCCGAATACGTTTTGAAGGATCTCGGCTTTTCCGACTGCCGCGTTCGCGATCACGAACTGGTTGCGAGAATCGAAGTTCCCCAAGCTGAAATCCAAAAGGCGGTCGAGTTACGGGACGAGATAATCATCCCATTTAAGAAGCTTGGCTATGCCTACGTCACGGTCGACCTGCAGGGCTTCCGAAGCGGTTCGATGAACGAAGTGCTGGGCGATGAGGAAAAGTCCTAGTCAACCAGTTACTAACTGCCGCCCCACCCGCTCAGGCCGCCCGGGCTTTCAATTCGTTCAAGACGGGCGATTTCATCATCGCTGCTCAGGAAGATATTGATCACCGGCGAACTCACGGGGGTAACGATTCCCTTGTCGATATCCTGGTAGACCAACCTGGCTGGTGTCTCCGGCTGATCGATCAGATACCCCCAAAGCGTGGCTACCCTTTCAATGCGGTTATAAAGCAATCGCTGGCCTGTAAGTTCCCTTGACTGCCGATCACCATCAACCAGACGAACGTCACCGGTGGCCGAGAACATTTCAAGATCTGCAATTGACGGCTGGCCTGCAATTTTGCCCTCACCGTCAGGGGAATCGGGCTGCTGAGGGGCAGCAAATTTCGCCATCATCTTCTGGCAGGTAAGGTCCATCTTTCGGCCGTCGGTTAAAGACGCAAACCAGGCCTCATCTTTCAGCCAATCCGCTGAAACCTTGTTGCCGGCGCGATATCGCATCAATACGTCGCCTGTCATAAGAACAGACCGATCGAGCTGCGAAAATTCCATCGACTCTTGCCATCGGAACAATGCCTGCCTGGGCCGCTGCGAAGAGACTTGCCCGGGTGAATCCGAATCATCCCCGCCTGGTCTATAGTCCTCAACGAGGAATGTACCGGCTCCTTCAACCGTCGCCCTTTGGTTCGGGACGTCGTAGTTGAGCTTGGGCCCTTCCAGATGAACCCTCCAAAGCAGTTGGTCTTGAGCATCGACTGACCTGGTCTCTAAAACAACATCCTTGTCAGCAACAATCAGCCCGATCCGCTTCTTGGAGAACTTGCCCATCTCCAGGCCGATCGGCGCCGATGATGGGCTGGGGGCCTGGGGAGAACTTTCTTGGTCTTCTAAGCTGGCTACCTCTGAGTCCTGGTCAGCTTTTTGGGGGTCGCTTTGGAGATATAGCCACATCGAACCGCATGTCAGGCCCTCTTCGTTACTGTTTAGCCTGACGTTGCCTTCAATGCGAGCAAGCTCTTCGACTGAATTGTAACTCATCCCATCGGACCAGGTGACAAATACCTGGCGAGGCTCATCCAACATCGCACCTTCAGAATTTTTATCTACGTTAAATTGAAGCGCCCCGCTGCCTTGGACCTGAACATAATCATTAGGCGGGCCGTCCTTGACGGCCGTTCGCGAAAGATGGATTTCTCGCCCTGAAAGCTGATTGAACTCCTGCTTGATAAGAGCCGGCTCGCCAACAAGCACGGCCGTGTTTGCAAGCAAGTCCGCAATAAGATGTTCGCATTTCGCCTGCGTCTGCTTGCCGGAGCGAAGCTGATTGAGCAAGACGTTACCAACGGCTTCGAGCTTCTTAGGGACGGGCCTGCCAAACCCGCTATCTGCTGCGGCGAGATTATCATCCGGCGCCATGAATTCGAGAGTAACCTGATCGGCTAATATCTCGGCGTCTAGCTGATGGCCTTTGACGTCCCCGATCGCGGTTACCCTGGCGGGGAATAGCTTTCCCGTCTGGCTCTGGGCCATGAAAACATCCATCTGATCGGTGCAACTGATTTGCGTCTGGCCGTCGGCGGCAACCATTTCCGTCGGGCCGACAAACTCAGCCCAATCGATGGTTGTCACTTCCTTGGTTGAACCATCGGCTTGAACGCGATTACCTGCTACGAGATGTATCCTTACTCGATCCTGCCATGTAATGCGGTCGGCCTGGTCAGTGGTTTTGGCTGAGCTGGCCATCGAGCCAGGACCGATGAGTTCCGAAACTTGCTGGCCATCCTGGGTCGAAAGATTGATTGACTTGCAGGTAATCTCCTGGCCGTCGGAAAGCAAAATCAGGACCGGTTGTTCCGGGCGGCCTTGAAGATTGCCATGCTGGACATCTCCAACCGAACGCGAGAGATTGAATCGGCCGCATAATACTTTCACGTTCTGCGAATCGGGGCCGGTCTCGCTCATCACAACCTGCTCGCCGGAACCAGTTACCGTGTAGTTCTGGCTCGACGGATTTTCGGTGTAGCCGGTTGGCCTGAGCATAATCGGGCCAGACAGAACCAACCTGGTAGGCTCAGGCTGAGTAACCGGCGTAACAGGCTCAGCCGGCTCAGTTGGACTTGTGGATGTTGTTTCAGTTTCACCAGGTGCGATTTCTGTTGTGGCGGTTGCCACTGGAACGGCCTGCGTCGCGGTGGTAGCGATCGGTGCTGCCTGGGGTGGTGAAGCCCGGTCAGGGGCTGTCCGGGTCGAGCCGGCCGGGTGCGGCTTGCGATCTTCGGTCTTGTCCCATTGGAATGTCATAACCAGTTCATCCAGCCCGGCTATGTGTCGGGAGCCCTGGATAATTTCGATCGGAATTTCACCGGCAAGGAATTTGGCCTGATAGATATTTCTAGCCTTGGGCTCGTCAGTTTCTGCTGGGGGCTGCTTGAGAGCCGGGGCGGTCGAAGCAGGACTTACCGGCGAAACTGATGCAGGCAATTTTTTATCGTCGAGGGCCGTAGTAACTGGTTTTTGATCTTCTGCGACTTCGGGAGAACCCTTCGAATCGGCCAGGCCTTCCGGAAGTGAATAGATCGTAATATATTCAGCCTCATCAATCTGAGCCAGTCGCAATTCGTCGGGCTTTTGATCCCAACTAAGCAACAGGCCACGGCCCTTGACGTCAGCAATTTTCGATTCGACTGTTACCACCGACTCGCTGGTAATCGACAGTAGTTCCGTGTCAAAATCGATTTGTTCGGCGTAGATATGAACGAGCGTATCGTCAGGCCGGTTGGGCCAATCCGATATCAATGGTGCGATATCCGCTGTGATGTGGACATTGCCTTCGAGGTTCGCGCGGTTAACTTCGAAGCCTCCTGCAGCAGGAGCGACCCATATTGTTCCGCGATCGGCCTGAATTACCACGCCGGACCGCCCTGATTGGAACAGTTCGATGCGTGGGTCGGTTAGAAGGTAGCTCCCGTTGGGCTGTTTTTCGGACTTGCTGGCCCGATAGAGTTGGCGAAGGACGCCTTTGCCATCACGGTTTTCCACATAGAGTGATCGGCCGATCTGCGATTCGCCGGGGGCATGGTCCAGCCCAGCTATGCCAGGGTCTGCGAACTGGTCACCATCTGCATCTAATGCCCTCCACTGGCTTGATAATGACCGATAACCCATAAACACAGCCAACAGGAAAGTAAAGCTGCCCAGGATCAGTAGTACCTGTCGTTTCATCAGCCCTGCTCACTCCCGGCTGAGCGATACCTGGCCATGATGGTATCCCACTGGCCCGTTTCCTTCAGAATCAACTCGATAACCTCTCTCGCCGCCCCATAGCCACCAGGACGCTCTGTTACATAGCGGGCAGCTTCTTTTGTCTCGCAGGCTGCATCTGCGACGGCCACGGGAAATGCGCACCGCCACATGGTCGGCAAATCAGTCAGGTCGTCGCCGACAACGGCTACTTGCGTCTGGTCCACAGAAAGCTCTTCCAGTGCCTCCAGATACGCCGGCAGCTTATCCTTACAACCCAGGCGAACGAAATCGACGCCAAGCTCTTCAGCCCTGCGGATTACAGCCTGTGATGATCGGCCGCTGATAATGGCCAGCTTCTTACCGACACGCCGCCAATACTTCATACCCGCACCGTCACGAACATGGAAGGCTTTGATCTCCTCACCGGAGTCGGTCATCTGGATCCGCCCGTCGGTTAACACGCCGTCAACGTCCAGGACGAGAAGTTCTATTTTGTCGAAATCAACTGCTGGTAGCGTCATCATTCACCGTCTTTATCCCAATTAAATCCTGTACGTCAATTACGCCGACGGGTTTGCCCTTATCGTTCAGGACTGGCAACTCATCGATTCGATACTCATTGATAATGGCCAGGGCCTTACTCGCTAAGTCACCGAGATGTACATGCCGCGGATCGCGACCCATGAAATTACTTACGGGCTGATCGAGCACTTCGGTGCCCCCGCCGCTAACGATAGCCCTTCTCAAATCC
>SDBS01006404.1_pt1 | contig 11462 bp, 10 predicted proteins | sample 2277091 | NCBI WGS metagenome assembly SDBS01 (sample SAMN10404972, study PRJNA504765) | marine sediment metagenome | isolation source: marine sediment core GS10_PC15, 163 cmbsf | place: Arctic Ocean: Southern Knipovich Ridge | collected 2010 | reverse complement strand
TTGAAAAAGTGGAGCATGTTTTGGTGCGTAAGAACCACCGATTGGACAAAATTTATCGGGATATTCAACTATTACTTCAAAAGTATTTCCATCTAATTTTGCAGTGTTAGACTGAGCACCTAGAGCCGAATAAAATTGATTTAATCTGGTTTCCAAATCTGCTACACTATTTCTTTCTTTATATAACCTACCTAATTTTATTCCTAATCTCGTAGATATTGATTTAGGTAGATTATCCCCACCTATATCTATCATTTCTTTAATATAAGCTTGAAAAAATTTTAAGGCAGATCTAATTTCTGACATTCTTGTTAATATTTTCTAATAATTTGATTGAAGAAAATTATTATTAATATCTCTATTTTATGATATTTAAGAGTTGTTTTTTTTTTATTTTTTTTTATTATTTTTTTTATTTATTTATTAATAGTATTTTTTTTTATGATGTGATTGATGAGAATTTTAAAGTTTGGAATAGCATGATTAAACACAAAAAATTTCTCTTTTAAATGTAAAATCTGAAATTTCTCAATTTCAATAACAAATGAATAATTTATATTTTACAAATTTGAAATTTTCAATTGATTGATGTTTGTCAAATTAATATCAATTATAATACATTTTTCTTCTTTTCGAGCTCTAAAGTGTAATGACAAGTTTTTTGGTTGTCTGAAAGAATACACTTTTTTATTTCAGCGGAAGTTTTGTATTGAGGAAGAATTTCGTTTAAAAATCCTTTGGTATAAGGATTGCAAATGTTATTTTGAAAAATTGGAGCATGTGCTGGATTGTAGGAACCTCCGATTGGACAGAATTTATCTAAATGTTCAATAATCACTTCATATGTATTTTCATCTAATTTCGTTAGGTCCGCTTCAGCATTTAAAACTAGGTAAATCTGACGTAACCTAGTTTCAAAATCTGAAGCGGGTTCTCTCTCTTTATACATTTTTCCTAGTTTAGAGCCCAAACTTGAAGATATTGATTTAGGTAGATTATCACCACCTATATCTATCATTTCTTTAATATAAGCTTGGAAGAATTTTAAGGCATCTCTCACGTTATAATCACATAATTTTAATTTTTCAAAGAACAATTCTAAAAAATATAATGAATAACCCTAATTACAAGTTACACATGCAGCATATGAATATTTAAATTTATTCATTGTTGTCAAAATTTAAACCTTAAAATTTTTTGATTTTAGGAGATAAAAGGATTGAAAATTCAAAACTAAATTGAATCATTTTATTTTTCTGTTTCTCTTATTAAATGTTTTCTAAATAGTTCTTTTACTATAGAAGTTGTATTTTATGCAATATATTTTCTATTTTGTCATATAAATTCAGTCAAAAACTAAATTTTTTTATAAGACTTATTTCTTTACCAAGAAGAACATTAATACTTATAACATTACATTTTTCTATAAAAATATGTAATTAATTTTTTTTTTATGAATGATTCAAGTTTAATATTTGAGGCGATAAACGGAAATTTTGTATTTATAGAAAGCGCCATATTAATTTCATTACCATTTAATGAAAAGAATTTTCCCTGTGCTTCTTTAAGGATTAATATACCAGCAGCAACATCAACTAATCTATTACTTGTTCTTAAATTAATAAATGCTTCCATACCACCACTAGCTATTTGACATAAAGATAATGCACTACTCCCCAATACTCTTATTCGATAAAATTTTTCAATAACCGGAGCTAATTTTTGTAATTTATTCATTATGTTGTCTTTAGGTAGAGAAAGTTCAAAGAAACAATTTTGGGAAATATCAAAATCAGAAACGTGTATCTGCTTACTATTTAAATATGCTCCTTTCCCTTTTTCTGCCCAATATATTTCTTTTGTAAATAGATTAAGAACAACTGCTTTTCTTATGTTATTCATCCTATCTCCAATCGCATATGCTATAGAAACAGAACTATAAGGAATACCTCTTACCGCATTATTTGATCCATCTATTGGATCGATTATTAACACTGCATGATTTTCTTTAGCTTTTTCTATTTCTCCAATATATTTTTCTCCTAATTCTTCACTTATTAATAATGAATTTACATTATATTTTTCTAATGCTTCAATAATTGTATTTTCTGCGATAAGATCAATATTCATTGAAATATCTCCTCCAGCACCTTTTTGAAATTTTCTACTTGCTTCTTTTGTACCTAATAAAGGATTTACAACGTCATAAACATTTAACGCTATTTTTTTTATCAAATCTATAGAGAGTTCCAAATAAATCAACTATTTCATTAAATAAATAATGAAATAAAAAGAAGCAAAATTTTTTACATTTATTAAAATTGAAAAATTTGTTAATTCTGTTATTATGTTTTATGAGGTTTTTAAAATCAAAAAACAAGACAAAGTGATAATACTCAAAAATTTTACATTAATTCAATTTCTACTAAAACTGACTCTGGGATTTGTATTTTCATAATAAGATGCATTGAGCGTTCATTCGCAACAATCTCAAAAAGACGTTTGTGAATTCGCATCTCAAATTTAGCCCAAGTTGCGGTTCCTTGACCTGATGGTGCTTTTAATACAGGAACGCGTAATCTTTTAGTAGGAAGAGGGATAGGTCCATTTTTTCTAATACCTTGAGATTTAGTTACATTTTCTATTTGTTCGCATACTGATTTTAAAGCATCCAATTGCGTAGATGATAGTCGTATGCGTGCTTTCTGTATTTTTTACTCACCACAAATTTTTTGTAAAATTTTACGTTTTTTCTTAACTTTCTGTTCAATATTGTAATATCGATAATTATTACAATTAAATAAATTTTATTATCTCTTTCAAAGAACTGTAATTGAAGAAAATAATTCGAAAGTGCTAGAAGGAATGTAAACTCTTAATTTAATTTATCCAAAAGTTCATTTAGAATTATACTTTTATGCTGGTTTTCATAAGTCAAACGAAGTGAATTTATCTTCTATATTTGAGTTGATGTAAATTAAGAAAATTATAATAAGAATTGATTACCTAAATGTACATTCTCCAGATATTCTTTCGCAATCTCTAAACATTTTTCTACCTGTTTTCTAGGTGTAATTCCTAAATCTCTCATCTGATAATCACCGTGAAAGACTAAAAGGCTATATGGGATTTCAGGATTCAACTCACTAATAAATCTTGATATTAACTCCACTTCTTCATGGTTGACATAATCTGGAACCATTAAGGTACAACCAATCAGTTCTGGCATTTCTTTTCCCCGAGTACCAAAATAGTTTTCTGCGAGATATTTGAAATTATCAAGTGTTCTACTATTACTGACACCACACATTGCTAAATTTAATTTCTCATTGAAGCTTTTTAAATCAAATTTAATATTTCCACCTGATTTTAAAGCAATTTCCATGCATTTTTCTACTAAATCTTGTCTTCCACTTCCATTCCATTCCCAGCATATCCTAAATTTTCTCGTTTTATCTTTTTTTTCTATTTTTTCTAAAATTAGTTCTGCTAAATTAATAGTAAAAGGTAATTGGGATTCGGGAGTTCCCCCGAAGTAGCATATACAAGTAATTTTTTCATTTTTTACTATTTGATTTGCTAAAGTTTCACTATCAAATAGATCTCGTTTCCGAAATTGTTTATGGCTACTATTCTGACAGAAGAGGCACGAAAATGTGCATCCATACAAGAAAGCCGCGTAACTATATTTACCTAATTCAGGTCCTTCATGATTTGAAAATTCGGGGTATCCTGCTGAAGTTCCTGCTGGGCAGAACCATGCCGCACAACAATTAGTTGGATTTGCGTCTATGTATCCATGAATATAACCCTTTGATTTTGAAGGTAAAGGCAATTCGCCCTTTGTGAACTTTTTCATGTTTCTTAATCCACAAAAACTCACATCATTGGAAGAGAGAGAGCATTTATTTATGCAAAAATCACATTTGAACTTAATGCTTGATCCTTCTGCTTTTGGGGATTTCTCAGGAAGATCTACAAGCTGACGGACTTGTTTGTGAACAGATAAAATATGAGTCCTAATTTGAGGCCAATCTCCATTTAAAATACAATCTCTACAAATTTGTAAAATTTTAGAAATTAAATTATTAGTTCTTCCACAAAATTTACAAGTTCCCATTTTACGTATGCTTTTTTAATAGTAAAAATGTTTGACCTGATTTTTGACGAGGATTATTTTTAACCATGAATCCATCAAAGCCATTATTAATAAAAGATTTGTTAAAAAGATTTAATTCTTTTTCATTCTCTGGATAGAATTCAATAATAATTCTTCCTTTTTTTTTCAGTATTTCTCTAATTGATTTAGCTGTATTATGCAAGAGTTTATTTTTGTCATTAACGCCATCTGTTCCCTCTGTTATAAAATTATACGCAGAGATCGAGATGATGAAATTCATGGTATTGTTCCTAAATGGCAAAAAATTAATATCAGCTAATATTAATTCTAAATTCCGAAATTTTTCATAATTAACTTTCTTTTCTCGTGCTTTTAAGAGCATATCTCGTAGAACGTCCACTCCAACGACCTTAAAACCATTTTCAATTAAAACTTCTGAGGAGAATCCAGTCCCACACCCTAAATCCAAAACTAAAAATGATTTTTCTTTTTCTAGGAGGGGATTTTTATTATTCTCTAATTCTTCATCAAAAAGGTATTCAATACTTATTAACGTGGATTTCTTTTGATTACGCTCCATCCAACTTAAATTATCGTATTCCGTTGCTTTTTCCTTAATAAAGTCATTGGGAAATTTGGGTATGTTTTTTCTTGTCAATGAAGATCACAAATTTAAAATTGGAATTATTTATAAACAGTTTTTAGAAATTCGATTATATCTTATAAAAGGACACTATTAAAATTATTAATGTCTATTTTCATTGCTTGGTGAGGATATTCATTCTCGAACATCATTAATCTCTTAATTAATTTTTTAGTTTTTCCCTCAAATACTTTAGAATATCTATTTTGACTATAAAAAAAAAGTTATATCAAATGAAGTTATTTCAATATTTCTAAGAGTTTTCATTAAATCAGACTTTTAAATTAGTGCCCTTCCCCAATTTTAGAAAATCTCTTTTGAATTTACTTGTAATAAATCTTGAACATATTTTAATAATTCCTTTCCTGAAAAGGGTTTAGTAATATACCCATCTGCTCCTAATCTCTTACCTTTCTGGATATCTTCATTAAAACTTTTAACTGTGAAAAGAACAACCCGAATATTATTATATTTAGGCTCATTCTTTACATTGCGTAAAACCTCCATACCACTAACTCCCGGCATCATTACATCAAGTAATACTAGTGAAATCTCGTTATATCGTTCTTCTATTATTTTCATTGCTTCTTTCGCGTTACTACATGTAATTATATCAAAACCTCCTAATCTTAAAAATTTCTCAGTAAGATTTAAAATGTCAGGCTCGTCATCGACGATGAGGATTGGTTTACTCAAAATTAATCTCCTTAAATGTATATATTGTCTTATTTTAGTATTAATTCTTTTTATGATATATTGATTTCGGTTATTTATATATGATCTCAAATTTCATGTTTCTGATAGTCATTCAAAAAAAAAAAAAGAGTTTTAAAAAAACAAGAATTAAAAGACTATTTACTCTTTAAATATTTTATATTTTTTATTTTTATATATAACAAATTTGAGTTTCATATTACTTGTTTTTTGACTAAATTTACTCTTTATCAAAAAAGCTATTAACTAATACTATAGAACAAATTATTATAACTGAAAATTTTAAATACTAATTAAAAGTAATTAGAATTGGTTTTTGAAGCATCGGGCGATTAAATTCCTTTTTTAAAACACCATTGTTCTTCTATTAAAAAACTAAACTATTTAAAATAATTATTCTTACAAATAAACATTGATAATTAATTGTATCAATATTACACAAAAATATTCAATTTGAAATATTAAAAAAGAAGAGGGATATTAAATGCCAAAATATGCAACACAAGAATGGGCTGATGAATATATGGAAAGACTCAATCAAAATCAAGCTTATAAAGAAGCAGCTGGGCCTATAGGTTTCCCACCTAACGGATGGGAAGGTGATTTTATCTTCGTTACTGAACCAAGTGGTCCTCTCGATCATACAATAAATATGTGGATTGGACTATACCATGGTGATTGTACAGGATGTAGAATTTTAAGAGATGATGAGAAATATCAGCTCATAAAGCAAGGAGAAAAGGCCCCAGAAGGCGTAATTGGAGTTGAGTTTATTTATTCTGCGACTTATAATAACTGGATAAAAATTGCAACAAAAGAAGTGGATGGTACTAAAGCATTATTGAGTGGGCAAGCCAAACTCCAAGGAGATATGGGCAAAGTTATGAGAGCTGAGAAAGCTGCTGCTGAGTTGTCAAATACATCAGCTGCTATCGATACGCAATGGTATTAAAAAAAATTAATCAAAACCTATTTTTTTTTATTTTTAATTGAATAAAATATATTTATAGGAAAAATATTAATAAAAAAAAAAAATCATAGTAGTTATAAATAAGGTGGATAAAAAAAATGTGGTTCTTTGTTAGCCCCTTTATCATATTTGGCCCGGATGCTCTAGAATTCTTGGGAAATATTAAGGGCGATAGATGTTTTATTGTTACTGATAAAAATCTTGAGGAATTGGGATATTTAAAAATTTTAACAGATAAACTTGATCAAATTGAAAGGAAATATGAAATTTATAATGAAGTAAAACCAAATCCTCAAGAAGAAGATGTTTTGAAAGGTAAAGAACGGTGCATTACTTATGCTCCCAACTTAATAATCGCTTTGGGTGGGGGATCTGTTATTGATACTGCCAAAGCAATATGGGCAATGTATGAATTTCCTGAGTTTGTTCTTGACGATCTTAACGTTGTAAACGAAAAATTGTATGATATTGGTAAAAAGTCAACTATGGTTGCAATTCCTACTACTTCAGGAACAGGAGCGGAAACAACTTGGGCAATGGTTTTATCAAGACATGAACAGGATGTATGGAGAAAGATCGGTTTTTCTCATAAGAAATTAGTCCCTACTTACGCTATACTCGATCCAATCTTTCCGACCGGAATGCCTAAAAAATTAACTGTTTATACAGCCTTTGACACTTTAGCACATTCATTTGAAACGGTTGCTTCTGATTGGAGAAATGAATTTAGCGATGCTTTGGCATTAAAAGCGATTGAACTTGTTTTTAAGTACTTACCAATTGTTGTTAAAGATGAAAAAAACAAAGAGGCTAGAGATTATTTGCATCAAGCAGCAACTTTAGCAGGCTTAGCTTTTGGAAATGGTCAAGTTCATCTTGGACACGCAATGGGCCATAGCTGGGGTGCCGTTTTTCATTCACACCACGGAGCGACAGTCGGAATTTTCTTACGTTATGTCACACAGTATTGCATGAACGATTCTGAAAAAGATGATACTATTAAAATAAATGCGAAATTGGCAAAACAATTAGGATGGGCGAAATGGGATGATGATGACAAGAAAGCTGCTGATGCAGTAATTGATAAGATCAAAGAGCTTCAAGAAAAAGTAGATATGCCATTAAGTTTAAAAGAGTTAGGAGTATCGAGAGAAGATTTTGACAAAAATCTAGATAAAATGGTAAGCTTATCTTTTCAAGATTCAAGTAATGTAATGGCCAGTCGTTCTCCTTTAACGGAAGATTATAAAAAAATATATACTTACGCCTACGAAGGGAAAGATATAGATTTTTAAAAACTCTTTTTTATTTTTTTTAATTAGAAAGCATTTTTTTATGAAACAGAAATGTCTTAACTCTAAAATCCACAAATAGATTTGGTGATATTTACTATATTGTCATACATTAATATGGTCATATCTATCCTATGAGTTTTAAGATTAGATAAAAATAAGTAAAACTAAATTTTAAAAAAAATTAATAAATAGAAACATTTTCTGGAGAGAGTGGATCTGTATCTTTATCTAATAAATCATATAAATACCGACAAGCATACCTAGAACCACCTAAAAAATTCTTAGAGATATCTTCATTTATAGGTTCAGTAGTAATTTTGCTCGAATTTAAATCAATTTTTAATAATTTACCTCTAAATCCGTTTGTCATTTTTTAATAACTATCTTTTTTAAAACTAAATAATACTTAAAATATATTAATATATAAAGATTTTGCATTACTTTATTAATCCAGATTAAAAAAAAAGAAGATAAATTTAAAGATTATCTAAGTCTAAAGATTTTAATTTAGCTTGACTAGGGTAACCTGTTTTTAAATCAAAATCTCTAAATATATAATAGGCCTCTTTTAATTGCTTGAAGTTAGGACTTTTACCAGCAGAATTACCTTCATCTTTTGGTTCAAGAAGTATTTTTGGGATTCTATCATCGGCGGGAGTGATCCCCATTTTTAGGTTAAAGAGTCGTTTGATCATATATATTCTTTCCGCTAAAATTTTTAATTTTTCAATATCATAATCCGTCCCAGTTGCTTTTTGAATTAATTCAGCTATCATTACAGCAGGAGGATTCGCAAATACACATAACACCAAGGAGTTCCAAAGTGCTCTTAAATTTTGTCCATAAGCGCTAGTTATTGCCATTTCTTTGTCATCTTGATAATTGTCTATAGTTTGAATACCAAAATCTCCCAATTGTGCCATTTGCAATAGATTATACATATCACTAGAAGTATGGCAAGGACCTCTTGGAGATGCTAATCCATATGCAATTGCCATTCCAAAGACGGCTCTTATATCATGATAGGGAACCTCCATTCCATAAATTGTTGCAATTTCATCTATTGAAATATTAAACTTATTCCCAATTGCGTCAGAACCTTCTGCTAATAAATTTCCAATCCCCTCCCTCATTGAAATTTTTTTTATCATTTCGAGCATAGGTTTTACTTCTCCCCATTTTGGTTCTAATCCGTCAATATCTTCCGCTTTAATTTTTCCTTCGTTAAATAAATAATAAATAAAAGCTATTGTGCTACTCCCACTAATCGTATCAATTCCATAGTCATTACATAAGTAATTAGCTTTTACAATTGATTCTAAGTTAGAATTTAATATCATTGACCCAAAACCTGCTATAGTTTCATATTCAGGAGCCTCTATTTCACCATTTGTTTTGAATTCGCCCTCTTTTATCTCTGCTTTTTTAGCACACCCTATTGGGCATGCAAAACAAGGATAACTTTTTGTAAATATCTTTTCAGCAGCGGTTGATCCGGATAAGTTATATGAATCACCCCACTGGGCTTGAGTCCAATATTTTATTGGCAATTCACCTGATATATTATACATATCAACTGCAGCAGATGTTCCTAGGCTTCCCAACATTTGAGTTAAAAAAGCTGATTGAACTTCCTCATTAGCGGTTTTAACACTTTCTTTAAATCCTTCTGGATTAACAGCTTCATAAGGTACCTTTTTTCCACGAACGGTAATTGCTTTCAATTTTTTCGAGCCCATTACAGCACCCATTCCAGTTCTTCCAGCGGCTTTCTCTTCAGAGGCGATAATTGCGTATTTTACCAAGTTTTCACCAGCGGGGCCAATACAAACCACACGGGTTAAATCTGAGCCAGCCTTTTTCTTCAAAATATCCGTAGTCTCTAATGTACCTTTACTCCATAAATCTGATGCATCCTTAATTTCAGCACCGTTCTCAGTAATTTCTAAAAATACTGGTTTATCAGAAGCTCCATTAATGATAATTCCATCATATCCTGCCTTTCTTAATTCTGGACCAAAAAATCCACCACAATTTGACTCACCCCAAATTCCAGTATAAGGAGATTTCGAACAAACGACAAATCTACCACTTGTAGCTAAGTTAGAACCGCAAAAAACACCCGTCATAAACATTAAAACATTTTTTGGAGAGAGCGGATCTGTATCTTTATCCAATAAATCAAATAAATAACGACAAGCATACCCGGAACCACCTAGAAAATTTTTTGAGAAATCTTCATTAATAGGTTCACTCGAAATTTCGTTTGAACTTAAATCGATTTTTAATAACTTACCTCTAAATCCATTTGTCATTTTTTTAACCTTTTTTCCTAATTCACTATTTTTCTTTTTGAATTTATAAATGAATAATGTTCAGTAATTGAATCTAAATATATATGATCAATATTTAAGCATATCGGAATTTTTTAAAAATTAGAGGTGTTTCGATGGTTTAGATCTCAAAAACAATCTAAAATGTAAGTAATAGTAATATAGGAAAAGAGTGATAATAAATAGAAAAATAAGGTACATAAGAATGAGCTAAAGTTTTTTTAAAGTCTGTATTATTTGTAAAATAAATTTATATAATGGAAATTAGTGAGATATATACAATCATTTAATCTATCTCATGAAAATATAATATATTCACATTAAAGATAATTTTAGCCAAATATATAAAATTTTTATTTTAATCTTCTTTTTTTGTATTATCTTAATTATTGTGTTAAAGCTAAAGATGTTTGCTGACGAAATTTTCTTATTTAAATTGAAAGGAGATAAAGGAATACTTTTTTTGCTTAGATAAGACAATTTAGTAAAGAATTTAATACCAAAAATAAATAATTATATTGAAAATAAAAATGGCTGAAAAAAAAAGAATAAATATAGTATACATAGGAATGGGCTATAAGTTTAAAAAATGATTTTAAACTGGCTAAGTTGGCATACCTATGGCCGCACTGCTTGCAGATGTTGAAGACTTTTATGTTACCGGAGTTCAACGAAAATCGAAAAGATCAGGGTGGAAAATTGATTGGCTCAACAAAGGAAAAAATCCTTTTGAAGGAGATGAACCAGGATTAGACGAATTGATTGCTAGAGTAGTAGAAAATGGAAAATTTAAGGTCACACATAAGTATAACGTCATTGGTGATGCAGATTATATCTTAGTCGGAGTCCAGACCCCGGTTGATATGCATAGCAAAATTCCGCGATATGAATCTCTTAAAGATGTGTCTAAACTAATAGCCCCACGTATGAAAAAAGGGGTTACTGTAATTATAGAGTCGACAGTTGCTCCAGGAACCACTGAAAATATCGTTAAGCCAATTCTAGAAAAAGAAAGTGGTATGAAAAGAGGTGAGGATTTCTATTTAGTGTTTTCATTTGAACGTGTTATGCCTGGAAAACTAATAGAATACATAACGGATTTCCCAAGAGTTATTGGAGGGGGTTGCGATAAGGCAAATGAAAATGGAAAATTTTTATATGGCAAAGTTGTCAAAAAAGAACTCCAGGTAACTGATACATTAACAGCAGAATTAACAAAATGTATCGAAAATACATATAGAGACGTGAATATTGCATTTGCAAATGAAATGGCTTTAATTACAGAAGATTTCAATAGAAATGTTTTTGAAATCATAGATTTAATTAATTTCAGACATGATAGAATGATGCATTATCCTGGTTCAGGCGTAGGAGGACACTGTTTAAC
>SDBS01006403.1_pt1 | contig 11465 bp, 9 predicted proteins | sample 2277091 | NCBI WGS metagenome assembly SDBS01 (sample SAMN10404972, study PRJNA504765) | marine sediment metagenome | isolation source: marine sediment core GS10_PC15, 163 cmbsf | place: Arctic Ocean: Southern Knipovich Ridge | collected 2010 | reverse complement strand
CTAATCTCTCTTGTCATAGATTTCCTGCACAAGGTTCTTGAACCATGGCGGTCTCTGGAAGAGCACAGAAATAAGTATTATCACAAGGATGGGAATGGGAATCACTGCATCCACGACTCCCAGAAGGATTAAGACAATAAGACACTTGGACTTGGTGTTAAGACCCATGGACAAGACCCCCTTCATTTCTTCTTTTTCAATGTCTGGATCCCTGATTCGTGCCTAAACGAAATAACTCCTATTTCATAATCTTAATCATAATCGTAATCTTACTCAAAACGATTATGATTACGATTACGATTAAGAGTATGAATCCAAAAACAACCCCGCCTCTGGCGGGGTCAAATGTGGCAGTTATTTCGTCCTAATTTTGTGAGTTTTTAAATCCAAAATCGTGCCTGAATCACGCCAAGGCGTGATTTTCGTTCAGGCACTAATTCGTAGGTTGTTCCTCAATCCTGCGGCTGATCTCCTCCGCCGCCTCCATTGTCGCCGGTATCAGGTCCTCCATTTTATGGTCGTCAAGGCTCGTCTTAAACCCCACAACCCAGATCGCTGATATCAAGGGTTTCCATCCCCTAATAGGTGAAGCAATGGCCCTCACACCGGAGATATACTCCTCATAATCGGTGGCGTATCCCCTTTTCTTCGCAGATTCTACCTCTTCAAGATAGCGCTCCGGATCTGTGATCGTATGCTCTGTAAACCTGGGGAGCCCGTTTCTCCTTATGATATTAAGGGCCTGCGACTTCTCCATGGATGCTAAAACTACTTTCCCCGTGGCCCCGGCAAAGAGGGGAATGGCAGTCCCTTTAGGAGAGGTAATCTTGAGGTCATGGCTGGATTCAACTATATCCAATATGGTAATATGGTCCCCGTTCATAACGCCTATATAGACTGATTCTTCTGTCCTCTCCATCAGCTCCTCCATGACCGGTCTTGCCAGGTCTTTCAGGTCAATTTGAGAATAGGCCAGTTTCCCCAATTCAAAGAGAGTGACGCCAAGGGTATATTTTTTTGTCAAGGGGGCCCTCATTATAGCCCCGGAATCCTCCAGGGCAGAGATTATGCCATGGACAGTACCCTTGCTCATTTCAAGATTATTTGCGAGTTCGGTGATCCCCAAACCACGGTTCGCCCCTGAGATGAGCTTCAATATTTGGAATGCTTTTTTTACTGATGGAGCCTTATATTTTGTCGCCATTGTTCACCCTGCTGAATTATCTGAATATTTTACACCTCTTGACTATCATTTGTCAATATGATTTCGCATCCTGTCAAAATTGACATAACAAACTATTATTATATACATTTTTTCACTCTTTTTCCCTTGACATAATGGCAGGATATGGTATTTTGGTCCGTGTGGCAAGTTCAGTATCATGAACTTCGTTTCATACCCCGCACAGTTATTGAATTCTTAAATTATAAGAAAGGCAGTAGATTTGAGCCAAAAAGCAGCACTCGTCATCGGTGGTGGGATCGCAGGCATGCAGGCATCCATAGACCTCGCCAATATGGGCATCAAGGTCTACCTGATGGAGAAGAAGCCGAGCATTGGGGGACGTATGGCCCAGTTGGACAAGACCTTTCCTACCAATGACTGTTCCATGTGTATCTTGGCCCCAAAGATGATTGAGTGTGCCAACCATGAAAATGTAGACCTCCTCACCTATTCTGAACTGTCAGAACTCACCGGTAGTTCAGGCGATTTCAAGGCCAAGATCATAAGAAAAGCCCGTTTTATAGACGAAGACAAGTGCGTAGGGTGCGGCGAGTGCATTGAGGGGTGCCCGATAACGGTTACGGATGAATTTAACGCTGGTCTCGGGAACAGAAAGGCGATTTACAAATATTTCCCCCAGGCAGTCCCTTCCACCTTTGCCATTGACCGCAGGGGGACAGCGCCCTGTAAAGTTGCCTGTCCCGCCCACATCAGTGTCCAGGGTTATGTGGCCCTGATTGCCCAGGGCAGATTTCAGGAGGCGTTGAAACTCATCAAGGAGGAAAACCCTCTTCCCGCTATCTGCGGCAGGGTATGCCATCACCCGTGCGAATCGGCGTGTACACGCAGCCAGGTGGATGAGCCTGTAGCCATAGATTTCATCAAACGCTTTGTGGCTGATCTCGACCTCAAGTCAGAAACCCGTTATCTCCCTCAGATCAAGAAAAAAAGAGCCCAGAAGGTTGCGATTATCGGTGCAGGCCCTGCAGGACTTTCATGCGCTTACTACCTTGCAAAGGAAGGCTACCAGGTCACCATATACGAAAAACTGCCCGTAACAGGCGGCATGCTCTCAGTGGGGATCCCGGAGTACCGGCTCCCGAGGGATATTATCAATGCCGAGGTGCAGGTCATCAGGGATATGGGGGTGAAGATCAAAACCGGTGTGGATATTGGAAAAGATATAACCATAGAACAACTCCGCGAGGAAGGATATAATGCCATCTTTTTAGGGATCGGCGCTCACAAATGTACAAGCCTGAATATTGAGGGAGAAAACCTTGAGGGAGTCTACCCGGGTGTGGATTTCTTGCGGGAAGTGAACTTGGGAAAGCAGGTTTCATTAGGAGACCGGATTGCCGTGGTAGGGGGCGGTAATGTGGCCATGGATACAGTTCGCACGGCCCTAAGGCTTGGCGCAAAACAGCCTTTTATAATCTACCGCCGGAGTCTGGAAGAGATGCCGGCCAATGAAGAAGAGGTCGAAGAATGTGAAGAGGAAGGTATCCCGATTTATCCATTGACAAATCCCAAGCGTATTATTGGTGAGAACGGCAGGGTCAAGGCTATTGAATGTCTCAAGATGAAGTTAGGTGAACCGGATGAAAGCGGCAGGAGACGTCCCATACCGATAGAGGGATCAGAATTCATTATCGAAGTGGACGGTGTAGTCCCTGCTATCGGCCAGGAATCAGACTGGTCCTGCCTGGGGCCTGAATCTGCCTGCACCCTTTCCAATTGGGGGACCATGAATGTTGACCCCATTACCTTACAGACAGATGATTCAGACATCTTCGCCGGGGGCGACGCCGTAACCGGCCCAAAGACGGTAATCGAGGCCATAGAGGCGGGTAAACAGGCCGCCATCTCCATTGACAGGTTCATTCGTGGTGTTAACCTTCGGGAGGGCCGGGAAAGGGAATGGGAACCGGTTGAGGATGTGCCTACCGAAGGGTATGATCATATTCCCAGGACCCGGATGCCACGCCTTGAACCAGGAGACAGGGCAAACAATTTCCAAGAGGTGCAGTTAGGTTTCAGCGAGGAGCAGGCCGTAACAGAGGCCAAAAGATGTATCTCTTGCGGCATCTGTTCTGAATGCTACACATGCGCCGAGGTGTGCAAGGCAGAGGCCGTGGATTTTGCTCAAAGGGACAGGGAAGTCACCGTCAATGTGGGCGCAATAGTCCTTGCCACTGGTTTTGACCTTTATGACGTCTCCCCGTTGATGGAATATGGATGGGGAAGGATCGAGAACGTTATTACTGCTATGCAGTTTGAAAGGATGATATGTGCGTCCGGTCCCACCACCGGTCACCTTAAACGTCCGTCTGATGGCAAAGAACCAAAGCGTCTCGGTTTTATCCAGTGCGTGGGGTCGAGGGATGTCAGACACATGAGATACTGCTCTGCGGTCTGCTGTATGCACGCCACCAAGGAGGCCATTTTAGCACACGAACACTATCCCGAACTCACATCAACCATATTTTACATGGATATGAGGGCCGTGGGAAAGGGCTTTCAGGAGTATGTCCGGCGTGCCAAAACCGAATACGAGGTGGAATATATCCGCACGAGACCGGGCCGGGTCACACTTAACGAGGAGAACCAGAATCCGGTCATCCATTATGAAGATACGATTAACAGGGAATTCAGGGCAAGGGAGTTTGATATGGTCATCCTCTCTCAGGCCCTCATACCCACAGAGAGCAATATCTCAATCGCCAAACGGTTGGGCGTGGAATTAGATGAATTCGGTTTTATTGCCGTGCCAAAGGAACTGAGCAACCCGTTCGGCACCACCAAGGAAGGCGTGTTTGGGTGCGGGTTTTGCCAGTCTCCCATGGATGTGCCCGATTCTGTGGTGAGGGCGTCTGGTGCCGCCTCTAAAGTGGCGGAGGTTCTTGCCCAACATTCTTAAGGAAAACCATCAATGTCTCTCAGAATAGGTGTTTTTATTTGCAACTGTGGCACAAACATAGGGGGAACCGTCAATGTGCCCGAGGTGGTGGAGTATGCAGCGACGCTACCCAATGTTGTCCACACCGAAGGGAATCTTTATACCTGTTCTGAAGATGGTCTCTCATCCATCAGAAACCAGATTGATGAACGTGATCTCAACCGGGTGGTGGTGGCCTCCTGCACGCCCCGCACCCATGAGCCCCTCTTTAAGAAGAATTGTGAATTAGCCGGACTAAATAAATATCTCTTTGAATTTGTCAACATCAGAGAGCACTGCTCATGGGTCCATATGACCCAGCAGGACGATGCGACCGACAAGGCCAAGGATCTTGTGCGCATGGGTGTCGCAAAGGTGAGTCTTTTGACCCCTGAGGAGGATCTCTCAACCGACGTCCTGCCATCATCGCTAATCATTGGGGGCGGGATCTCCGGGCTCTCTGCTGCCCTGACCCTGGCGACTCAGGGTTACCAGGTTGAACTCCTGGAAAAAACGGACAGGTTAGGCGGCCTCTTGAAGAATGTGAACCGGGTCTTCCCTTCCAACACCCCTACAGCAGAACTCCTGGACCCATTAGTCGATTCCGTCATAAAGCATGATAACATAAGGGTACATTTTGAAGTAGAACTGGTTGAAGTGAAAGGCTTTATCGGCAACTTTACAGCCGTGATCAAGGAGAATGGCGGGACCGGTGAGTTGAAGATAGGGACCATCATTGTTGCTATCGGCGCCAATGAACTCAAGCCAAAAGGGATGTTCGGATATGATCTCTTTGATAATATCATGACCCAGCTCGAGTTTGAGCAGCGATACAGGAGAGGCTTCAATGGCCTGAAAAGGGTCGTGATGATAAACTGCGTGGGCGCCCGGACCGATGAGATGCCTTATTGCGGCCGGTTCTGCTGCATCACGGCCATAAAGAACGCCACGCTTTTAAAAGAAGCCATTCCTGAGGCAGAGGTGACTATCCTGCAAAGGGATATCATGGCATTCGGAAAGGTCTTCGAGGAGTACTATCAAAAGGCGATGCAGGTGGGTGTTCGTTTTGTCCGCTACAACGTGGATCGCCCCCCTGAGATCAAGGGCGCCGGAGATGCGGCCAATAAGGTCAAGGTTTACCATGAGCTCATGGGGAGGGACCTTGAATTGGACGCGGATGCCGTGATCTTGACCACACCGCTGGTACCTGCCGAAGACAACCAGGCCCTTTCGAAGATGATGAAGATACCGATCGGGAATGAAGGGTTTTTCATGGAGGCCCATCAGAAACTGAGACCGGTGGAGTTTCCCGCAGACGGGATTTTTATTGCCGGATGCGCGCGTTATCCCACGGAAATAGTGGAATGTATCTCTCAGGGCTATGCTGCGGCGGCCAAGGCGGCCGCTCCCATGGCCCAGGGTCGGGTGGTGACCGAGGCATTTATCTCCAAGGTGAACCCTTTAAATTGCTCTTCCTGCGGAAGATGTGTAGAAATCTGCCCTTTCGGGGCCGTTGACTGGGTTGAATTCAGCTTCTCCCCTGAGATCACAAGGGAAGTCGCCACTGTTAACCCGACCGAGTGTAAAGGGTGCGGGCTTTGTGTGGCATCCTGCCTGAGTGGTGCAATTGGGTTAAAGGGGTTTACCGATGAGGAGATTTTGGCCATGGTTTGTACCACCATTCAAGGCCATGAATTAGCACTATGAGGGCGCTTTTTGGGAAGTCATGGTCATTATAAAAGGCGAATAACGACATTAAACAAGCTATACAACCAACTGATATGCAAAGCGAACTGCAACAGAATATTCTAAAGAACAACCTCAATCTCTGTTTGGAATGCGGAAAATGCTCTGCGGTCTGCCCCATGCTCGATTTCTACGGGGAGTATGTATACCAACGCTCTCCGAGGGGGGTGGTGGAGCGTCTCTCACTCGCCCCTGAGAAGATCGAGGACGAAGAGGCCTTGTGGTACTGCCTGACCTGTCAGGAGTGTACCTTCTTTTGCCCCAGCGGCGTTAATTTCCAGGACTTTATGATGGAGCTGAGGGAACTCCTATTGCAGCGCGGTCATAAGAAATATGCGGTCTTTTGTGATGTCTGCGGGAGTTACCTGATGCCCAAGAAGGAATTTCAATATCTCCAAAAAGATCCAAACAAGGGAAAAAACTTAGGGGATCTCTTGGCTGTTTGTCCCCGGTGCAAGAAAACCGGTTATGCTGAGGTATTGCATCGAGTGGCGTCCGTGTACAAGAATAAAAAGGTCTCAAGGTGTCAACAATTATGATAGAAGAAATGTTTCCACCCAAAAAATGGCAGAAAGGAGAATAAAATGGCAATAGAAAAAGAGCAATTGTCAGCAGCAGAGAGTCTGCGCAAGACCAGGACCTTTGGCAAGGTCCGGTGCCACAACCCCAGTTGCATGGAAAGGCTCCAGCCCGCTGCAGGGGCTAATCATGTCAAATGCCCCACCTGTGGAATGGAGTATCGTCTGTTCTGGGTTAACCCGAGTCTTCCGAGGATACGGGGGCCGGTATGGGACGTGAACCGGAAAATAGCTGAAGAAAAGATGGCCAAACTTGAAGCGGCCGCATCCAAAAAGGGTGCAGAGAAGGGGGGTAAATAAGATGGCATTGAACAGAAAGATAGCATTTATCGATCTCTCAACAGGGGACATTGAGACCAAACCTATCCCGCTTGAGATGCGGAAGAAATTCTTGGGCGGAAGAGGTCTGGATGCGTATTTATTATTAAATCATACGGAGAAAGGGTGTGACCCCCTGGGACCAGAAAATGCCCTTATCATAAGCGCTGGTATTCTGACAGCCACATGTGCCTCGGCAACAGCCAGGACGCACATTATGGCCAAATCCCCACTCACCAACATGTTAGGAAGCGCAAACATGGGCGGTTTCTTTGCACCTGAATTGGCCTGGGCCGGGTTTCATCACTTGGTCATAAAGGGCAAGGCAGAGAAACCTGTTTACATCTGGATCCACAACGGCGAAATCGAGATCCGTGATGCAGGGCAGATCTGGGGCAAGACCACCACTGATACACAGTGGGCCATCAGAGATGAACTCGGTGATGAGGACATCAAATCCGCGGTTATCGGTCCTGCGGGTGAAAACCTTGTAACGTTTGCCAATGTAATGACCGGCATAAAGAACTCAGCGGGCAGAACCGGCATGGGATGTGTGATGGGATCTAAAAACCTCAAGGCAGTGGCCGCCAGGGGCACCATGGATATAGAGATTGCCCATCCGGTTGAAGCGCTCGAGTATAACAAGCATTTCATCGATCAGATCACCAGCGCCAAGGTAAATCAGACCCAGGGCACCTTGGGAACACCATTTATCTGGGGGGCGACCAACTCTTGGGGCGGCGTTAGGACCAGGAATTTCCAGTACAACCAGTGCGAAGATGCCGATGATATAGAACCCGAACGGATTGACGAAATCTGCGAAGAAACCATGGGGCCGTATCATATGACCGGCTGCTTCGGATGCCAGGTCCATTGCCGTGCCCAGTACAAGGTTCCCTCGGGACCCCTTGCGGGAAAATATGATGAGGGACCGGAATACACCTCATTAGGGGCCTTTGGAGGAGAACCCGACTGTAAAAACGCTGAGACCGTTTTTGCAGGAAACCATCTGGTTAACCAGTATGGTGTGGATAATCTGGAGATCGGGAGCATGATATCATGGGCCATGGAACTCTACGAATTAGGCATCCTCACTAATAAAGACACCGATGGCCTTGATCTAAAGTTTGGGAATGATGAAGCGCTTCTGGAGATGGTCGACCGCATCTGCTTCCGAAAGGGTTGGTTGGGTGACACACTGGCTGATGGCGGACTCCCGGCAGCCGAGAAGATAGGCAAGAACTCTTTTGACTATCTCATCCAGGTCAAGGGAATGAATAATCTCCACTCTGATGAGAGGGGCACCCCGGCCCTGGCACTTAATATCGCCACTGCCTCAAGGGGGTCTGACCACCTGAGAAGCCGGCCTGCCATCGATCTCTACCATCTACCGGAAAAGGTCCTGAGAAAGATCTATAGCAACCCGATACCCTACGACGGGCCCCTAAGCTCGGACCATACAGCCTATGAGGGGAAGGCGTGGGAGGTCTACTGGCAAGAGAACTGCTACATGGCGGTGGATTGCCTTGGCATCTGCAAGTACCACACCGTGTTCCTCGGGGCCACCCTTCCCAATTTTGAGGATTGGCCGAAGGTAATCTACTACAACACCGGATTGGAAATGACGCCTGAAGAGATCTGGGAGGTGGCAGAGCGGTGCAATAATATAGAGAGGTTATTCAACCTGAGGGAAGGGTTGACAAGAGATGATCTCAAGAAAGGGGATACCCTGAATCATCGCTATTTTGATGAACCGTGCAGGCGCGGGGCCCCTGATATTATAGGCGCAACCATAGATCGGAAGAAGTTTAATAAAATGCTTGATGAATTTTATGAGCACCACAATTGGGACAAAGACGGCGTTCCTACATCGGAGACATTAAAGAGACTCGGATTGGATAAAGAGCCGTCCCATCTGCTCTAATCAGCAGATCGCATTGATGGTGCGGATTTATAACCGGCTGTATTCAACTTGTGAAAATTGCATGAAAGTCCCCCCTCAGAACGTTGGGGAGGACTTCATTTCGAGAGGAGGAGATCAATGGAGAAAGTCCTGATGATAAATTATCAGAAATGTACCGGCTGCAGGCTGTGCGAGCTTGTATGTTCGGTAATGCACGATGGGGTTTCTAACCCCGCAAGAAGTAGAATCAAGGTGATGAAATGGGAATCTGAAGGCCTCTATGTTCCCATGTCATGCCAGCAGTGTGAGGATGCCCCCTGTATGAATGTCTGTCCTGTGAAGGCCTTGTCCCGCGACGAAGATCTCGGTTTCGTAACAGTTGATTATGACGTTTGCATCGGCTGCCGTTCATGCGTGGCGGTCTGTCCTTTTGGCGCCATGAACTACAACGTCATCGACAAAAAGGTGTTCAAGTGCGACCTCTGCGGGGGTGACCCCCAGTGCGTGCGGTTCTGTGAGGTAAAGGCCGTGGAGTATGTGGACGCTGATCGTGTGAGCAACTACAAAAAGAAAGATGCGGCAGAGAGACTATCTGTTGCACAAAAAGAGGGCGCGGCTTTACAGGCTGCCATGTAAGCAATAGGATAAAAGATTCATGGGTTCAGACTTAGACTGAACCTATGAATCCTGAACCAAAGTTCATAATCATACTCGTAATCTTAATCATACTCTTTTACATTCAGTTTGTGACATGTTTGATTATGAGTAAGAAAATAATCTAAATGGCTGACGTTAGAACCAATCCCTAAAACTCCTTTTCGTGCCCTTCGTGTGCTTCGTGGTAAAAGCTCTGTTTGGTTCTCTCCGAGCAGTAGACTTTACGAGCCGGAGGCCGGCTTGTTCGAGTTAGAGAGATAACAGTGGAAACAGATAAGATTGAATTGCTTTCAGTTGGCGTAGATGTGGGAACCTCAACAAGTCATCTGGCCTTTTCAAAGCTGGTATTGGAAAGAGATCCGCGGTCTCCTTCCCGTCGTTTTAATATTGAGAAGAGAAATATAATTTATGAGGGGAGAATCATTAATACGCCTCTAATGAATGACGACACAATCGATATGGACAGGTTGTCTGATTTTTTAAGGGGAGAGTATAAACTCGCGGGAATGCATCGTGTAGACATTCAGAGTGGCGCGGTTATTATAACCGGAGAAACGGCCAAGAAAAAAAATGCAAAGCAGCTCGTAGAATTCCTGTCTAATGGTGCAGGGGATTTTGTGGCTGCAACGGCAGGGGCAAATTTTGAAAGCTTTCTTACGGCATTGGGCTCAGGGGCGACAGCCAGATCAAAGGAATATCACAAAACCATACTCTCCTGTGACATTGGCGGGGGGACATCCAATATCGCCATATCAAAAAATGGTGAAATCCTCTCTACAAGCTGTGTATCCATAGGGGGCAGATTATTTGCCGCAAATTCTGAGGGAACAATTTGGAGAATTGATGAGCCTGCGTTGAAGGTTATGGAACATCTTGGATTGAATTACAAGATTGGGGATCAGATCCCAAAGGAGGATATTGAAAGGATCGCAGCAAAGTTTGCCGAAGTACTGATTGAGGTAATTACAGGTCCGGCAACCTCCTCTTTGGCCAAGCAGCTAATGCTGACGGATGATCTGAATTTTCCGGGCAAGATAGACGAATATTCATTTTCCGGGGGCGTCGCAGAGCTGATATATGGCGGCAATGGGAGTTACGACGATCTGGGGCCGATGCTGGCAGATAAGATAAATTCCCTGACGCCCAAATTAACCTCTCCGGTCATAGAGCCCAAAAACAAAATCAGGGCGACTGTCATTGGGGCAGGCGCTTATTCCTTATCCATTTCCGGTTCCTCTGGATTTATGGATAATCAAATCTCATTTCCCATAAAAAATGTTCCCGTTATCAGGGTGGATGTTAACGAACCGCAATTAAGTGTTGAGCACGTCATTTCAGAGACAAGGGCATCGTTTAGAAGATTTGATCTAAACGAAGGCGAAGAAATTGTTGCCCTATATTTCAAGGACCCGGTCAGGGTCTATTATCCAGATTTAGAGTTGTTTGCAAAATCGATTGAAGCAGCTCTTCCCAATTCTATCAATAATAAAATACCGATTATTTTGATCTTTGAAAAGGATATCGCATGCAGCGTGGGAAACGTTATCCGCCGCGAAACCGATCTGAAAGCGAATTTGCTCTCATTGGATGAACTCATTCTGAAAGAAGGAGATTGGATCGATATCGGTGAACCTCTAATTGACGGTCAAGTATTTCCCGTTACCGTAAAATCCCTTGTTTTCAACAGGAATTAGACGGCGGCACAGCAGACCGCCGTCTAGTGATTCCATCTGCGCTTTCCTACAATTTCAGATCCCTGAGCCCGGTTTTCTCTGATAGATATTCATCAAACCCCTCATCATCAAGACTGGCACGATTTCCTAAGAACTCTTCACTGAAAAGGCCTGCATGGTATACTGCCTTAGGGGAATCTGAAAGTACGGCCTCCACGATAATATTAGCAATCAGTTCAGGCCCGGGCACGGTAACACCTGCAAACATGCTGCCGACCGCTTTCCCGGATGTTTCATATACAGACTTATAATCAGGATCGGTCCTGGCTAAAAGATCGCCGGTCATGCTGTTTCCCACATCGTTGAACTCAGTTGCAATAAAGCCGGGGCGTATGGCCACCACCCTGATGCCAAAGGGTCGAATCTC
>SDBS01006402.1_pt1 | contig 11466 bp, 16 predicted proteins | sample 2277091 | NCBI WGS metagenome assembly SDBS01 (sample SAMN10404972, study PRJNA504765) | marine sediment metagenome | isolation source: marine sediment core GS10_PC15, 163 cmbsf | place: Arctic Ocean: Southern Knipovich Ridge | collected 2010 | reverse complement strand
ATCTTCATTCTTAAACAATTAAGGGAATTTTATAATATCGGTATTACTATTTCCGGTCTTAAGTGGCAGCTGAATGAATTAAAGCGTTCAGGACTCATGAAGTTTTATAAGAATAATTGCGGGCGGCGATCCGATGGAACTATATACCGGCGGCCATCAAACCGGATGTTTACGGTTAAAGGGCTGTTGTGGCTCAAAGCGCATGGTTTGAAAATCGCGGGCTGGTTGTGGGACCATGTCACAAAACAAATCAAGCTCCCCAGGGGAAAAGGTCAGAGTGATTATGATAAAAAGCAGCTGGCTGCCCGGGAGGCCGTCGGTGCCCCCAATGGAGTTCGTAAACTAATTTCTTCGATCGGTAAAAGCGTTCGTGATTTAAAGCTTTTTACCTGGTAATTTCTTATTTTCTCACCGTAGGCTAGTTTTTAATATATTGCGATTGTTTTCGGAGTGTTGCGCCGAAATACCGGTATTTTTATTTCCATGGCGCCACCGGGATCCGCGCGCCGGCGCCGGCGTCCCGGACTAGTGGCAGTTTGTTTGACATTTATGTTATTTCTATGATATTTTATCACAATTTTGTAATATTTCCTTTACTCATAATTTTAATCAGGGAGGTTTTATCATGGCAGAAATTAGAGCATTGTCAGAGATCCGGGACAAATGGACCCGGGTAACGCCGGGCAGGACCGAAGATTATAAGCTCGGAATTCAGCACCCGCGCCGTGACTGGGCTGAAGAAACACTGGCAGCTAAAGACAATTGGAAAGCCGGCATCGATGCGGCTCATGCAAAGGGCCTGTTTCCTAAGGGGGTCGCAAGAGCCGGCACTAAAAAATGGCAGGAGAAGGCCTTGAAAAAAGGCCCTGGCCGGTTTGCCGAAGGCGTTTATATCGCCGGTCCGGATTATGAAAACGGGTTTAAACCGTATCACGACGCGATTGCTCGCGTCGATCTGGGTCCCAGGTTCCCGCGCAGAGATCCCAGGAACATCGAGCGCGTTAAAAGAGTCGTGGAGGCCCTAATCAAAACCAAGCTGGAAATGTAAAACCAAATATTGGGTGACGCTTTCTTTCATTAATTGTTTCTTTTTAGGAGGACTTTTCGATGAACTTCTTTAAAATACTGTCAATTATCGGTCTTATTTCTTCCTGGATGAAAATGGCTCTCGAGGACGGCAAGGTTACTTTACGCGAGGCCCTGGAGCTCCTGGAGCTCTTGGCCGCTCAGTTGGGGATTCCGTTAGACTTTGACATCGCCCTTGTTGTAGTTGCGTCAGGACCTGAAAACCTGGCAGCTATTGACGATGGTAAAGACGTAGTAGAAGTGGAGCCCGACCCAGGAACCGGAAGGCCTTAATTTTAATCTTTTAAATATTTATTCAGGAGGATTTTATTATGAACTACAGATTCGCAACAATCCTGGGAAGGCTGGATGTCGATTCAGACTACACCGAAACGATTGACCTTAACCTGGCCGACCCGGTTTCTCAGTTTCATATTTGTTATGAGTGCCTTGGCGTCGGATCCGGAACGCCGACCGGCCACGCCGCCAAGTGTCTGACAAAAATCGAACTGGTCGACGGCAGCGACGTTTTATTTTCCTTGACCGGACCGCAGGCCCAGGCCCTGGACTTCTACCACCGTAGTGTTGAACCCGCGAACTTAAATGTTTATCTCAACGGCATGAACGCGGAAATGATTTTTAACATGAACTTCGGTCGCTTTCTGTACGACCCGCGCTTTGCTTTCGATCCACGTAAATTCTCCAACCCACAGCTGAAAATCACGATCGACCGAAACGCCGGCGGTATGGCGTCCGTGGCTGGTTATCTAACGGTCATCGCCAAGATTTTTGACGAAAAAGCTGTTGAGCCCGAGGGTTTTTTGATGGCCAAGGAAGTCAAGAACTACGCTATGGCTAGCGCGGCGCACGAGTACACCAGTCTTCCGACCGATTTTCCTTACCGCAAGCTGCTTATCGCCGCCTTAACGGCTGGCGTCGGTCCTGAGTATTTAATCGACACCATGAAGCTTTCGGAGGACAATGACCGGAAAATTCCTTTTAATCTGAATATGTGGGATTATTTAAGGGCGATCGCCGGCCAGACAAACCCGTTCCGCGAAGTCGTTATCAGATCCGGAGGCGCACCGACAAATTATTTTTATTGCACCCCGGCCTACTGGCCGCGCGTTCTAATTTCTCCCTGGCAAAGCGAGGCGGAGGCCCATATTGGGACGGTTTACGGCGGTGACGGAGGATATGGAACCATCTACCTGACAGGCACCGGAGGTAATTGGTCGATCTCAGTCGAGGGGTACGCGCCCCATGGCGCCATAGAATTCCCGTTCGGACTCCAGGACGATCCGGATGACTGGTATGACGTCTCAAAACTTGGAAGTTTGCAGCTTGACATTCTTGCAAAGTCGGGCAGATCTTCTTCCGACACGGTCCAGATTTTCTTACAGCAATTAAGGAAGTATGCGGCCTAAATGGATTTTTTGGCTTACATTAGTACGCCTAAGAATACCGAGGCCGCGGATCCGAAAATAACCTTATTGCATCTTACAAAAGGCCGCCTAGTCGGCGGCTTTTTGTTTTATCCTTCTGGCCCTGCCGGCACGCTGCATTTCCTTGCCCGGGTGGGCCTGCACCAAATTCTACCGTTTAACCAAGGTGAGAACTTCAGGCTCGATGACTGCGTCGTTCCTTTTTCTTTAGGAATTGATCTTTTAGAACCCCCTTTTTCGGTGGACCTTGTTACCTGGAATGATTCGATTTCCCATGCCCATGTTTTGACTGTGTGTTTTTTTCTCGATCCGTCAGGAATCAAGAAATTTAATTTACAGGCCCTTAAAAAAGCGCTTTTTAACACGGAGGGATATCCCAAACCATGAACGATACGCCGGACTATTCCAAGGAGGCCGAACCTTTAGCCCATGCCGTTTCACACGAGAACGGCGGGTCCGATGAAATATCGGTTCAATATCTAATTGGGGAGCTCCTAGAGGTACAAAAAAGCGCGGTTGCCAAAGTGGCAGGGCTGGTTAATGTAATTCAATCAATTATTGCCGGTAACTGGACCGCGCGCATGCCGGGCGCAAACAATGCCTGGAGGTCCATTGTTTGGAGCCCGGAATTGCGGTTATTTGTTGCGGTTTCTACGAACGGGGTCGGTAACCGGGTAATGACCAGCCCGGACGGTATTGACTGGACTTCCCGGACTTCGGGGGCTGATAATACTTGGTTTGGTGTTTGTTGGAGTCCGGAGCTCACTCTTTTTGCGGCGGTCGCATCGAGCGGTACCAATAACCGGGTAATGACCAGCCCGAACGGTATTGACTGGACAACCCGGACTTCAGCGGCTAATATTAGCTGGCGTGCTATTTGTTGGAGTCCGGAGCTCGGCCGTTTTGTGGCCGTAGCTTCAACCGCTGACATCAACCAGGTTATGACCAGCCCGAACGGTACCGCTTGGACCATTCGGGCCGCTGCTCGTTACGCCACTTGGTATTCGGTTTGTTGGAGTCCGGAGCTTTTACTTTTTGCGGCGGTTTGTGCATCCGGGGTCGGCGCCCGGGTTATGACCAGCCCGAACGGTATTGACTGGACAACCCGGTCTTCAGCGGCGGACCTTTCTTGGCGCTCTATTTGTTGGAGTCCGGAGCTTTTACTTTTTGTGGCGGTTGCTTATTCCGGTACCGGCAACCGGGTGATGACCAGCCCGAACGGTATTGACTGGACGTCCCGGTCGTCGACGGCGGACATTAGTTGGTATTCGGTTTGTTGGAGTCCTAAGCTTGGCCTTTTTGTGGCGGTCGCTCTTACCGGAGACGGCAACCGGGTTATGACCAGCCCGAACGGGACTGACTGGACGTCCCGGTCGTCTGCGGGTAATCTTAGCTGGTTTTCGGTCTGTTGGAGTCCGGAGCGTTCTGTTTTTGCGGCCGTTTCAATCGGCGGCTTCGACAACCGGGTTATGACTTCTCTTTTTTACACATAGGAGGGCAATTATGTTTTACGTATTTTCCAAAACGCCGGGCGCGACTCATACTAAAGCAGCTCCTTTTAAACTCGACATGCAGCTTGCCGGGGGAGTGATCCACCAGGTTGATGTCCTTTTCCAGGACGGCTGCAATCATAAAGAATTCGTCCAGATCCACCGGGGCGGTCAACAGTTGTGGCCCACCAACCGGGGCGAGTATTTGAGAGGAAACGCCACGGTTGTTTCGTTCCGCGAGTTCTTACCGGTGGGATCCGGATCCGACCTTTTAGTGGCTGAGATCTCAACCACGCTTTCTTCTGATTTCGTAGAAGTAATTATCCAAATTGGAGTACTACCTAAAAAGATAATTCAGCCGCTTTCGTTCGACGAGCTGCTTGCGGCGGCCACCGGGCTGAAATAATGGCCATCAAAACCGATCCTTGTAAAGACGGGCTCACCCCTGAGTGTTTTGCCACTGCTCCGGCATGGGCAAAGATGGCGTTTGCCTATCGGCTTTTGTGCGCCCTGGCTCCGCCTGAAATTACCCGCCGCCTTCAAAAATATTTGCTCGATGCCATCTTCGCCGCCGGCTTTGACATTCCACCCGACTTTATGATGCCGCCTGGCGTTATCTTCCCGCCCGGCTGGACGCCGGGCGATCCGCTCCCGCCTGGCTTCGAGTTTCCGCCCGGCTTTGACTTTCCGCCCGGCTGGCAGCCCGGCGATCCGGTACCCTGGCAATTATTTTTCCCGCCCGGGACGGTCTTTCCGCCCGGCTTTGAGCTTCCGCCTGGCTGGCAGCCCGGCGATCCATGGCCACCTGGCTATCCTTTACCCCCGGGTGTTCCGCCGCCGCCCGGCGATACCGGCCCCAACCCACCGGGGTTTATTTCGCCATGGGAACCCGGACCGACTATCGTTCCCGGCAGAAACCCGCCGCCCGGGGAGCTTATTACAGTCAAGCTTTTTTCTTCTCTCTCAAACGGGCGTGTAATCAGCCGAGCTAATAACTGGCCACACGCCAGAGGCGGCGACGACTATCTTAATGCCGTAAGTGATGAATACAGCGCGGGCGATGCCATATCAGCCTATTTTGAAGGCGCTCAATATTACGTTAATAGAACTTTTTTGTATTTCGACCTGTCCTCGATCCCGGCTGGATCTAAAATCAAGTCCGCCGTTCTCGGAGTTGTCGGCAATACCCGAAACGATAGCTCCGTCCGGGTTTACAAAGGCACCCAGGAAGATCCACTCGTTAACACCGACTTCGAAGCTTATGAGGGTTATCCGTTCGCCCTGGCCACCTGGCAAAAATACGAGGCCCCGGACTTTAACACCAATTTAATGACCCTGAGTTCCGGAGCCAGGAGCTATATTCAAGGCGTCATAGGCGGCACCGCGAAATTTTGCTTAAGAGAAGACACCAAAGACCGCGCCAACGAAGCACCTACAATCCTTGCCCCACTCAACGGGGTCAATTTCTCCAAATGGAGCGACGAAGATTATAAACCCTCACTTACATTGATTTACAGATGACACTTGCCCAAGCCGCCATATTTGTCCCAAGCGCTCTAATCGTTATCGGATATATCATCCGACTTGAAAAGAAAATATCTACCATGGCCACCGACATTTCTTGGATCAAAGGAAATATAAGCTCGTGCCAACCACCCTCGGACGAAAATTCGGAATAGACTGGCGCGGGGATCCCCCGCACATGTTGCCCCAGGACGTTCCAGTCTGGTATCGGTTTTTAGAAAAGTGGGGCCCCATGTTCGCCGCTTTGTATTATGATTGCTTTGTCGGCGGTCCTTACTACACCGAAAAGCAGCTCGAGGATCCCATGGCCCGTATGTGGCGGGCGAACGTTTCAAAAAGGATCGATGCCCTTGCAGAAACCGAAAATGAAATCTGGATTATTGAAGTCGCCAAGTCTCCCGGGTTGCGAGCACTTGGCCAGGTGCAAACATACCGTGCGCTCTGGCTCGAGGATCCTAAAATTGCAAAAATTGAAAAGGTGGTTATTGTTGGCCAGGAAGTCGACCAGGACGTGATTTCGGCAGCGGCCATGTATGGCGTTTTAACTTATATCATGCCATTGGCCAGACAACCCTAAATCCTCGAGCAAAACAAAGCCCATTTTCTGGCCAGTGGCCACCCTTTATAATTATGATCTGGCCGTCTGCCGGCTTTCAAGGTAAAACCGCCGTAAACGGTGCATACCATTGCATTGACCCTCGACAGACTTGGCTTGTAGCGGCCTCCTGCAAGGCCGTTTTTGGGTCCGGATCCAAAAGTCCGGATCCAGGGCCCCAAAACCGCCGATCGGAGGATTTTTTATCATGCCGGCATGGACCGCACCATTTCACCTCCCGGAATTCACGGACGAAACCTATGTCAAGGCAAAGGCCGAACATATTGCCAAGGTTGGGTTTCAAATCACGCTGCCCGGCTTATCTGATATCATTCATATCGGACAGCCCAATCCGATGACCGACCAGGAGAAAGACTGGTATAGAAAACGGCAGTATTGGAACTTCGGGAAAAAACGATACGATGAAATTCAGGAAATGAAGTACAAGAAAAAACTCCGCTATGATCAGATGCTTGCCAGTCCTATCCCTGCCATTGTCCAAAACGCCGCGTCGCTCCTGACCGCCATCGATGATGCCCAGGACGCCATTTCTACAATGGCTTGGATGGGCCGTATCCTACTTCATTTTGCGCCCAGACTTTTGGGCCGGTCTTTTCTTGGTCCAGTCGGCTGGCTGCTAACGGCCGCCGATATTATGAGCCTTGTAATGATTTTAGGCGGTATGGGCCTTATTCTTCCAGAAAAGAAAAAGAAGTTTCACGCCGCGACTTCTTCAAACCCTTTTACTAAAAAAGCCAAAGTCTGGCGAGCAAAAAGACTACGAAAATGGAAACCGACTTTCGCCGATTCGATCCAGGCCCTTCAAACCACTGATCAAGTGTTCGGGGTTGGGATATCCCTAGGGCCGATCGTCGGATTAATCCAGGATATTACGTTTGGGACTATGCGACTCATGGGCGGTCAGCCTGTCAGAATAAATAAATACCCGCCGCCGTATAAGCCCTGGCACCGCGCAGCCTATAAATCGATGAAGGCCGCCAATATAATGAATATGGTTGATTGGTGTCAGGACCCAGAAATTATGATGGAGGTTTACGCTCCGCTCCATACCGCCCACCAGGTTGTACAAAACATGAGTGCGCTGTGGAACCCGCTCGATGTTATCGATAACCTTTTCGACGTTGAGATCCAGGCCCCGATCCCGACCGATCCGTTATCATGGGATGTTATTAAAGAAGCCAAAACCCCCATCGAGGAATTCACCGGCTGGCCTGTCAACGGTGAGCAATGGGTTAATATCAACGATATAGTCGACTCCTCGCTCGAAGCTACCCCCAGGAACCTTAAAGCGATCATGGCCATGAACGCCCATAATTGGTCCGGATTCGCCATCGGCGGTCTGGCTGCCGAGACCGCGCCTTTCATGCTTGCCAATATTGAGGATGAGGAAGTGGTTGAGTACGATTATACTGCCGGAAGTAAAATCGGCGGGATTATGCTTGAAAGCGGACTGCAGTTCGGTGAAGACATGACCGGAGAAGAACGGCTGGCTGCGGAGGAGTATCTAGAGGACGCCGAGTTTTTAGGGCTGGATACTAGCCTTATAGGCGTAAGGAACGCCATCAAAGAACGCAAGATCCCCTACTACGAATTCGATCCAACTTGGGCAGAAGATTAATCCGAAATATTTTTTTGCCTGCCAGGAAAATGATTTTTAAATAATTACCTTCCCTGTCTTTTTTTTAATCCGAAGATTGCTCGAGATTTGACTGTTTTGGCCTTTTATGGAAAAAGACCGAAAAACCGTAAAGCAAGCAAAAAGGGATAAAGATACTAAAATATGCGAGAGGAAGGGCCTTCCGACTGTATCCTGTTAGCATAGCTTTTTTGGTTCCCAAAAACCACAGGGCGGAAGGCCCTTCCTCTCGCCTATTTTAGATCTTTACCGGCTGCGCCGGCTCCGCTACGCTCCGTCCCAATATAAACGACCGCCAAAGAGCGGCGTTCGCAAAGGAATCTATCTATTAAAACCAAGAGCAAAACCTTTCTACGTAGGACCGGCTCCCATCTCCGCCTCCGGCGCAATCCGTTTTTTTCTGATCGTAATTATTGTGTGCGTTTCGGTGATCTGCTCACCTGTTTTTTCCCAACCAAATCCCTGGACCAGGTTCATAACCCGTTCCACTTCAAGTCGATCCTTGTCAAACTCTGGCATGGTCTTACCCCCTTTTTTTTATGGCGCTGTTTCCAGCGCCTGTTTTATTACACCCGTACAGATCGGGCAAACTCTTAAAATTGTTTCCTTTCCAATTTCCATGGCGTTCCTACAAGTATCACATGCTATATATTGTGGCGTTGACTCCATAGGACTACTGCCGCCCCCGCCCCCTGCACCGGTGTTCTCTGTTTGACGCCTTTTATCTTTGCAGTCTTTAACCCATTGCACTACCGTTGACCTTGACGCCCCGTTCTCGATTGCGAAGGCCAGGTAGTATTCAATGTCGGTCTTGTCTTGTAACTGCCAAAGTACTTCACCAACCGAATATGGTATTTCTTTCAAATGGATTGCCTGTTGTAGACAATCAGGCATCCTTAAAAGATCCAACCTTCGCTTGATTATAGAGCCTGATTTTCCCATCATTCCGGCAATTTTATCAAGGCTCAATTTATGCGTTTCTAACAAATCCTTATAAACGGCAGCTTCCTCGATCGGTGAAATATCGACACGCTCAACATTCTCAGTTGCCCGCATCATGGCCGCCTGTACGTCTGTAAGTTCCCGGACCGTGGCTCGTATTTTTGGCATTCCCAACAAACGGCAGGCCAGGAAGCGCCGGTGTCCGTAAATGATTTCAAATCTATCCTTTTTCGGGCGAACCAGGATAGCTTGCAGTAGGCCAAGCGCGTTGATGGAATCCGACAGCGTTTTAACCGCATCGTCTTCGATATCCAGCCTAATGGACCCTTCCGGTTCATCGACCATCTCTATAGATATCATCCGTTCCGTCAGTTGTTTTTTCGGCATTGATTTTTACCCCCCTGATGATTATTTGATCGTCATATTTATCTTCAAGCTGCACGTACCCTGTTGTCAAAAATGGCATTTGGTTTACCAGGCCTTTTGGTATTGTGAGCCGCATTTGTCCGCCGCTCTCTGTTAGTTTGCATATCCAAAGCGTCATGGATCCCCCTTTATGGTTGATTTGATCCTCAATATCCTTTTATCCTTGACATGTCAATCAGTATTTTTTATAATGAGCGTAACTAATCGCCAGGAAGCGACCGGTTGAAAAATATAAATGTCTTCTTTCTGGTGATTATTTGCGCGCCTAGATATCAAACGGGCGCATTCGATCACTGAAAACCGTTCCGGATTCGCCCGTTTGTGATCCCGGTCGGAGCCGGTTTTTGCGGCATGGGGCCGCACTCTTACAGAGGTAAAGGAATATTTTAAATATGTCAGAGAAATTTATCCAGCTGATTAATCATTACGACTTGCTCATTGACCAAATGAAACACCTCGAGGATGAAGCGCTGGAATTCGAGTCACCCGACCAGATGGAGGCGACCTGTCAGTTTGCGGCGCTGATTAGGTGCAAGATAGGTGCCGCGCTAATTACATTAAAGATTCCTTAACCAGCTTGCCCGGTCCCTGTGTCTGGCTTCTTGCTGTTGCCTGGACACGACAACAATATATTGTCGCATGGGGCCGGGCAATACAAATTCAAGGAGGTTTTTTATGTCAATGTATCTTAAGGCCGGGGTCGACCTTTCCAGGCTTAGGCCGCCCATCCGGAAAAAGCTTTCAGCTGTTCACAACGTTTACCGAGCTCAGGGCGATCATATGTTTGTAACTTCAACCTATGAGGGTACCCACTCGGCCGGGTCGCTTCATTATGGTGATTTGGCTATTGATCTTGGTTATCCTTTGAAAATGTCCGATATGTTCAAAGACGACCTAAAAGCCATCTTTGGGCCTAAGTATGACGTCGTGTTCGAGCACGATCACATTCATATTGAATATGACCCGCACCCTTAAGGAGGTTTTGTTTTATGCAAGTTGCGCCGGGCGTCGATATTCGCAGGCTGAAACCGGATTTCGCGGAACGCCTTGTCTGTGTTGACAAGTTCTACGAAACCCACAAGGAAAAAATGAGGGTCATACCGCCGTATTCCGGTACCCCGGACGAAATGTCTTTTTATTGTACCGGTGACGCAGCGGACATAGAGAATCCCATCGATATGTCAGAAAAATTCGCGGACGAGATCAGATCGTGTTTTAATTGGGATTATGACATCGTATTTGAGCTGGACCGGATCACGGTCAAGTACAACCCTATGTAGTTTTTGTTAACCTTTAAAACGGCTTACCGGGGCCCTTGACGGCATTAAAGGGCAATGTTGACCCGCCGAACTGAAGCGGCGGCTTGCGGACTCCGGTAAGCCGTGAAGGGAGACTTAAAATGGTTTACAAACTGCCGGATCATACAAAAGATTATCCGATGAAAGTCATTTGTGCCTGGTGTGATGATTTTCTCTATTGGGGCCGCTGTGCGAAGCCCGATAAGGTCAGTCACGGCATTTGTGACACTTGCGCAGCCAAACAGTTTGAAAAACAGCTTGACCTCCCTGGTGTCCCTTAACCCATAATTCCACAATTTTTGAGCCCCGGAGTTTTTCCGGGGCTTTTGTTTTTTGTAGTTATTTCAAACTTTCTCACCGTAGGCTAGTTTTACTGTATAATATTATCATAGTGATGAATAAATATTCTTAGAGCTTAAAAGGTGCGTCCGCAGCGCCTTGCGCCGCGATTCGGACGCGTCTTTTTATATATAGTGTTTTCCGGAGGTTGTGAGGTTTTAGAGAACTCCCTGCTTTCCGGGTTTATAATCGGGCGCATCTTAACAAATTCCTTGAGGATCAAATATGGTCCGGCAATCTACCGGTACCGAAAAAAGGGCAATGGTTAAGGGGGTGATGGGATTGAATTTGTAATAAAACCGAGGGTCTTTATCGTTTTTCTTAATAAACTTTGGTTGTCGCCTTTAAATATCTGCTTGCTTTTGTTGTCCTGGTCTGTTTTTAACTTGTATTTATGGTTATCGGCGTGGCGTGTTCGCCTATTTTGGTCGTTGCTTTTTTAACTATCATCCAGAAAAGGAGATTTTTGATGGAAATTCAAATTTCAACACGGGCGGCCTTGATGCTTTGTTTTTACAATAAGCAGATTTTCCATAAAAATAGTTATTCCTGGATGTCGCTGATCTTCATTCTTAAACAATTAAGGGAATTTTATAATATCGGTATTACTATTTCCGGTCTTAAGTGGCAGCTGAATGAATTAAAGCGTTCAGGACTCATGAAGTTTTATAAGAATAATTGCGGG
>SDBS01006401.1_pt1 | contig 11466 bp, 18 predicted proteins | sample 2277091 | NCBI WGS metagenome assembly SDBS01 (sample SAMN10404972, study PRJNA504765) | marine sediment metagenome | isolation source: marine sediment core GS10_PC15, 163 cmbsf | place: Arctic Ocean: Southern Knipovich Ridge | collected 2010 | reverse complement strand
CATCTAGTAAATTATCCGGATGAGCAAAACCTAACTCTTTACAGAGTCTGAACTGGAAGCGACGTCCTGGTCGCTGCCTGAGTTTTTTACCATATCCTCCTTATCCTCTTCACTAATACCATTCAGTTTACCAGCCTGGTCAGCTATCTTAGTTAACCTAGTAGCGCTCATGTTCTGACTCAATGTAGCGTAATCCTCCGGTTTCATTAGATTAACCCCCTTAGCATTACATAAAGTACATACTGCTAACTTCGCTCTGAAATCTCCCATTGAATGCTGGTAATCGGTTATCTTCCCACCTTTTGTTATTTTCTTTACCAATAAGTTTTCAAACTGTTCTCGTTCCCTCCCAGTCATTTGCCTTACATAAACAAAATCCTTATCTGTAAAAGCAACCTTAACAATTTTTAGTTTCTCTTTTCTTAATAAATCTTCTCTAGTTAACATGATTAAACTTTCTTTTAAATAATTAATAATAAATGCATGATTAGCATAATTTTTACATATTCTTTAACCTACTATCCTGGTGAACCTGACTTCGAACCAGAATTCACTGTAACCTGTCCACTAATTTTAATAGTAACTTCCACCGTGATCTTATCATCTGGTGGAACAGCCAATGGACAAGCAGTTACCAAACCCTCAAATTCCAATGTAGTATTTCCGGGATCTGGTAATACAATTTCATAATTTTGTAAAGTATTACTTTCAAAATCAGTCTTCATTGTTCCAAATGTATCCCGACGAAAATTCATTGAAAGTGTTACTGAACCACCATCACGAAATCCCGTGATAAATTCACGGTAACCTCCTGTTGAATCAAGTGTAGTTACATCAATAACATCTCTGGACATATCTGGTCCACCTATGTTATTTATTTCAGCGATTAGTGCCCACGCGGCACCTCCCCATCTCCGAAACTGTGCTCCTACACCTGCTACTGCTATACTAGCCATAATTTTACCTCCTTTTCATTTATTAAATTAAACACTTTTATCATCTCCTTTGTAAATTGAAGTTGATAACAAATCTGGCACGGTGGTTTTCATCCCAGTCCAACAATGCTGGACCACTTGAACAAAAAATACCGCTATATAAAGTTCCATTCCATGTCTCTTGTGCCCGGCCATGTAATGAAGTTCTTATATTCTGTATTACTTCCATCCCTGTCAAATAAGCAGTATTTCGTACTCTGATTTGTATGGATGGATAAAAATAATCTTCTCCTTTTCCTGCCATTGTTAATTGTGGAGGTCTACCTGGAGTATCATATATAGTTACACAATTCTTCGGGTCGACAGGTTCTATTCCTATGAATAAATTCGTAGCATACACCAAACTCAAATTGGTATCTGCGACTAAAATATCCTTTATATCTTGTGAACTCGAATTCATTTTATATAAGCATTTTTTTGTATTGTTTGTAATATTAATTTTGTATTTCTTGTCAAAGCCTGTTCAAAGAATTTAGGGCCTGAGCCTGGTCTATTCCAATTTATTTGTTTTCCTTCATCTCCAACCATTTCATGAACAAATATTGCATAATTAGCATTGAACCCAATAAGTAAACCAGGCATTCCTGTTACTTTAATAGGACTGGTAAACCAACTTGCTCTCAAATTACCAGTATCAACTGGAATCAATGGTGGTGTCTTTTCCATATCCCTACGAATAATAATAGCCGATTCAATCAAACCCTTCATACTACCAGCTTCTATTTTAAGAATTGCCGCATTAAGGTTTGTCATTACCGCTTCCATTCCTTTTAACTGTCCCATTACAAATACGCCTTTCTTATAAACTCAGTTCCATGCCTTACGGCTGGAATTTTATCAAACCGTTGTATTCTATACGCCTTATCAACATCCTTTGGATTCTCTTCCTGTGAACTATTTAAATCATCCAAATCACCTAAAAACAAATAACCCTGTTCATCAACATCCTCAAGAACCATTACCATTGCCTTGGAAACAAACTCCTCACTTTTCCTTCCTCCACCTTGCATGCTAATTACTTCAATTCGATCCTCCCAACGACATTTAATTTCTCTTGGATATTGTGATCCAAAAGTCAAACCACCTTGCCCATCATTACTCGGATCGCCCCAATAAACTGCTGTCTCCTGACAAACCTGCGTTAGAAAATTAGCTATTCCCATTACTCAAAACTTGTTATTGCTTTTGTGCTTACTGCTTTTTTACCTATTAAACCCATCTTTCCTGTAATATCTAATTGCAATAATGTCTGTCCGTATGGTGTTGAACTTAAATTCTGACGAAACTGTCCTGTATATTCAACCGATGCTTCCCCAATCTTTTCCTTTGTTGTAGTTCTCCACGTAGTACAGGCAATTAAATGAGCCGTGTACCATCGTTCAACTTCCTTCAGTAATACAGTTCCTATCGAGGTATCAGTTCCTAATACGCTTGTCACCAAAGCATTGGCTGCTAAAATATAAACATCCACTATGGCATCATCCAATGAACAATTATCCATTATCTGTTTCACTTCTGCTGCAGTTACTCTTGCCATTATTCACCTCCTATTTTATTATGATATATTTCAAATTCATCCTCAGTAGGTATTTCATATGTTGTACCCTTCCACAATGTTCCTCCAGGAATATAAACCAATCTGCTTTCATCCCAAAACTCACGCATCATATTACGCCATTCTTTACGAGGTGCTATAAATGAACATATCACCACGTCACCTGCATATTCCCTTTGTCTAGCTAATGAAGCTGCATGAATCAAATTTCGGATTCGTCCTTTGTCAGTATAATCCTTGTTATCTGTCTCTCCTCGTAAAGCATCCCCATCCAACGTCGATACCGGTATATTTGCATCTGTTAATTCTTTAACCAATGCCTGAGAATAATGGGACTTTCCTGATCCTGCTTTACCTGTTATTAATATTACCATTTTATTTCTTTTTTCTGCTGTGAAACAATAACGGATCAATGAAATGTAATACCTCAGTTTTCCATTCCAATCCTAACCACTCCAACGTTTCATATAATTGTTTATAATCTCCTACCACCATTTTATCAGGCCAAACCACTTTGCAATTTAACCCTTCATTTATCATTTCATTAAACCGTTTTTCATGTTGTTCAACCCACCACTGCCAACCTTCATCCTCTGTTTTAACTCCTACCGCCTTTTGATTTACATCAGAATAGAATGCCCGCATAAAACCCGTTCTAACACATGAACGAACAATATCCTCAGTCTTTCTTCTTACGATAACCCATTTAGCATTTGGAAAAGCATAATGCCATATCGGCCAACTCAAGCACATTTTTGCCCCTTTATACATCCAAGCTCCTTCCTGGTACCCTTCGTCAACCATTACCTGCTCTACTCGCTGTTGAATATCTCGTGGAATTACTAAGTTCCCTACATCCGGCAAAGGATACTGCCCAAGTGGATCAACCTTTATTTGCCGTAAATACGGTTTCAAAATTGTATTCCTGATCCTAACATTTTCAAACATTCCTTTTTGATTGTTTTTGTTTTTACCTGCCATTGTTCCACCAAAAGCACCGCACATATTAATTACTCCAGCAACCATACTTGTACCTGATCGAGCTGCTCCGGTAATGAGTATAGGAGATGGTAAATTACTTTTCATATTTTTCAATTTAATATTTTCCAATTCAGCTTTAAACTTGGTATTTTCCCTCTGGAACCATCCCTAACATATTTATGAAAAAACAATCCTGTATCCCTTAATTGCATGCAATCAATTAGATTTAAAAACGCAGAATCAATACAATGTACTTCCTCAGCTTTTTCAATTATATATAAGTAATCAAACACACTCAACACTCCTTTCATTGTAACATCTGGGCGAACTATTTTCATATCCGGCAAATGTTTTGTAATCTCAGACTCTCGTTCCTTATCTTCATGGACAAAAGCAAACTTATCCCTTTTTTTCAACCCAAACTTTTTATAAATTGCCTTTTCCCTTTTAACATCCCTTTCAAAATAAAACTTATTCCACTTATCTTCAATCGGAAGTTTTACAATATCATATAATATAATATCAAATGGTATGGTAAAAACTTGTGACTCTGGAATTATATCTCTACTTATTTTTCTCCTATTATTAAAAGTGGCTCGGACTATCAAATAATTATATTGTGGATTTTTATATACAAAATTTTTAGCCTCATCATCCCCTACTGACAATATTTCAATACTTTTATTATCCCGGTACATATACTCGACGCTATTTACGTTATGAGGCTTGCAAAACACAAAAACCTTATCATACTGCTCTGCATAATATCTTACTAAACCATTGCAAATGATATGATCCCCTAATCCTAAATTATGATATATATATAAAGGCTTCATAATTTATTGAATTCTTCTGTTATTTTAGTATCCCAATACTTCATATCCATCATAGTATAATCAAACGGGCTTCGTAACATGGTTTTAAGCTTATTTAACGTCACTTCTGTCCAGTCCTTAACTTGTATAATAGGTAAAGTATAATCCCGGTAAATCCGATGTTTTATTACAATAGGAACGCATCCTATATATAAAGCTTCCCACAATCGGTGAGTATCTACCCCACACCCACGAGGACAAGCAACAAATTTATAATGTGCCATTTCTTCACAATACTCTGAAAATGATAATTTACAATCTATTCGCACTTTCAAACCAACTGCTATACCTAATTGTTGTAAAGCTATTTTGCGAGCTGTCCGTCCTGCATTCCTTAAACGCTTATCACTATGAGAATTCCAATTACAATACACTGAAAAGCTCTTTGGTAATCTACGTAATCGTTCTACGTTATCAACTAACCACTCATGATCAGTGGAATGGCCTTTGCAAGGGCTTCTATGATTTTCTAACCCTAAAGGAACCGGAATCAAATCCGGGTGATCATAAACAGCATTCTCAGCAAACCATTTCTTCACACAATCCGGCTTCTTATTGAATCTACCCAAATTAATAGCTTTATCCGACATATGAGTGATCAATATATACTTGCTTTGGGAATGCTGGATATAAGAAAACAAATTATCCAAGTAATCCGTCTTGCAATATATAATAGCATCCTTGTCTAAAGGAAAATTAATTTCCAAATGATTTGGATCAATTACAAAATCCGCTATGTCCGAAAGTCTATTTCCGTTTATATACATTTTCACAAATTAAAAATCCATTTCGCTCCTTTATGTTATCTTCAATAACAACAAATTTATCAGGGTTATTTAATACAAATTCTTTTGACTTTTTATGCTTATTCACATTAGTGTCATCCAATACAATAAATCGACTACGTACTGATAGTTTTATAAATTCAATATATCCTGAAAACTCCCCTCCATCCATAATACACAAATCAATTTTCTCAGGTAACTTATCAAAAACATTCGGAGCAGTTTCTACAGCTTCAATATCCTCTGCCAACCACTGCCGATGTATTGCTTGTTTTAATGTTTTCATTATTCTCCACAATCCTTTTGTAGATACAATCGTACCATGTACCAAATGAAAATTCTCTGGTAACTTTCCTAAATTAACACCTGCGTGATAATGTCTGTTCTCATTACACTCCAAAGAATATACCACAGTTCCAATACCTTTCTTAGCCAAAACGCCATCCAAAATACATTTGGTGGATCCCAATCCAAACCAAGTACCTATTTCAACAATAGTACGTACATCTTTCCGCTTGGAAAAATTATAAATCTTTTCCCCTAAATTAGATACCCTGCATATTTGTCCTTTTATCATTTTTTAACCATTTCTATTATTTGTCATTTCGTGTAATACCAAACACTGCCTTGCAAAAATTGAGTAGCCTTAAATTCTGAGAAAACATCTACAACTGGTTTAACTCCTTGTTCACCCCAGATATAATCATGACCGCTTATAATACCTCCATTTTTTATTTTAGGATACCAGTTCTCTAAATCCCTTCTTATACCGTCATGCAAGTGATCCCCGTCAATAAATATAGCTGCGATGCTTTCGTCCTTAAAAAGTACAGAAGTTTCTTCGGTCTGTGAATTTCCTTTGATAACCTTAATATAATCTTTTAACGGTTCCCTTACTGACATGAAGTATTCATATACCTTTTTATTAATAACAAGATCAATATGTTGAAGTACTGCATACCCCTTAAAAGTATCTATGGTATAAAAGTTTATCTTTTTTGATCCTTTCTTTATTAATTCAGCAAAAAACAAGGAAGATGCTCCTGTCCAAGTTCCAATTTCAACAAAAATATCCCCATCATTCAGTGAGTTATAAATACGTTCATACCACCTTTGAAAATTAAAATAACTGTATTTGACTTTCTCCCAATACATAATAATCTTTGTTTATTTACCCTTTTTCATTTTTGTAATATTGAAATAAAATAACCATTCCACCAACCCTCTGCATTATTCCTTCTATTTGATTTTAAATACCTTTTATATATAATTTTTAAATTCATTTCAGAAATTCCTCTTTTTGTTCCTTTTCTAACACATAAATAATTAAAATCATCTACCAGATAAATAAACGTATCTGCCAAAACCGGATAATAATATTTTAAAGCATTGCATTGACTTTCCTCAGTATGTTCCCCATCATAGAAGTAAATATTTATCTTGTTTTTAATTTTTGCTACATCCAATTTGAAACTATCCTCTTCTCATAATGTGAAATTATTGATCTTATATTTATAAGTGTTGTTTAAAAATTGAGTTTTTGCATCCTCTCCGAAATAATTTGTAAACTCTGACCAATTATCTATTGCATAGGCTTTATTAACTTTATTCCCATACAAGGCCGAAACAAATGTCGAACCCGAAAAAACACCAATCTCCAAATAATTAGTATTTGGTAATTCTAATAAGTTATTTAAAAAAATCTGTATCTTCCAACTAGACAACCCTTTTATTCTTGAAATACTAGAAGGCAGTTTAGATGATCTTGATTCAACCTTTGATATAGCATTTTTAATATGTTCTATCCTTGTCATTTCTTTCTAATTATAACCAGTTTTGATGTTCCATTAACTGGAGAATTATTTTCTCCTGTCGAATCATATATAAACACATCGTCTGTATTATCTTCAATACATTTGGCTTCCTTTTCTGTTACATACTCCCTATTAAACACTCCGGTTTTTATAAATGTTCTAAATACAAAATCAGTTGAATCAGTACAATCATTTTTCTTTTGTCCCCAAAAACAACCTTGTAATAATAATGCCTGTGGACATACATCCTCAATTATATAATACCCTCCTGGTTTAACATGCTTGAACAGCAATCCTAAAGACTTTTGTTGGTGTTCCTGATAATGTAATCCATCATCCACAATAAAATCAAACTTCTTACAATTAAAATAGTCAAAAGCCTGCTTTAATTGCTCTTCACTTCTTTGATCAGCCATAAAACATTTTATTCTATCTGTCTCAATCCAATTAAAATCATTTGAATTACCTAACTGTCCTGTTTGTAATAACCTCAAATCATCTTCACTTGGCCTTTCATTTCGTCTTCCAAACTTTATATTACCTCCAAATACATTCCTTCCGTTATCTATACCAAAGATATTTCCATTTGAGAAAAACGATTCCCACATCTTCAATGAATGACCCCGATGCACTCCGATCTCAAACAAATTAATAGCTTCTAATTTACTTTGCTTCATTATTTCGTAATATACCCTAGTATATCCGTGATCAGGTTTATCCGTATTGAATTGCCTCCCTGCCCGACACAATTTCGTTATTGGTAATTTTCTATTTAATGTTTTCAATGCTTTAATTATCATTGTAATCATCTTTTGGATCAAACTCCTCACTGCATAACCCTATCAATATGGAACCTGTTATAAGGAAAAATTCATGTCTTATATATGCCGGTACAAAATACTCTTCAAATAATTGCATTTTATGCAAATTACCTCCTGTTTTAATTTCTCCATCCCCTTTAATAAGCATAAATGATTCATCTTTTTTCTTGTGGTAATGATTTCCTAAATAACAATTTTCTTTTGCCTCAATAACTTTACAAACTTTCCAAGTCCTCCCATTACCGAACTCAGTTAATGCTCTCCTGTTGTCTTCGTGTTTCATAGTCTACCATTATATTAACTAATTCTTTAAATTTCACTTTTGGTTCAAACCCCAATATCCTTTTTGACTTTGAATAATCTCCAAGTAAAAGATCCACCTCTGCAGGTCTTTTCAAATCCTCATCAAATTCAACATACTTTCGAAAATCCATCCCTAACAAATTAAATGTTAATTCTACCCATTCCTTAACGGAATGAGTTTCTCCTGTACAAATCAAATAATCATCTGGTTTACCTTGTACAATATTATAAATCCACGCAACATATTCCTTAGCGTAACCCCAATCACGTTTAGCATCAAGATTACCCAGAATTAATTTGTCCTGGAGTCCAAACTTAATTCTTACAGCTGCCTGTACAACTTTTCTACTTAAAAATGTTTCCCCTCTTCTCGGGCTTTCATGGTTAAACAAAATCCCATTATAAATCTTCAGTCCGTATCCTTCCCGATAAGAACGACATAAATAAAAAGCCGCCGCCTTACTTGACCCGTAAGGAGAACGTGGATAAAACGGTGTATCTTCTGTTTGTGGTGTTTCTAAGACTTTACCAAACATCTCAGAAGAACAAGCCTGATATAATTTAGTATCTGGTTTTATTCGTCTGATCGCTTCTATAATCCTAAGCACTCCCAAAGTGTTTATATCCAAAGTAGAAACCGGGGAATCATAAGACACCCTAACCTGACTCATTGCAGCGAAGTTATAAATCTCGTCCGGCATTACCTGAGTAATTATATTGTTTATACTTCCAGAATCAGTCATATCTCCGGAATGTAATTCCACATCAATTCCCTCAATATTTACCAAGTTATTCTGAGATGTTCTTCTTACCATTCCATGTACTACATAACCTTTTTTAAGTAAAAGTTCAGCCAGATAACTTCCATCCTGTCCTGTTATTCCTGTTATAAGAGCTTTTTTACACATTTATAATCTCCCCAATAAAATGATCATTAACTTTTTCATTTGGTATTTTCAATACTGTTTCATCCTTAAAAAAGTGGTAATTATCATGAATAATAACATCGTCTTTAATCAAAGGATAAATCATTTCAGCTAAAAAATGTTGGTTACCTCCACCTTTCCTAGTTTTATTCATATCACCAAACGGAAATAATTTTTTAAATTCTTGGAACTTCTTATTGTAACTAAATTTACCCCCGGCAATTCTTGTAGCTCCCCACATACCTCCCATAATCCTAGCCCCATGATGAGGATGATCCCTTATTATATGAAAATTCTTTTTACTTTCTATCCACTCATCAACACAAACCTTTTCCCTCTCTGACAAACGGCTATCTGTATCTCTGACAATAAATCGACCCACCTCTTTATCTTTAAATACTTCAATCCTCCAAAACATTCCGGGATAGTTGTTAGTGACAATAGGTTCAGTTCTAAAAAACAATTCACAATTCATTGCAGATAATTTACGAATAATACTTTTAGGAACTGATGGCGTATGAATATAAAATCGACATTTCCACCCTGGATATATTTTCGGTTGGAGTTTAGCATTTTCTATTGCTCCTTGAGTATATTTTGGATTGTCCCCAAAAATAGAAAATGATATCACCTTTCGCCCTGTTTCCACCAACCTTTTTCCTTTTCTAAAATTATATGTTAAACGATCACTTTTAACGTGTTTATGATTCTTATCATATAACTCATCTGATAATCCTTTACGCATGTGCTTTACAATTACCCGATCTGTGTAAACCAACTTACCTAATTCTTTTGCAACATCAGTAAACTCATTATCACAATAAAATGATTTGTAAGCCATATTATATACATAATGAAACCTATCATAATATTTCCTGCCCATTATGCTAAAAGTACTCAATCTGTCTGCAGAAATTCCATCATTAAAATGTAATACTCCATCTCCATCAGGAAAATGCTTTTCGAATTGTTTTCTTATTATATTATCATACCCCTTAACCAGTGGCCACATATCATCACTAGCAGCTATTAATATATCCCAATCCAGTTCTGTTACTCCAACATTATATGCCTGTATTTTTGTTTTATTTTCATTAAAACTAATTGATACTTTAGGAAAAAATGAAATAAGTTTTTTCATTTTATCATTGTTCATTGTCTCGTCATTAACATCACAACTTACATGAACCTGATAATTTTCCTTATCACCCAAAAAATCCAAATACTTAAAAAGATACTGCTTGAATCTTTCCGGTCTCTGTCGGGTTGGAAATTGTATTAATATCTTTTTCATATCCAATTCTCCTTTACCCACTTTATATTAACCTTGGGAAGCCTTGGTCGCCCATGAAAACAAACAATCTTTGTTTCCTCTGGTACTTCCTTCTTGCAATTTCTTTTATAACTGTAAATACCATTGATTAATAATTGCCAATGATTAAATTTTTTACCTTCTTTTATTAATTGTGCACCAATATAATCCTGATCACCCCTGAACCTTTCAGTATCCCTCCCTTTATTAAATTGGTCATACAGAAAATCAAACGCCCCATGATTTCGCCAACTCATAATACTGGAATTCATTAAATATGGATTACTCCGTTTTTTAGGATTGAAAGGTTGTAAAGCAATAAAATCATAATCTTGTTCAGTTAAAATATCAATGTTATTCAAAATTATAGTATCCAAATCAAAATACATAATCCGATCCGTGTCACTCAAACCCGCTCTAAACAATTCTACCTTACTCCACCAACCTTTCCAACTATGTTTTAATGGAATTGTTTTACAAAAATCTATTGTAGTATCGTCAGTCAAGCAAATAAACTCGTACGGCATGTTTAAATGACGTTTAACAGCGTTTTGCAACTTCCGTACATATATACTAGTAAAATCTCCTCCTAGCTTTAAAACGCATATAATGGTTGTTTTCTTCATGCTAACAATTCTTTAACCGTTACTCTTTTAAACTGCGTAATTGCACTATCCGGACAAGCATTCAATATCGTAACCCCTCTAATCAATGAATCCCGACGAATAGCTGTAAACCCAAGTAAATGTTTGGCAAACGGTAACCCCTTTGGATTGTTGTCCTTCCTACCTGCTGTTCCATATAAACCGTGCCAATGTTGTTTATAGGTTTCATTTAACTTCATATCAAAACCAACTAATACAATTCGTTTCACCCCAGCATTAACCGCTATACTAATCGCCGCCGCCCCACTATTTCCATTCCAACAAACGAAACCTGGATTTGGACTAATCCCTTTTCCATGTTTTGAGTTCTTTGGTAAATATTTAATATTCTCCTTTGCATACTTAGGTTTTGAAGGGCGTTCGTGGCTGGTTACTTTCAATCCTGGAAACTCCGCCAACCTAACCCTGTATTCTAAAAAGAACCTAGCATCACC
>SDBS01006400.1_pt1 | contig 11467 bp, 11 predicted proteins | sample 2277091 | NCBI WGS metagenome assembly SDBS01 (sample SAMN10404972, study PRJNA504765) | marine sediment metagenome | isolation source: marine sediment core GS10_PC15, 163 cmbsf | place: Arctic Ocean: Southern Knipovich Ridge | collected 2010 | reverse complement strand
TCTTCTTGATAACAAATATACTAGTATGTATTTTTTTCTTTCAGTAGATTCTTTTACGATCTCACTGTATTAATCTAATTCATTTCTTTCATTTCTCGTGCAAAAATAATCTATTATGCAATATTGTGAAAACAGCTGAGTTTATTATAAATTTCAACTTACACTCAAAAAATAATATTCAATAAATGAAGAAATATTTATATTAATTCTTGATATTTATCATTTTATATCACTTAAAAAAGATATACGCAACATCTATAAACTAAAGGAGTTAATTAACATTCCTGTAAGTACCATAAACCCTGTTTAATTTTTTATTATCCCATATTTATATATTCCCCGTTCTTATTTTAATCAAGATTACAAATTATACTCCTCATTTTCTTGCCATTCTGTTGTATATCTGGAATGAATGATTTCACCATGCACCTTTTTTATAGCTTTCTCTCTTTCTTCTTTATTTAGCTCAACATCACGATCTAATTTTCCTGAAATAATATCATTTAATAACTGCTCATCAGCAATATCTTCTTTTTTCCTACGCTCTATTTTTTCTTCCCTTTTTATAAGAGCTTCCTCTCTCTCAGTCCTGGCCAAACTAATAAATATCCTAAACAATTCCTCATTAAAAAGATAGTGTGTTCTTTCAATATTCTTTTTAATATATCCCCCTCTAACTAGTGAAGCTAAAATTGATTTAGTACTTACATTATTTTTTGATTTCTCACCAAATTCTATTTTAATCCATTCTATTGGTATTTTCTTAGGAAGCGTATTATCTGCTTTGCTTTTATACCTTGTAATGGCAATTATTAATTCACGTTCTTCTTCCGTCATTTCATTTTTTAAAATATTCAAATACTGTTCTTTTTTATCAGATTTAAGAACATTTTCAATTCCTTTTTTTACGTCTTCGAAAGTCATATTCGATTCGTTTCTCATAATAATAAAACTTTCATCACCAATCAAGTGGGGAATATGAGGAAATCCAGATGAAAGAGAAACAATAAGGTTTTTTCCTTTATCTTCAATTATAAAGGGCGGTTTCCAATTTGCGCTTGCATAATCTAATATATATTCCAATTCAGTCTCTTCTAAAATGGGGATTTTTATAGTTTTAACAATTCGAGAAATACTAGGATCTGCGCTGTGGAGGCGATTATAAATTCCAGTATTACCAGCTAATATGAAAAAAATATTTTTTGGTATTTTTTGAGACAATATTTCATGAACATTTCTAATAAAGTGTGCAAAATTAATATCGGGCGAAAGATAATCTAATTCATCTATCATTATATTTATTCCATAATACTTACCAGAACTTGTAATTATTTTAATAATTTTTGATAACTCAGATGTTAGAACTGTTGCAATCGCTGTTGGTGAATATTTAGGAGAATCAATTTTTGCCTCAATTCCAGCTTGTAAAATACCAAAATTTACTTTTATTGACGCTTTTTTATCCATATATTCAATACTCTTAAATTTTTCATTATATGCTTCTTCAAGAAAAAATAATATATTATAAGCTATTTGAGATAAATTATCTTCTTTATCGCAAGGAATTCTTACACTTAAATATTTTGGAAATTCACGATCAACATGACATCTTTCTAATAGTCTTTTATTGCCCATTAACATTTTTTGGAGTTGTATTCCTAGCGAAGACTTACCAATGCCTCTTGGTCCGTAAAGTAATAAATTCCTTTTATTATATAAATATTGAATACACTTTTTTATTTCTTTGCGAAGAGCATAGGCATTCGGATTGTCTTCAAATTTATCAACTTTAAATGGACTCGTTTCTCTTAATTTCCACATTAAAATTACCTCTTTTTAAGTGCATTTTGCACTAATTATAAAATGTCCACACATGCAAAGGAAATATATAATAATTTTAAACTATCTAGGTCGAGATCAAGCTATAGTGTGCATATTTTTACATACTCTTCCTTATAATAATAAACACTTTAATTATATATCACAAAAGGTTTGATTAGCGCAAGTAATCTTACCAATTCCGCCTTTTTGATTGATTAAAGCTATTATTTGCATGAAATTGTTTCTTTATTTAAACTCTTATTCCATCGATCTTTTCTTTTCATTAAGCAGATGCTCCTAAAGTCCAATCGTTATCTTTAATATTGAACCAATAATCGAAACAATAATATCAGGAACCCAATTATTCTTAAGAGAATCATATAACTTTGATATAACATTCTTGTCTGGAGATAAAGATTGGAGTTGTTCAGCAATTTTATCTAGTGTTTGAAGTAGAGCATTGAATTGCGCATCCTTTGCTTGTTTCCCGCGTTCTTGTGAAATCCGAACATCCCCCCCCTCGCAGAGACAATTTCTCCAATAGTGGTTGAACCTGGACCTCCTCCTGTTGTGGTGATACTCAAGCCTGTTCCACCATGTGATGTAATATGTTGACCAGTAACGTTAATATTGATATGAAATTGGTTTGGGTTATTTTTTAGAGATTGGATCATTTCTTCGATAATACTAACGGCTTCTTCAATTTCCACTATTTATTTCCTCCTTTTCAACCTGCCTTTTTTTAGTTGATTATTGTTATTGCTTGTATGAAATTAGATATGTTTATTCGTTTATATTTATTACAACATTTTTTCTTTTGCAAGTTTTAATCCAGACTCTCTCCACTCTTCTATTTCCTTGCCTAACTTTATATCAAATAATTTTTTGAATGTCAAACATCTGACAGCACTATCTATAGTAAATACCATAATAGAAAATAATGTCCAAAGATTCTGTCTTAGGACAGTTTCATTATATTTTTGATAATAACGTAGGCTTCCGTTTTTCAAATTTATTAAATGTGTGCAAGATCTGGGATCAAATGAAAAATGGGATGCTACTTTATTTAAATATCTTCTTAAACTTTCAAATTTACCATTTATTTTTTTTGCTCTTTTCCCAGCAGAGGGAAGTCTATTCTCCAGCGCTTCTTGAATTCTTCTTGGATCAGCGTAGAAATAATCTAGCAATTCAAAACATTCAATTGCTAGTCTCAGAATGGCTCCTGCTTCTTGAGCCAAACCATCCAATGATAAACTATAAATAGAAAAACAAAAATTCTTCCCTTTCAAGAGTGTAGAACCACAAGTCATACAAAAATTATCATTTTTTTTATCTTCGAAAATGCGCAATAGGGTATCAATCGTTATGAAACCCTTTTCAATATAACGTGCTTCAATTGATAATTTACTTTTTAATGCATTAAGAGATTCTTCTCTTGTAATCCAAAGATTCACTTTTCATTCCTTTGTTCTTACTATAGTATTGCGAAGTACTTCGTTGCATTAATATAATTTTTTATCTATATCCATTATACGACAAATCTTTCAAAAATCCTTCTTTTTTAAAAAATTCAAACAAAAAAGCCCTTCAGCAAAAGGCCAAAGGGATGGAAATGTCTTGGCTCCCCGGACAGGACGATTATAGAACTTTTTGTTGGGGTGAGATTACTAAAGGACTTCAAAATATCTATAAACTAAAGGATTTAATTAATGTTCCAAGATGTTCTATATAAAGTACTTTTTTACTCCTTTTCTTTATAGTGTAACTCTTACATCCCTATTCTTATTTTAACCATATATTATAAAAGTAGGTATGGCTATTTTAAGGAAAATTAGATAAAAAAAAGGACGATAAATTGTTGTAGAAAAATAAGAAATCGCATAATATTCTAAAAAAATGTTTAGATTCATTATAACAAAAAAGTATTTTCAATAAAAATATGCTTAAATTGTTAAGATCTTTCCTCTTTTAAATAAAAAAGCCCCTGCTCTTTTAGGGCAAGGGGTTTGGTAAGCATTTTTTTAGGTAATTATATACTTGACAGACACACATTTAAATAAATCCTTTATTTACACACTTTCGCAAGTAATATTAAGTTTTAGATTTTTTTCTTTAGTCATTTATTTTTTCCGTAAATTTCATGCTCTTTATCAAGACCAATTATTTCAAATATACAATAATGGTTAAACAAACCTATAATTCTGGTTTCTTCAATATCAAAAGCTTTAAATTGGAATAGTGATAAATCTTTAATTTCCTCATTATACTGTAGTTGATTAATATCAGTTGGTAATTTTTTTTCTGCCCAATTTACTTCATGAGCATGAAACTGATTAGCATTTATTATTTCTTGCCACGTTAGAGAGGACATGCCTTTCAGATGCTTAAAAAATATATGAAAGCTTTTAGCTGATTGTATTGTCTTAAATGAACACTTTTTACTATCGGATAAATAATAATTAAAAGCAAAAACTGGTTTCTTTTTTCTATATGCTGGTTTAGGTTTTACAATTTTTAATTGAGATTCCTGTTGAGTGGATTTTGGCTTTATTATTTTTAATTTTTTATTTTTCTTCCTCACTTATAAAAACTCTTATTTTTTAATATTTTTTTCGTACAATTTTGTATAAAAATCCTTCATTGACCCAATGTCTATTGCTTGAGATGCTGTTTTATGTGCTTTTTTCCAAGGGGCTTCGTTATGTGACAAATTAATCAAATCATGAGCAGAGTAACAACTGAATTGGTCATAGAACTCATCTAAGAATCTCAAGTCATATTTATTAAATTGCTCAATATTTTCTTCAAAATCTTCTTCAAATATAATAGGTGTATGTCTAGATTCTTTATATACATCATAAACACTTTTTACAACTGGTCCGAAATTCCAAGCTAAAATTTGATCATCAAATAAGGGTTTATCAAAATTAACTAAATACCATGCCTGTGCATAATATAACAATTTTTGCATTTTTAAATTTGTTATCAAATCACCTTCTTGGTTTACTTTATACAGGAAATATTTTGCAACATCTAGAGCTTTCATAATACCTCCTTTAATTTATAAATTCTCTATAAATAATTCTACTATTTTTTTGGTGGATAATTTAACGTTATTTACAATTTCTCTTGAAACTGAATAAGAGTCGACAATCTCCTCTCTAAAAAAAGAATCAAAATTTCTTTCTCGATTAAGAATAAACATTGACTTCATTTGAATGTAATACAATATCTAATTTATCATATTTTTTCCCTTTTGTGAGTTCATTTATTTGAAGAAAATGAATTGTAGAAATTAGCTCGTTAAAAATTAATGATAATAATGCAGAATTTCTTTTTTTTGACAAATCTTTGCAAAGCTCATTTACACTTAATGCTGACATTGTTTTCTCCTCATATGGGGTTGTATAGGAGATACTTTTGTCTCTATTTCTAATTAATTAGAATTCTAACACTAATGAGTTATAAATGTCAAATATAGATGAATTCACATAACAGTTTTGTTAACCGTTTGAAAGTAATTTTACCTCCCCCTGTTGGATATACTTAGAACCGATAAATTAATTATTTCTAATAATGACATTAAAAAAATCCCAATATAAAAGCCCTTCAGCTAAATGCCAAAGAGCTGGAAATTATCAAGCTCCCCCTATTGGACACGTTTAGAACTTTTAAAGAGGATATTGCAATAGAAAATATCAGATTAAATCAGTTAATTTTTCAATATTAAAGTAATATCTAAAGACTAAAAGGTGAAAACTATTAGACGAGTTTCGCAACTTTTGTATAAGTGATGAAACTGAAAAATTGTATTATAGGTTAGAAGAAATAATAATCAATTATTAAAATAATTTTTAAAAGTATAAAGCAAACTTGATGATTTCTACCTTTGTATGTTCCAATTAACTATTTCATTGTATTCTTTAGACTTGGTATTAATGCTAGTACTGACATATTTTCACTCAAACTTACATTTAATCTATTCCATACCATTATAAAACATTCAAAAAAGATATCTGTTTTACTTATATTTAATTACAAAAGGATTAATCGCTTTTTTTAGAATTAAAAATAAATATTTTTTAAATACTAATTCAATTTTTAAATCTGAAAAACTAAATTTGCATAACAATGATTTATGTAAAAATTAGCTGTGAAATATTTAGGTTATTTTAAAAATAAATTTTTAGGCTTATAATAATATATTTAATAAATTTATTCATTTATTTCTAAATGCTTTAAAAAAAACTATAAAAATATTAAAAAATATTAAACATATAAATATAATAAATGGAAGAACGCTGCCATTAAAGCCAACATCAATGCAAATGCTTGCAAAGAATTTTTACTCTGAATTTCACCAAGAAGCCATACTATTGGAATTAAAATAATCTTTGCATACCAAGAAAAAGATACTATTAACAAATATAATAATGTTGGAATAAATGTTGTATGCATTACCCAAAAATATGGCCCGTATTCAAAAGTATTACCACTTGGAGATTTTGCAATTAAAATATTCAAAGTCTCAACAATTGAAAGAGATTTTTCGCTAAATATTAATCCAAAATATAATGAAAGACATGCAAATAAAGAAGCGAAAATTATGTCTATTATAATTGCTATTGGTATTCTGTATATACTATGCTTTTTGATCGCCCATTTCAAAAGATAAAATGTTGCATACACAGTAAAAATGTCAAAAATAATATTTGAAATTATCATTTTAGTCGTTTTTGGAATCCACAAATCCGGCATAATTGTATGGCCAAAAGTTAGAGATAATAAAGTAATGAAAGAACTAAGGAAAATAATGATAATAATAAATAGAATACTCGCATCAATCTTATTATATTTTTCGGATAATATATCAAGCATACTGAAGGGTAAATATTTCATAAGTATAATAAAATATATAAATGTTACTGGCATTAAAAAAAGTGAGATGTAAATATTTGATTTTATAAAAACTATATACAAAATTAAAACTGGGGCAATATATAAAGAAGAACAAATAAAGGTGACAACTATAATTAGTATTAATAAATATTTATTATTTTCATAAACATGTTCGTCTAATTCAAGAAATATACGCATTATTAACAAAAAAAATAATAATCCAATAAAATAATAAATAAAAACTTTAAAGGGAATAGATATATTCATATAATGACAGACAGATGGCAATATGGCAATCAATAAGGTCCAAAAATAGTCATATTTTTTAGATTTAACATTTCTCTGGTAAGTTCTAATAAATAAAGACAAATTCAATATTTCTTTTTCAAAATTATCTATAGAAACAATTAATTTCTTTATAACCCTTTCAGGTAATTGTACCCATTTACTTTCATCGATAATCTTTAAAAATTTCTTGCATTTTATTTTAATGTACATATTTGCTCTGGGCATAAAAAATCCCATAAGCCCAAGCAATGCAGATATAAAGTATAGTATTCCAGAAATATGATTAAAAATTATCTTAATTAAATCTAACTTCATAATATCGCCTATATAATTCTCTTACCTTCCCCCTGTTCGCCTTGCAAAAGTATAAACGAAAAGTGCCATCATAAAAGCACCAATAAATGCTTCTGAACCTGCTAAAATTCTTCCCCATCCTTCAAGAGGTCTAAAATCACCATACCCTAAGGTGGTAAAAGTAATCAGACTGAAATATAAACTATCAGGAAAATTTTTTATTAAATTATTTTTTATAAATCCTTTAGATACCAAATCAACAATATTTCCAGAATTTTGATGAATAGCAGTACCTTGCAATTGGATTATTTCAGGATTTCCAATGCCAATAATACTAAAGCAGATTGCAAAGAAAAATATTATAAATACTGCTCCCGCTATTACATTTAAAGGCTTCTCTCCGTAACCATACAACATATTCAAAAAAGTTGAAGATGCCCATTCCCAAAGGTATCCTTTTTTTAACCAATTTAAAAAAGGGAATTTTTCTTTTTTTCCTGTAATCTTCAATTCCTTTAAATAAAAGTGATATGAATATAATAGTCTATTCATATCTTTTCTTTTTATATAAGCCCATTTTTCATCTTCGGTCTGTCCAAGACTGTTAAAATTATTTTTCAAGAGGTTATAAATTTCTTGAGCTTCATGAAATTTCATCTTTATTTCTTGAAAAATATGATTTTCTATTTGATATCTATTAATTTTTGTATTATTAAGCAATGCATCAGTAAAATCAATTGAAACACCTTTAACTAAATCTATTTCTAAATATGTATGTTCTAAGTGAGCGCGGTCAAAAGATATTTTTCCTTCTTTATTATTTGATCTGATAAATAATTTCTTTCCAGAAAATGTTTTTATTTTTGAGAAATTTAGGATTTTAGTGAAAAATTTTAATCTAAAATCAGCATCACCCTCAAAGGTAGCTTCCTCAAAATTAGCATCATGCTTGAAAGTTGCATCCTCAAAACCAGCATTCCCTTTGAATTTTACAACGAAAAAATTAGCATTATCAATAAAGGTTGTATTCATAAATTTAGAAAAATGCCCATTGAATTTAACAACTTCAAAATTAGCTATACTCATAAAAGATGTATTCTTGAATTCGGTATTCATCTTAAAAGTTGCTTCCCTGAAATCAGCTACCCCATTAAATTTTAAAAAATTAAAACGAGTAAAGCTTTCAAAATTTGTGCTTTTGAAGTCAGCTTCTCCATTAAAAGTTGTTGTAGTAAAGTTGACATCTCCATGGAAGGTTGTTTTTATAAAGATACTATTTCCTTCAAAGGTTACTCCCGTAAAGAAAGTTGTTTTCTTAAAAATTGTACTAATAAAATAAGTATCTCCATCAAATTTTATCCCAGAAAAGTTTACAACTCCCTCAAAGGTTGCTTCTGAGAAGGAAGCATTTTTAAAATTTGTAATATTTAGATCTTCTTTAACATTTAAAAACCCAATAAATACAAATTTATTAAAGTTGTAAGCACTATTTTCTTTTTTAATTTCCTGTACATATTCCTTTAATGCCTTCTTGAACTCTTCTTCAGTCTTTTCCTCTACGCCAGCATGAAAAATACAATATTCTGATTCATTATGAGCAGATCTTCCACAAATCGGGCATTTATTAGAATTTTTTTCTTCCTTATTCATAAATGACTCCTTTTGGATTTTATATTTATTCAAAATATAATTTACAAACTATAATTATGTAGGGTTAATCATTTTTCATAAAATCCTTTATTACCGTTGATTTATATCTACCTTTGGCCCAACAAGAAATTTCAAGAGGATTTTTATTAAAAGAGTTCTCTGAATACTCAAATAATGATTCTATCCTATCAAGAGTAGTTTTCTAACCAAATTAAAAGGATCTTGTAAATGAAATTTTTTGCATCAAGTAAGTTCATCTTTATTTTTGGAGCATTAAACACTTTTCCGTGTCTTGCCTGTTCTTTAACCGCTTTAATACTGTTTGCGGTTTGGGTAAAAATATTTATCATACTTTTATCTTTATCAGGTAGCCAACTTTTAATAATCTTTTCGCCAGACTTACCATTCCCATTACCTACTACATCTCTGATTACTTCGTAAACACAATAGAGATCTCTCCAATTATCTTTATCATAATGTAGAAAAATAAATGCCCTATAAAAATCGTCATCGCTTAATATCTTTTCGGTATATTTACCTAAATTTGTACTAAGCTCAATATTCTTATCGTTAGTCATTAAGCTGTTATTATTTCTAATAGTTAAACTACAATTAATCCAAGTATAACCTTTAATGAGTCTATTGCTTTTATCTAATAAATTAACTGAATTTGACTGTATATTACTATCTATTTTCAATAAAACTATGGATAGCCCATTAATAATATTTAATAATTTCTCGGCCATTTTAATACATTCATTAAATGATTTAACTTTCTTAAAATTTAGATAACTCGACCTAATAAGAAATTGACCATTTTCTTTAACAATATTTAAATCTATACTATTAAAATGTTTTGTTAAAAGTTCTAAATCTGTTTTATTCTCATTTAAAACTATAACCCATTCCATTAATTTCTCCTGATCTTCATTTATATTGAAGTAAATTATCATATCTAATATTGTAATATTCTTTTGCTTCTAAGAAAAATGAGCTTAATATAGTCCAAATGTATTTCAATTTTTGATTTTGTTTATATTTCATTTCAGCATCAATCTCAGATAAGATCATTAATAAAAATACAATACACCTATATACCGCATCTGATTCGATTTTCTCGGGATACCAATGTTCTTTAGGAATTTTGGTATATATACCCATAGCCATTCCAGTAAAAGTGTTATGGGATACTTCTGAAATTTCTCCATAATGGTCTTTATATATTTTTTGTAAAAAATCTCTTTTTTTAGGTGATTTTATAAATTTTTTCTTTAATATCTGTGAAGGAATTGGCCATCTCTTAATGTTTGTTTCTGGATCTTCTTTTTCCTTGTCAGATAGATTATAGTATTTAGCAATTTTTTCTATATAGTCTTTGAAGATATCAAGTAGCTCTTTGTCCTTTGGATCGTTTTCATATTTAGCTTTTCTTCTCTCATATTCCTTTCTCGAAGATTTATATCCATCTAATTCAAACCATCTCGAAAAACTCTTGGGATCTTCAATCAACAAACATATATTAAATAAAGAATCTAATATTGATCTGCTCAAAATATGGGCTTGTGCTGGATATTTAGGATTTTTCACAACAAGCTTTCTTGCAGCTTTATAGGTAATGTAACTTGATTCTAAGACACCCCACAAATTTAAATTAAAGTTCTTTGGCGGTCGAGTTTCGCATTTCAGTAAATTAATAAACTTTTCTATTACATTCTCTAAGGGATCATTTATTAATTTAAAATCAACTCTTTCAGGTTTTGGTAAATTTTTCGGTTTTTTAATGGACAAAAAATTCATTTCAAAAATAGCTCCAATTAATTATATGTTCAGCCTTTATATATTTACAATACTACACAATTTCCAAAAATCCTTCTTTTTTGTTGGAGATATTTTTTAATGGAGAGAATTTAGATGGTGTGAATTTTATACAGAAGACAAAGAACGGGTAGTGATATATTTTTTAAGATCAGCAAATTATGATAATGTTAACGCGGTATCTAAAAGAGGCCATATAGTGAAACTCCCCCAGCAGGAGCTGGGGGCATCTTTTAGCTACAAGCGAAAAACGAGCTTGAGCCCTTCGGGCTGCCGCTGCATCTCCAGACAGGAGTCTGGAGTTTTATGCGGCTCAATAAACTTTCCCCGGGAAGTATTACAAGCATTAATCAATTTATCTACATCATCATTATTTAATGATTCTCTTTTATGTTAGCATGGCACAGATTTCATCTATTTCAAATTAGTTTTGATGATGAAATAAATTATAGATTCCATTCGACTTAAAATTGCCCGAGATTGTTGTTCACTAAAAGGCTTTTTAATTTTATGAGTGCCCTTTTGTAATAGATCAAGAAATGACAAAACAGCCTCTACGTCTCTTTTAATAAACTGATTAAAAGGAGGAAAATTTATATTTCGATAGATATATAGTAGGCGTCCTTTGCGGGTAGGTCGGCCATCTTTCAGGTTATTAGGATCGTTATTCCATTCTTTAAATTTATTTTCGGGTGAT
>SDBS01006398.1_pt1 | contig 11470 bp, 10 predicted proteins | sample 2277091 | NCBI WGS metagenome assembly SDBS01 (sample SAMN10404972, study PRJNA504765) | marine sediment metagenome | isolation source: marine sediment core GS10_PC15, 163 cmbsf | place: Arctic Ocean: Southern Knipovich Ridge | collected 2010 | reverse complement strand
GCTGAGTGCCACACGCGCAAGCCGCGGAAAGTTCAAGCGCTCCTTTTTCTTGTATTCGGTTGCTGGCATTTTGATCATCAACTGCATTGCGTATGCGAACATGCTGCCGCTGATAATCGGTGCGTTCAACACCAGCGCCCCGTTTGCTAACCAACTGTTCATGCATCTGGCCATCACCCTCATTCGCGTGGCTGTTGCAAGTGCTGCTGTGGCGTTGATCATCACCACGTTCACCCGCACACGAGGCCACACAAGCAGACACACCGATACAACTGCCACAGCACTCGGTTTTGCACTCGGCGCACTCGCCACTGCCGTTATTGTGCTCATGGAAAAATACGCACCATCGCTCAAACCCTTGTGGGCAGAGTACGAAAGTGCCGGCTGTTTTGTGCCGCTGTTGGCTATCGTACTTGAATCACTGACTGAATTCATCACGACCACTGCTCTGTTCATGCTCATCATCAATTATCTGGCCGATTGCACTCGTTTTCTGCGCGCGCGCTTTGCGCCTGCACAAACAGTTTTGTTTCTGACACTGGTCAGCATTGCCCTTGGCACTGCACTCGTCGGCTCCGCAGGAATCGATCACCTCAGCACCTGGCTTGTGACCGGCTTTGTCGCTGGCCTGTTACTCCTGTGCATCAATCTGGTCATTGGATCCGAGCATCTTGAACTGGTGCCCGCGATTGCCGCTGCGTACACCGTGCTGCGCACGATGCAACAAGGCCTCTCGCATGCGTATCCAACTGTGTTCGTCGGCAGTCTTTTTGCGAGCGCTTTGATCATTTTCATCGCCTACCACTGGGTGCGAATATGCCGGCATAAAACAATGGACATGTAACACTTTCTCGTGTATCCTCCTTGATAGGGAACCATCCAAACAGTCATCGACTGAGCAACATCAGCAAAGGGGGAAATCAGTGTATCACACACACCGCCGACTACCGGTGGCATGTCTGTTGGCATCTTTTTTGTACTTGTCAGCACTCGGCATGCGCCCAATTGCACCATTCTCTCCCGCGCCGAAAGGCTACAAAACTCCAGAAGTTTCGTCATTTGAAGGACGATGGCAGCATCAGAATACGGATCCTACCATAAATCCTGAAGCCTACATTGCTGCGCAAAAAAATAAAACAGAAAAACCAAAAACACTGGATATCAAATACCTCCTCTTTGCGCCATCAAATCCCGACGATCCCCACATGCTGCGCGCCATTAGTACAAATACCAGCCGCGGGAACAGAGAAGCATATGAAAATACCACCCATGCCGTTGAAAAAGATGAATATGGCACCATTATTCGCCTACAACCCACAGACTGGATAGTATTCGACCTGGTGCGTGACGAAATTAAGAAAACTATTGGAGATAACGCGTCCATCATTGGCACCCTTCACGATTGGGCACCACCAAAGCGACGATGGAACCTCCGAAGAAGCTCACTGCTCAAGCTTTCGTTGCCACAATCACCCTCAGGTTCACCCTCAGATTCACCCTCAGGTTCATCAACAAGTTCACCCTCAGGTTCACCAACAAGTTCACCACGCTCTGCACGCACTCCGAAAGACTCGCCTCGGGCGCTGTTGGAATGTAATCACGGCAGAAGAAACAGCCTCCCCCCTCACGAGCCAATTCCTGCACGCACGCCTCGAGCACTGTCGAAAAGCACTCCTTGGTCGCCGTGACAAGGTAATCACGGCAGAAGAAGCAGCTTCCTCCCGCACGAGCCAATTGCGGCAATCCCCCTCGAAGAATAGAGGCAAGCAAAAACATGGTAAGCATTCGTATTCCCGCCGCCCTCTGCTGCGTTCTGCTGTTCGCAGCGACTGGCGTTGCAATGCACCCCAACGGATCACCGCCCAACTATGCGACTCTTGATCAAAGCCATGTTCCGCTGCTTGCATCTTTTCATGCAAGACACAGTCTTCAACTTGCCGATTCATTCAAAATAGCCTGGTACGCAGAAAGCTCACCACCAGATGCCATGATTTTTTGCACCCTTCTTGCAGACCCGCTGCGAGAACCGCTCATGCTCCTGCGCTACTGCAGCAACAGTGCCCAGATGCAAGAACGGTGGGTTTCCGTCGAGAAAGATGAGTCTGGTGTGCCGCATTTCATCGAGCACATCGACAAAGAAAGACGCTGGCTCACCTTCAATCGACATCCCAATTCGAACCACGTGATAGAAGACTTCCATCGTGACCAAGAGACAAAAGAACTCGGCACACTCGAAGACTGGCGGCCAAGGCCAGAAAGCAAAGTCGGCTGTGCCCTCTTGGAGAACGTACCATTCTCCCCACCGTCATCACCACGATCAGTGCCGACATCACCACGGAGCACGCTCGTACGACAGCTTTCACTCAACCTATCGCGTTCTCCACTCCGCACACACCCCTCCTCCGCCGGCAACTCACCACGTGACAACAGCCCCCTGCTCAGCCGATTGTGCCGTTCGCTGGGCAATTCACCGCGCGGTAACACACAAAAAGAGACGTACCACGTACGCTTGCCCGATAAGAGCGAGTAACGTTTTTCTTGCGTAAAACAAGAATCTATGCCTATCTTGTCAGCAGTTAAACGAGAGGGTAGTCAAGAGGATTGGGTACGTGACGAAGTTTCTGCTCTGTTCTGCTTTTTTTGTGCTCTGTGCAAGGTCTCATCGTGTGCATACGATGGACGGTCTTTCGCTTGCCGCAAGTAGCATTCTCGGCGATTTCGCCATAATCGCCAAAGAAGAACCAACACAGCCGCCAGTACCTCGGAACCCCGATCAGCTTGTAAAAGATGTCGCGTTTTTCGCCTGCAGTGTAGCCCAATTGCGCGAGCAGGTCACCTGCATGCAACAGCAACTCGATGACAAACTCACAAATCTCAACGACCGTCTGTCCGTGCTTGAACGCATGCAGAAAGCCAATCTCACGCTGATGGTTAAACAGGAAGTGGCCAAGAGTGCCGGAGAAACACTCGCCGCCCTTTCAGAAAAGACCGTTGAGATGACGCTTGTACAAGCCGAGCACAATGAGCAACTGCTCAAGCTAAGGAATATATATGAACGCCAGCCACTCGGTAAAATGCGCCCCGTCGACAAATCACACATCCTGCAGCGTATCGGCATGCTTGAAAGCCAAATGACAGGAGTACTTGCCGAACGAGACATTCGCGTGAGTACACAAACTGAACAAGCCAAAGAGATTGCGATACTCAAAGACGTGGTAATCGGACTGGGCGGAAATTTGGATGATTCGGTTCTTTCAACGCCATACCAAAAGGAGACAGCGCCATGTTCACCACACACCGCCACTCAACAATGAAATTACACCTTTGTTGTTTTTTATTGACTGGTGCAACACTGCACGCGATGAGCGAAATGAACCAGTACAATGCGCGCGTTCTTTTGCAAGGCACAAGCAAGGACGGCACACTTGCCGGCGAAGACATGGAACAAAAAATGCAGTGTTTTACCGATGCACTCAAACTCATCACCGGCACATACACCGCCCTGCAAGACTGTTCTCCGTACAACCCCTACTACCTAAAATCGTTCACCATCCACAGCAAACTCCTCTCATCGACAGAATACGCTGAGCACAAAGAAGCCCTCGCAAAACTCAATACACACTATGGCATGCAGGAAGAGGAGCCAGAAATCGTCCCGCGTACGCTTGGCTGGGGTGAGTGGCTAGCCTCTCCAGTTTGGGCGCCTAGTGTTGCGCACGAGCATCCCATAGCATTCAAGCAGCCCATGGGCATACCCGCGCTTATGGCAATCTATCGATGCGCACCGGAAGTTGCGTCGATAGAGCCATGCAAGCTGGCGCAGACCGATAATGGCGGCGACATTTTCTTAAGAAAAGCCAAGAAAGCCAGCGACTTCAACTTGCTCTTTTGCAAGGAGGGCGCAAAAACTATTGTTTGCACATGCTCAAAATACGGTACCATAAAATCAAGCTTCGAAAGCCAAACTCGCGAGCAGCTGCGCGCGGTGCAAGACAAGGCACAGGCAGGAATCAACCCACTGGAAGCACAAGCAATCTACGACCGCATCATGAAAAAATACGCCGCGCCAACAATTCTTCCACCAAAAAAAGATGTAAAACAACAAGATTTGTGATGAAAAAGTACTCAGGGATGTAGTGATCATGCTGGGCGGAAATCAGGATGATTCAATTTTCAACACTCATACCAAAGGGAGGAAGCATCATGATGAATACACGACGTTACGTAGGAGCAACTCTGTACCTGCTGCTTGCAAGCACCATGCTGCAGGCAATGGAGCAGACGCGGGGGGCACCAAATGCCCTGGATAAAATCGATGCGCGCACCCTCATGCAAGGCATGTCGACAAATGGTTTACTCACTGATGGACCTTTCAAGCAAGAACAGGTTGCTGCGGCAGTTCAGCTACTCTCAAGTTGCTTCGCGCCGTTCAGCGAAAGTACTGCATACGATCCATTCAACCGCAAGTCCTTCATTCTTGAAACCTATGCATATGGGGGAAAGAACTACACAAAGCAGAATGGCATCCTCGACGCGCTCACCAACCACTTTGGCGCAACCAGAGACTCGAAAATAATCCCGCGCGGTATGATCGGCGGATTGGCCGCACAGGGTATGTCCTTCGCAGTAACTCCCGCTACCTACTATGGACACACCATCAATCTTGGCAATGATTGGAACACCAAGGGCATCGTTGCCATTGCAGCAATCATTGCATGCATCCCGCAGATGTACAGCGTGAAGATGGTTGACCGGAAAGGCAGAAACGATGACGCGGCAAATTGCTTCATGGACCGCAGCAAAAAAGAAGGCCAGTTCGACCTCACCTTCTGCAATGGCAAGCAAACGCGAGTTTTCACTTTTGATCCAAAAGACGAGGGCAAAAAGTTTGCCGACTTCAAAGAAAGCTCTGCAACACTCGCGCAGCTGCGTGCCGCGAAAGATAGGGGCCCAGATGCAGTTGACAGTGCAGTTGCCCAGGCCGCGTACGATGCCATTGTAAATCCACCGCAAGAGGCATCCAAAGAAGACGATAAAAAGGAAACCGAATAATAACTGAAACCTGTACAAAGTAAAAAAACCGTACTAAACTTCCGCCCGATCTTGACATCATCACATGGCGTGGGTCTTCTCACGCCATGTGCCATTTAACTTCTCAGCATGATTGGGGTTTCCATGCATCGCACGTCATATCGCACATCAAAAAAACTTTATACCGCTTTTCTTTTTGTTTCTGCTTGCGGATTTTCTACGATGCATGGCATGGAAGGAGGAGATGGCGCATCAGGCGATGGTAACAAAGCCGGGGTCCCTCTGCTTTGCCTACGCCGCAGTGCGTCACCAAACCGACGTCAACCGAGCAGTCTTACGCCACATGGCTCTCCATCTCCATTGCTAAAAGCCGTGCACAGCCATACGTCACCGACACCCTCACCGCGTACGCCTCGAAAGCCGCTGATCAGTCCCGCGCGACGCGCAATTTATTCCCCACGCAGGCCTCAACCAATGCATGCCAAACACATTGCTGGTCTTCTTACACTCGGCTCAAGCATCGATGGGAAGCTCGGTAGTTCTGAAGCATACCGAACTGCATTGGCGCTTATGACCGTGATTGGCCAAAAATACTCCGAATACGCGTTTGCCGAGGTGGAGGGAACATTTGATACCTCAACACTTTTTGTTTCGGTTTCCAACAGAGAACTCTCTGTACTGGATGCACTCAACATCCACTTCGGTGCAGAACGCACCCCTCTGACAGGTGAGGATTTTCTTAATCGATTTAGCCCTTCTCCACGTGGCGGCAATATAACGAATATTCTCAAGAAGCCAAGCGGCGGAACGCGTTCGCAGTGGTATAAACTATCACTCAATGGGCAGTATGACGTGTCGGTACTTCAAAGAGTGTACGAAGAAATGCCGGGCTGCGGAAAAGCACACCGAGCACAGCGTCTTGCAACCAATTATTCACCAAGTACCCACTCGAGCCAGCCAGAAAGCTGGACGGTAAATCTATTGATATTAAACGACGAGTGGCACTTCGCTTTCACCCATCGTGGCGAAATCAATATCGTGATATGTGATCCCAATACCAAAACAATTAAAAGATTTCAAAAAAATGGTAGCATCAGTGATCTTTTGCCCTATAAAGGTATTGATCCACTCGGCAAGTGGAACAACAAAGAGACTCCCGTCCAACTTTACAACAAATTATTGGGCCCAACAAATGATGCCTGCAGACTCATTCGCCGGTTCGTCGACAAGAGCCCCAGCGACATTCTTGCAGCAATCAAGGCTAACGAAACAAGCAGTTCGAGTGAAAGCGAAACCTCGTCGCAAAGCTCCAGCCTAAGTCGCTCCGATGGTAGCACATGCAGTGAAGCGGCCACCTCACCACGCAACATCGATGAGGAAAATAGCTAAGTATTCGGTTGTACCGGGCACCTCGAGTGCCCGACGTAGCCAACGGCGAAGACGGGTGTATCGAGAGGCCAATCCGGTTTCCCTCGATATAATTCGCCTTCGCTCAAGCTTCGGCGAATCACTCGGGATGCCCGGGTTAATCAGCGTCTCCTGATGCAAGCAGCGTAACCACACTCGTATACCTTCGAGATCGAGCACAATCCAGTGGCGTTTGCTCGCCACTGGATTGTGCGTCTCTATCTGCACCGTGGTCAAGCAACAACTGCACCAGTCCCACATTGCCCCAGCATGCTGCCCAATGTAGTGGCGTCATGCAATTTTTGTCGAACACATTTACCCTTGCGTCTGCTTGAATATACGTGCGTGCAAGACGCCTAACGCGGTCTTTTGAGTCCGGCGATGTCTGATTTTGCTTGCACACGCCGATCAACGCCAATGGATCATGAAACACCGTGCGCTGTACCTTCAGGCAAAAGGATAGATATGAAGCAAGATCCTTATGTTTTGCGTATTTGGCAGCCAAAGCTGGATTGACTTTTTTACTACTCGGAATAGCAACGCTCGCCCCCGCCGCTAACAACAATTGACACGCCTTCATATCACCAAGCGATGCGGCGCGATACAGTGGTGTCCGGCCACACATGTCACGCAGATCAGGGTTCGCCTTTTGTTCCAGGAAGGCAGACATGATATCATACCGCCGACGCTTGACTGCACCGTGCAATGGCGTTTCTGCCGTCGCAGGATGCGCCATATTCAAATCTGCATTGTGCAAGCACAGAACATCGAACATGTCTTTGTTCCAGTAATCAACAAGCAGATGCATCACGCTTCCCAGATGCCCCTCGCACACGTTTGCCCGCGCGCCAGTCTGGAGCAACAGTCGCGCCATACGAACCTGCCGATTTTTGACCGCACAGTGCAAAGGCGTCTCTCCGCCATCTCCGCAGCTCACTACGTTGAGAGGTACACGATGCGCGAGCAGCACACGCACCACATCCTCATGACCGCAGCATGCCGCTTTGTGCAGCGGCGTTTCACCGTGCTCGTCTTGCACCGCACGATTGGCACCCAACGCTATGCACGCGCGTACCAAGCTCGCATTGCCACAGCAACACGCATCTAAAAAATCTTGTAAGCACGTGCGGCGCGTAAGCACGCAAGACGCATAGACCAAATATTTTGCGTCATGATCTACACAGGTGAGCGCGCAGTGATACGGCGTCTGTCCGGCCCGATTTTTCAGGTCAATTTTTGCACCGTGCTTAAGCAGTAGCCAGGCTTTGTGTGCCGCATACTGCGGCGGATTCTGCAACAGTGAATGGAGTGCTGTGTTTCCCGCCAAGTCCTGAGCATTGGGATCTGCCTTGTGTTTCAGCAATGAATCAACTGAATCAGCATCCGCAATCGTCACGGCGTCTTGCAGCGGAAGATACCCTCTGTCGTCCACACCACTGTTGGGGTCCGCTCTCGCGTCGAGCAGGACATCAAGCATGATACGTCCATCAAACAGGGTGCGCCCATCAAGCATGCTACGTTCCCTGTGCCAAAGAATCGCAGCGTGCAGTGGGGTGAGTCCGTAATGATTGCGATGACTATGCGAAACACCGTGAGTGATGAGCATGAGCGCTATCTGAGGATACTCTGCTGCGACCGCCGCATGCAACGCATTGTTCCCCTCAGTGTCCACTTGGTTACGCGCAGCACCCGCTTGAATGAGTGGCAGGATTGACTGAATACTTCCACGACTGCTCGCCTTGTGCAAAGCAAGCGGATCCGACGCCACCAACTCTGCCGCAAGTTCCTGTGCCACGCTTACGCCGTGCGCGGGCTCGAACACCGATTCCTGCATGGCACGCAAACATGGTGTAGCTGAAAAAGCGAGCGCGCAGACAACCACGCACAGACTTTGTAACTTCATTGTTTCTCCCCAAAAATGCGAGCAGAATTACGAACCTCGCTTCAGGCTTTCAATTTCATGCGCCGTAAGCATGCGCCACTGCCGGTGACGCAGACCCTTCTTGGTTAGACCGGCGTAGCCGATGCGGTCAAGTTTTTTCACCTCGTGACCGAAATGCTCAAAAATACGCCGCACAATGCGGTTGCGCCCACTGTGCAGGGCGATGATAATTTGGCGCTTGTCTTGCTGGTCGGCATACTGGATTTCATCAGCTTGAATAGGGCCATCTTCTAATTCAAGCCCCTCCACAATGGTGCGGCGATCACGAACCGACAGTGGTTCGCTGAGGGTAACGTGATAAATCTTTGCAACTTCATATTTTGGATGCGCAAGCCGCTGTGCCAAATCACCGTCATTGGTCAGCAGCAACAAGCCGGTTGTTTCACGGTCCAGGCGACCAACTGGATAGAGACGCTGCTCACCTACATCGGTAACAAGCTCCATGACTGTTTTACGCCCCTCTGGATCACGCAGCGTGGTCACGTAGCCTCGCGGCTTGTTGAGCAAGACGTACACCTGCTGCTCGCATGCTACCTGCTTGCCATCGACGGCAACACGATCACCTGATGCAACCCGATGCCCCGGCTGCTCAACAACCTGATAATTGACCGTCACACGCCCGGCCTTGATCAAATCAACAGCCTTGCGACGTGAGCAGATGCCACAATGGGCAAGGTAACGATTCAATTGCATGTCACCCACATTTGTTGATTATTTTGGTTGTTCGAGCCTTGCCAGACTATCATAAAATCGTTACATTTGTGGATAGGCGGCCCCAAATCTCTACTATTTTTTTATTCCATAACCTTTCACAGGAGAGCCATGTCTCGCTTATGCGAAGGCTCATCGTGGTCAGTTGTGCGCGCACTCGTGCATCGCAACCTTTTGGTCATTGGGACCTCATACCGCGATAGTCTCATCAACAGTTCCGTTATTGCCTGCGTCGATTCGTTCATACTCGGCTATTTACTGCCGATGGTCGGCATATCTGGCGTGGTGCCGGCGGCCATGTTCTTAGGTACCGTACTGTTCAACTGCATGATTGTTGCACACGTGCGCGTTACCGGCATCGTATACGATCTGCAAGGCACCCAATTTACGCATTCCCTGCTGACAACACCGGTATCGCTGGCAGGATTTGTTTTCGCGCAGATCCTCAGCCTCGCCATCGAGCTGGCCAATATTTCGCTTCCGGTGCTGCTGCTTGGTAAGTTGATACTCGGCGATGTGCTGAATTTTGCTCACGCTCAGTGGCCAATGGCAGTACTGGTTTACGTGGTCGCGCTTGCCATGTTTTCTGCGCTGCAACATTGCATGGCTTTTGGCCTTTCATTTGAAACGAACATGCAATCAGCGTTTTCTCGCATTCTGATACCAATCGCCTTTTTGGGTTGCTTCAACACACCTTGGGGACGCATCGCACAGTTTTTTCCAACACTAAAATATCTGTTTCTCATCAGTCCCTTCACCTATGCAATTGAAGGACTGCGCGGCACGTTGCTTGGCTACGCTACCATACCGGCCCCTTACTGCATCCTCGTCATGACTGGCTACCTGGCACTGTTCGCATGGGGTGCCCATCGGGCACTGATAAAACGTCACGATATTCTCGCCGACTACAAGCCATCAGGAGATGCACAATGAGCACCACACTCCGCGTCTTTTATTGGATGCTCCGCCGAGACCTGCACCGGTACCGACAAAATGCGGTTCGTTACCTTGTTGACTTCGGCCTCATCTATCCCGCTTTGTTTGCACTCTCGTTTGGCCTACTCCTACCAACCATAAGCCTCGGGGGCTACAACCCGTACATTTCAACACTGTTCATCTGCGGTTCGACGGTGTGGATTTTTTGGCCAATCACGTGGAACATTAATCATGCCATGCTCTATGACCTGAAATTCGATCAGTTTACGCAGTATCAGATGAGCATCATTCATCCGCGGCTTGTACTCCTTGAACGGTTGCTGTTTTGCACACTCGTTGCCTTCATCAACACCCTGCCGTTTTTGCTGGTCAGCAAACTTATACTAGGCGATATATTTTTGACCGCTCATGCAAACTGGCCACAGCTGATCACAATGATTCTGGTCGCCAGTCTTACATCAGCAGCCACCACACTCTGTGCTGTTTGCTACCTGGAAGACGTACGTGCAGCTAATTTTGTCATTCGTATATTTGTGCCGATGAATAACCTGGCCGGTCTTTTCACACCCTGGCATATCATGAACAAGCTGTCGCCAACGCTTGGCACGCTCTTGCGCATTAATCCGATGCTCTACATACTCGAAGGCATTCGCAGCACGCTACTCGGTGGAACAGAGTTCATTCCGTTTGCCACCTGCGTACCAATGCTGCTCGGCTGGACCGTCATTTTTATGCTCCTTTCCTTCTACTTTTTTAAACGCAAAATGGACCACCTATGAGTACGCCAATTCTTGAGGTCAAAAATCTGACCAAAATTTACCGAGCCCGTGGGCGCTGCACCCGTGCACTCAACAAGGTCAGCCTACAAATCAACGAGGGCGAAATTCTGGCGCTGCTTGGGGTGAACGGAGCTGGCAAGACGACGCTTTCTTCAATCTTGGCAACACTCCATCCGCCAACTGAGGGAGAAGTGCTGTACAAAGGTGAATCGATCTACGACAACGTCATGGCATACCGCCGCACTCTGGGCCTGTGCCCGCAAAAACCAAATCTTGATCCGTATCTGAATGTAACGGACAATCTGCGCTTTGCCGGACGCTACTACTTGCTCCCCGCAGAAAAGATTGAGCAACGACTTGAGCAGATTATGAAACAGTTTGGCCTTGAACGCTACGCCCAGTCACAGATCAGTGAACTGTCTGGCGGCTGGAAACAACGATTATTGATCGCTCGCGCACTCATGCATGAACCGAAGATCGTGATTCTTGATGAGCCGACGGTTGGGCTCGATCCCGAGATCCGCCGTGCGCTCTGGCAGATCATTCGCGACTTGAAGGCTGCAGGCGTGACCGTCATCTTGACAACGCACTACCTCGATGAAGCAGATGCACTTGCTGATCGTGCCTGCATTTTGCACTTGGGTAACATTTTGATGACCGAACG
>SDBS01006397.1_pt1 | contig 11471 bp, 8 predicted proteins | sample 2277091 | NCBI WGS metagenome assembly SDBS01 (sample SAMN10404972, study PRJNA504765) | marine sediment metagenome | isolation source: marine sediment core GS10_PC15, 163 cmbsf | place: Arctic Ocean: Southern Knipovich Ridge | collected 2010 | reverse complement strand
GACAGTATATTCAGTCAATTCTGTTTGGGAAAGTGATTGGGATTGAAGATTGATGATTGTCAATCTCCAAAATATTCCTGCCACACTGATTCCACTTGCAAAATGGCTTAATCAGCATATAAAAAGGAAAAACATTAGAAAAATGGAAACCGGTTTGGAAAAAATAGCAGGACATAACAAAATGGAATCCCAAGGAACAGCAAGGCCTCGAATATGGTTAAGGGTCGCCAGAATAGCGGTTGTCATCATCATTTCCCTGCTAATAGCGGCTATGTTTGTCAAGACCCGTCCAAAGCCCCAGCAGAAGACCGTGAATAGACTGGGTCCACTGGTTGATGTGATCCAGATCCAGAAGACATCTCCCAACATGATCATTGAGGCTTACGGCACTGTGCGATCCGGAGAGAGATTGAGCCTCACTGCTGAAATCAGCGGGAGTATCGTGGAGATGTCTCCGGATTTTGAAGAGGGGGTCTATTTTCCCAAAGGGTCTTTTTTGATACGCATTGATCCACGTAATTATTCCCTCCACGTGGAAAGGTTCCAAACAGAGATCCGCAGCTTGCAGGCGGAATTGGCTCGTGTAGCCCAGGAGGAAAAAAATCATAGGACCACGTTGAAGATTGCTGAAGAAGAACTGGACCTGTCCAAGTCCGAGTTCGACCGGCAGTTGGCTTTGGCCAAGAGAAAAGTGGTTTCCCAGAACGAACTGGACCGGGTCCGGAAAGGCTGGCTGACAACCCGCCAGAAGACCCAGGACATACAAAATTCCCTCCTGCTCTATAAATTCCGCGTGGATCTCTTGAAGTCTCAGCGTCAGTCTGTTCGAGTGCAACTCAAAGAAGCTAAACTGGCCTTAGAGCGGACAGAAATAAGGGCGCCATTTGACTGCCGGATCGCTAAGAAAATAACCGAAACAGGCCAGTATGTGATGGCAGGGACACCTTTGGCGGAAATATACAACGTGGGGATCATGGAAGTGGAGGTGCGCATACCTCCCCGCGAAGCCATATGGCTCCATTTCGGTACAGGAGAGTTCATAGATCCAAAGGGGAGGGATCCTGCCAAGGCCAAAATTATCTTTGAAACAGCTCTTCAGGAGCTTTCGTGGGATGGATTTGTGTCGAGGGTCAAGGGCCAGATGGAGGAACAAACTCGCACATTACCCCTTGTGGTCGAGGTGAAAAATGGTCATCCCTCCCAAGGGCACCCAATTCTTCCGGGGATGTTTGTGATGGTGGAGATTGTGGGCAAAAAGGTAGATGATCTCTTTCTTTTACCGAGGGAAGCGGTTCGCGAAAATAGCAGCATTTATGTAGTAGACAATGGCAAGATAGAGGTGAGACCAGTGGAAATTCTCCGTCGTTCGGGGGATCAGGTCTACGTTAAAAAAGGGGTTTCCCATGGGGAAAAAGTGGTCACACGGTTTCCAGGGGTGCTTTCCGAGGGGATGAAAGTACGTGTCAGGCAAATCCCTTTTGAAAAGGAGACCCCTCAATGAGATCAATAGCCCGGTGGTCCGTTGAACATAGAGTCACGGTGAACATCCTGATGGTGTTTATCATCATCGTTGGAGTGATGAGCCTCACAAGGATGAAGCGGGAGGTCTTCCCTTACTTCACCTTGGATCTGGTCTCTGTTAAAGTGCTTTATCCGGGTGCAAGTCCGGAAGAGATTGAAGAGGGTATCGTTCTCAAAATCGAGGAAAAAGTGAAATCGGTTCAAGGGATAAAGAGAATTATCTCCTCGGCCCGGGAAGGGCTTGGGAAGGTACTCTTGGAACTGAAAGAGGACGTGGAGGACGTCCAGAAGGTGGTGGATGAGGTCAAAACCCTGGTTGATACTATTGATACATTTCCCGAAGATGCGGAAACGCCGCTCATCCAGGAGATTACAATCAAAGATGAGGCCATTAACATTGCCGTTTACGGTGATGTTTCCGAAAGGGACCTGCGCCGGACCGCTGAAAGGATAAGGGATGATCTCCTGACCCTCAAGGAGATTTCCCAGGTGAACCTTACCGGTGTTCGGGACTATGAGATATCGGTTGAAATCTCAGAGAACAATCTTAGACGCTACGGGCTGACCTTTGACCAGGTAACCGCCGCTTTGAAGAGCGGCAGCCTTGATCTACCAGGTGGAGGGATCAAAACGGCCGGTGGGGATGTCCTCATTCGTGCCAAGGGCCAGCGGTATACGGGCCGGGAGTTCGAGGAGATCCCCCTGATTACCTTAGCTGATGGCACAATGGTTCGTTTAGGTGATGTGGCTCATGTGCTTGACGCATTTAAGGACACAGACCAGAAGGGCCGTTTCAATGGCAAACCAGCGGCCTTGGTCCAGGTGAGGAAGACACGGGATGAAGATATGATACTTATTTCCCGGGCCGTCCACACCTATATCCAGGAAAATGAACATACACTCCCACCGGGAATCCACATGGCGGCCTGGGCAGATCTCTCACTGTTGGTTCAAGACCGCATCGACCTCCTTTTGCGGAACGGAACTCAGGGGATCATTCTGGTATTCATCAGTTTAGCACTTTTCCTCCGGATAGGCCTTGCCTTCTGGGTCGCCCTCGGCATTCCCATCTCTTTCATGGGCGCCTTTTGTGTGCTTTACTGGTTAGGATCCAGCATCAACATGATTTCGCTCTTTGCCTTTATTATGACTTTGGGGATTTTGGTGGATGATGCCATCATAGTGGGGGAAAACATCTATGCCCATTACGAAAGGGGGGAGCCTCCCCTGAAGGCTGTTATTGACGGCATGGCTGAGGTGGGCGGTCCCGTACTCATGGCTGTAAGCACCACTGTGGTGGCCTTTATGCCGCTCCTCTATATCAGCGGGATCATGGGAAAATTCATCAAGATCCTTCCCACGGCGGTCATTATAATACTCGTGTTTTCATTATTTGAGGCCTTTTTCATTTTGCCGGCACACTTGGCTCACAGCCTGGAAAGGGATCAACGTAAAATCAGGAGTAAGAAAAGGCTCGATATCCGTCTGTTAGATCGTATCCATCAGGGCATGCAGTACACCATCAAACATATTTACGCCCCGGCCCTGACATGGTCACTCAATAATCGATATTTCACCCTTGCCCTGGCAGGTGGAGTGTTTGTTATGGTTTTGGGCCTGGTTGTGGGGCAACATGTCCCCTTTGTTCTGTTTCCCAAGACAGACAGCAATTATTTGCAGGCCCAAATCAGCTATCCCCTTGGCACGCCCGTAACCATAACCGACGCCTCTATAAAGAGAATCGAGCAGGCCGCTTCCCGGCTGAACAGGGAATTGTCTCATGCCAGAACAGACGGCAAGGATATCGTTCTTTATTCCTTCAGCCTTGTGGGGACCATTGCCAGCCAGGGATTTGAAGGAGCGGAAACGGGCGGCCATGCGGGCCAGGTCTTTTTGGAACTCCTTCCTGCAGAGGAACGGTCTGAGACAGCCCTTCAAGTGGTCAACCGCTGGAGGGACCTGGTTGGCGAAATTCCTGGCGCTGAGAAGGTCTCTTTTTCCTCATTAGGGGGTCACCCCGGTGGAAACCCCATTGAAATTCAGCTCATAGGAAATGACTTCGGAGAGCTTAAAGGGGCAGCCGAAGAACTCAAGGCTGAAATCGCTGGATACCAGGGGACCTTTGATATTACAGACAACTTCAGACCGGGCAAGACAGAGATTAAGCTTAAGGCCAAAGCAACGGCACGTCCTTTAGGGATCACCTTAGCGGACCTGGCACGCCAGGTCAGGCAGGCATTTTACGGGGATGAGGCGGTGCGGGTCCAGCGTGGCAGGGATGATGTGAAGGTGATGGTCCGGTACTCTGAGCCTGAGCGACGGACCTTAGGCACCATTGAAAAGATGCGAATACGCACGCCTAAGGGAGATGAAGTCCCGTTTTCAGAGGTGGCTGATGTCGTCTATGGCCGAGGATATTCGGTGATCAATCGCATCGATCGTCACCGTCAGATTACGGTTGTATCAGATCTGGACGAGAATGTTGCCAATGCGGAACAGATCATTGAAGACCTGGGCAGGAATTTTCTCCCCGGCCTTGTCAAACGCTATCCAGGTATCAGGTATGGCTTTGAGGGACAGAAGAAGCGCAGCAATGAATCGGTAAGCAGTCTGTTCAGCGGGTTCGGCATTGCTATCTTAGGCATCTACCTCCTTCTTGCAACCCAGCTCCGTTCCTATGTTCAACCGATCGTTATCTTGGTGGCCTTGCCATTTGGGATTGTGGGCGCCGTCTTAGGGCATCTGGTGATGGGATTGTCCCTTACCCTTCTAAGCCTGTTCGGCATCGTGGCCCTTTCAGGGATTGTTGTGAATGATTCCATTATCCTACTCGATTTTATCAACCGCGCCATCCGGAACGGCACACCAATCATGGAGGCAGTTGAGCAATCAGGAAAAGCCAGATTCCGTGCCGTGGTCCTCACTTCACTGACCACCATTGCCGGTCTTCTCCCCCTTCTTCTGGAGCGGAGCTTTCAGGCACAGTTTCTTATTCCCATGGCCGTGAGCATCACTTTTGGGCTCATGGTCGCCACTTTCCTGACACTCCTCTTTGTGCCAACGCTTTATCTGATTGTGGCAGAAGGGACCGCCTTCTTAGGCCCATTTTTTGGGTTGAAACCAAAAGAATCGCTTCCCTCAGTCCCGGGTCGTCCCACATAAATCGAGTGAAATAGAAATCGGACAGGCGAATAGATGACGATAGGGCAAATAATGGGATAGACGAATAAAGGATGATTATGATTAATGAAATCGGGCATGATAGACGAGGAACAGGGGTAGCTGAGGAGAGAGGCTCGCCTTGAATCCGATCAGTTAGGGTGAAACCAGAAAAGGCTATCAGTATAAAAAGCTCTGATTTTTCATTGACAAACATAGTGTACTGCATTATTGATTTATTCGTAACGGTTCCCTGGCTCAGGGATCAGAGATTGCTGGACTAAAAAGAATCAGAGAAGAATAAGACATGAACAGAAAGATCTTGTTAGCAGGTTGTTTAATCATAGGACTTGTGTTTCTTTCCTTTAAAACCGGATTTGCAGAGGAACCAAAAAGGATATTATGCCTTGAAGCATATGATATGCTCAATACTGTTCCGGACACCTATCTCATCGATGTCAGGACAAGGGCAGAGTATCAGCTTGTGGGACATCCGATCAACGCCTATCTGTTTCCTTACATATTTATGAGTAATAAACTGAGGAAAAAGGGCGAGAAATACGGCTATGGAATCAACATTAAGAATAAAGCGTTTATAGAGGAGATAGGTAAAGTTTTCAAGAAAACAGACAACTTGCTTATTATCTCCCGTGACGGAAGGCGAAGCGCACTTGCGGTAAAGGAACTCATGGATGCTGGCTTTAAAAAGACCTATGACGTGGAAAACGGCTTTGAAGGACCTGAGTTTCCCTTTTTTAGAGACAGTAATAAGCAGAAGTTCTACCGCCAGCTTGCGAAAAGAAACAAGATTCACGGCTTTAACCATCGACGACATTATGGATGGCAGTGGTGGGGGCTCCCGTGGACCTACGAGATAGATCCCAAGTTTATCTATCCCCCCGATCTGAAGCCATCTAAAAAGAAATAGCCGTTCACGGGTTCAAAGGTTAAGGGTTCAAAGGTCTAAGGGATGAGATAGCTTTCCTATTTCATAATCTTAATCATAATCCTAATCTTACTCAACACGATTATGATTAAGAGTACGATTAAGATTATGAATCCAAAAAAAATATCAAACCCCGAACCCCTGAACTTTGAACCTGTGAACGCTTACAAAAAGAAATAGGGAGGACGACAATGAGTTCTGAAGAGTTTATCCAGCTCATGAAGCAAGTGGAAGAAAAGGGAATCGGTTGGGAGACCATAGAGGAAAAAATAAAAGTCTCGCATCAGGTTTTGGATCTTTATGCCAATTCCGGTCCTGTTCCAGTGACCATCACAAACAATTTAAAGAAGCTTTTAGAAGATCCACCTGAATAATACAAAGTTTTTTGTCATATTAACAAATCCGTAAAAAGTAAAACGCCTACAGAAAGCAAATTTAAGCCTTTCATTACACAACGTACAGGCTCTTCACTTCCCACTACTTTTTACGAAGACATCGATATTGATGCGCCCTAAGAAAATCCCTTTACGGGCAATCCTTGAATTCGGGATCCCTCTATTTGCCCGTGGCACAGGGTTCCTAAGGGGAAATTCTTCCCGGGTAGCAATACCGGTTTATCCGGATTAGATATGACTGAAAGGAGATATAAGGATGGCTGATCTTTTGCAAGTAACTGACGCAAATTTTGACGAGGAAATCGTAAAGGCGGATATTCCGGCTATGGTTGACTTCTGGGCGGAATGGTGCGGTCCCTGTAAGATGGTCGGACCGACCGTGGAGGCATTGGCAAAAGAATATGAAGGCAAAATAAAGATTGCCAAAATGAACGTGGATGAAAACCGTGAAACCCCTGCCAAGTTCGGCATCAGAAACATCCCCACACTTATTCTTTTCAAAGACGGCGAGGTTGCCCAAACGATTATCGGCGCCCAAACCAAAAGCCACCTTGAAGAGGAATTGAAAAAATTATTATAGGCTATGCGTATCAAAACCCTGACCCTGCCATAATTAAAAGGGCGGGGTTTTTGTTTAGTTTCCGAGGCCATGTTCCTGATAATCGTGGCAATCCCCGGGAATTGCGGCTCACAGGGGTAGCCGCAACAGCCGCTTTACCCGTAAAATAAATATTTCTTGCAACATCGGGGTATTTTGAAAGATTGATGTAATGTCTCCCAGACTATCTAAGTTCATACAATGGTTTCTTGCCGGAATATGCATTCTCTTTTTATTCAGCGGCTGTGCCCTGTGGCATGACTTATTTGCCGAAGAGGAATCAACTCCAGCCGAACTCATGAGCGAGGGGATGGAGGATTTTAACGATGGTAAGTTCGAAACCGCCACGGAAATCTTTCAAAAAATAAAGGACCGGTATCCTTACAGCAAATTCGCCATCAAGGCTGAGCTCAAGATGGCTGACGCCCTCTACGAAAGAGATCTTTTTGATGAGGCCTATGACGAATATACGGAGTTTGAAAAGCTCCACCCTAAGAATCCGAGTATTCCGTATGTTCTTTTCCAAAAGGGGATGTGCCATTTTAGCCGGGTGAAAACCGTCGACAGGTCTCAGTCTTTCACACACAAGGCAAAGGAAGAGTTCGAACGGCTAATCAAGAGATACCACAGGAGCCCCTTTGCTGAACGTGCGCGAAGGAAGGTAAGGGAGTGCTATATAAGACTGGCCGGGCATGAAGTATATGTGGGCAATTTTTACTTTAAAATGGAGAAATATCAGCCGGCCATGCACAGATACCTCTATCTTATCGAACACTACCCCGACGTAGGGCAATATTACGAGGCCCTTGAAAAGATCAAGATATGCAAAGAAAAACTCGCTGAACAGAAGGAGGAAGAAGGGATGTCATGGTGGGGACGGCTAAAGAGTTCTGTTTTCGATTAGGGTATAAAGGGCCTCAAAGGCCTCGCCTAATTTTTCCGGTTGATTCCCTCCACCCTGGGCCATGTCAGGCCGACCACCTCCCTTCCCCCCCACAATACCTGATAATTGCCTTATAATCTCCCCGGCATGGAAGTTTCCTCCCAAGTCCTTGGTCACCAGACAGGTCAGCATGGCCTTCCCCTCAATTCCTGCGCCCAAAAGGACAATGCCTGAGCCGAGTTTATCCTTTATGCGGTCTCCGGATTCCCGGAGTTCTTTTGGCGAGCCGGCCTCAAATTCCCGTGCAATTACCTTAACCCCATTTATCTCTCTGATCCCGGTCAAAAGATCCTCAGATTTCTTGGTGAGAAGCTTGGCCTTGAGGGACTCAATCTCTCTCTCCTTCTCCTTCAGTTCCTTTAACAGCCGTTCAATCTTTTTTCCCACCTTATCCGGCCCTGTCCTGAGAAGCGAGGCCGATATTCTCAGCCCATTATCCCTTTCTAAGGTATACTGAAGCGCGACTTCGCCTGTCAGGGCCTCGATCCGGCGGACATTAGCTGCAACCGCACTTTCACTCAGGATGCGAAAGAGGCCGATATCACCTGTCCGTTTCGTGTGAGTTCCTCCACACAACTCCATGCTGACCCCGTCGCCAATCTGAACAAGCCTGACCATATCGCCATACCTCTCTTCAAAGATGGCCATGGCCCCTGTTTTCATGGCCTCTTCCTTGGACATTACCAAGGTCTGGACCGCAATGTTGTCACGGATATGCCTGTTGACTAATTGTTCAATCTCCGTCAAATTCTCTTGAGAAACCTGCGTAAAATGGCTGAAGTCAAATCGGAGCCTATCAGGAGATACCAAAGACCCCGCCTGCTTGACATGATCACCTAATACTTCTCTAAGGGCCGCATGAAGCAGGTGTGTGGCAGTATGGTTGTTGGCTGTAGCGTCCCGTTTTTCAGAGTTAACCTGTGCATTGAGTGTGTCCCCAACCATAATCGTTCCGGTCTCAATATTGCCCCTGTGTACGATAAGGCCCGGACCGTGTTTAAGGGTGTGTGTCACCCTAAATCTTGAATCCCCTTTAGAGAGCATGCCGATATCACCCACCTGTCCCCCTGATTCGGCATAGAAGGGCGTTTGGTCTAACACGATTTCAGCCTCTCCCCCCCCCGCGTCAACCGAACCGGCCTCTTCTCCTCCCACTATTAGTGCGATAACCTCAGCCTCTGACTCGACGGACTCATATCCTAAAAAGCGTGTGGCAAGGCCTTGGGCCAAGAGCCCGCGAAAGGCCTCGGGGACCTTTTCTTCCCCGCTTCCCTTCCACGACTCCTGAGAAAGTTGCCGTTGTTTGGACATTGATCGATGATAACCGTCCATATCGACTGCCATCGCTTCATCACGAGCCACGTCCTCTACCATATCCACGGAGAGGCCATAGGTGTCATAAAGCCTGAACGCCACCTCCCCAGGGATGGTGTCGGCCCCCTTTGCCTTTAAATTTCGGATCTCTTCGTTGAGCACCTTCATGCTGTAAGTGAGGGTGTCGGCAAAACGTCTTTCCTCACTATCCACCACTCCCTCGATAAGGCCCTTTGCCTGGACAAGCTCTTTGTAGTCCTGGCCCATGATTTCAATGACCTTAGCGCATATGGATCGAAGAAACATCTCTCTAAGATTGAGGGTCTGGCCATAGCGGATAGCCCTGCGGATAATGCGCCTCAGCACATAGCCCCTTCCCTCGTTCGAAGGGATGATCCCGTCGCCGATCAGGAAAGAGACCGATCGTGCATGATCGGAAATAACCCGGAAGGCCACATCCTGCCTTTCATCATCGCCGTATCTCTTTTGAGAGACCTCTTCTATGCGTAAGATGATATCCCTGAAAAGATCTGTATCATAATTGGATCTTGCTCCCTGGACCACCGCTGTAATCCTTTCCAACCCCATCCCCGTATCAATATTCGGCTTGGGGAGAAGTGTGAGCTTACCCTCCTGATCCCGGTCAAACTGGGTAAAGACCAGGTTCCATAGCTCTAAATACCTGTCGCATTCACACCCTGGCGCGCAGCCGGGCCGGCCGCATCCCAAGGAAGGGCCCTGATCAATATGTATCTCTGAACATGGTCCGCAGGGTCCGGTATCTCCCATAGCCCAAAAGTTATCCTTTTCCCCCAACCTCACGATTCGATCCGACGGTATCCCGATTTTTTCTTCCCATATTCTGTAAGCCTCGTCATCATCTTTGTAAACAGAGACATGTAATCGTTCAGCAGGGAGATTATACCCTTCGGTCAGCAGCTCCCATCCCCACTCGATCGCCTCCTCCTTAAAGTAGTCCCCAAAGGAAAAATTTCCCAACATCTCAAAAAAGGTATGATGCCTCGGGGTGTGCCCGACATTTTCAAGATCGTTATGTTTACCGCCGGCACGCACGCACTTCTGGGACGTGGCAGCCCTGGAATAGCCCATCTTCTCTTCCCCAAGAAAGGCCCCCTTGAACTGGACCATCCCGGCATTTGTAAATAACAGGGTAGGATCGTCCCTTGGGATAAGTGAAGCGCTATCAACGATCCGGTGTCCATGGTCCTTGAAATAGTCCAAAAACATCTTTCTGATCTCTCTAAAATTCATTATGTACACCTTAGACAAAATTGAGGGATTCCGAATTAACATCTTCAAGACTCTTTTGGATCACCCTCATCCTCTTCTCCTCTCTTTAGCCCTGTCTTTTCAACGATATGCTCGGCGATTTTGTCTCTGATGTCTATATTTTCGGCCAAAAAGCGTTTTACGTTCTGCCTCCCCTGACCAATCCGGTCTTCTTCAAAAGAGTACCAGGCCCCGCTCTTCTCCACAATGCCCAAAGAGACACCCAGGTCAAGGATGTCACCCTCCTTTGAGATCCCCTCTCCGTAGATTATATCAAATTCGGCATCTTTGAAAGGGGGCGCCACTTTGTTCTTCACTACTCTCACCCGGGTCCTGTTTCCAACCAACTGGTCGCCATCCTTGATGGCCCCAATCCGCCTGATATCCAAGCGCTGGCTCGAATAGAACTTTAAAGCATTTCCCCCCGTGGTTGTCTCGGGGTTGCCGAACATGACGCCGATCTTCATCCTGATCTGGTTAATGAAGATAACGCAGGTGTTTGATTTATTAATGGTTGCGGTGAGTTTCCTCAGGGCCTGTGACATTAGCCTGGCCTGCAAACCCATATGGTGATCGCCCATATCTCCCTCAATCTCGGCCCGCGGCACCAACGCTGCAACGGAATCGATGATCAGGACGTCAATAGCGCCGCTTCTGACAAGGATTTCGGTGATATCCAGGGCCTGCTCCCCCGTATCCGGCTGTGAAACTAAGAGGCTGTCCACATCCACACCTAACTTCCTGGCATAAATCACGTCGAGGGCATGCTCTGCATCTACAAAGGCCACCGCCCCTCCCGTTACCTGGGCCTCGGCGGCTATATGGAGGGCTAAGGTGGTTTTTCCCGAAGATTCCGGCCCAAAAATCTCGATCACCCTCCCGCGTGGAACACCGCCAATTCCGAGCGCTAAATCGAGAGCGAGAGATCCTGTGGAAATAGCAGGTATGTCGATTAGCTTTTCCTCTCCCATTTTCATAATGGACCCGCGGCCAAATTGTTTTTCTATCTGAGTAATGGCCTGTTCAATAGCCCTGTCTCTTTCCATAGGTACCCTCCCTAAAAATTAGGTGTGCTAAACTGTCTAATGTGAACTAAAGTTTACCCCCGTTAAATGTACCAGCCTATTCAATATTTCGGCGTTGGTTTTAGCATCGGCCATTAGATTATTTTCCTACTCATAATCAGTAATTTCCGGTTAGGTTCTTGCATAACATTTTGAAATTTTGTAGTTTTTTAAACCTGGGCCGTCCGTTCCGTTCCTGGTGATCCGGGTCTCGTTCTGTATTTTAATACGGAGTTCCCTG
>SDBS01006395.1_pt1 | contig 11473 bp, 10 predicted proteins | sample 2277091 | NCBI WGS metagenome assembly SDBS01 (sample SAMN10404972, study PRJNA504765) | marine sediment metagenome | isolation source: marine sediment core GS10_PC15, 163 cmbsf | place: Arctic Ocean: Southern Knipovich Ridge | collected 2010 | reverse complement strand
TCTGGTAGATATTCAAAACCATCTTTTGATCTTAAAATTGCTACTTTAATGTTAGCTGACCTATCAGCATCATCGCCGAATCCCATCGATCCAAAACCACCCTCTAGCTTATCTTTGAAAATCCAAAAGTTCCCACTGAGCTCTAAATGATCAAAATACTGAAGATTAACTCCCAATATCTGATAGGGATCGCTATTAGAATAACAAAAAGCCATTGAGCCTGCATCTTTAACTCTAGCCGATGGCATCGTAAAATAACCGGCAAAACACATCTGATTATAATACAGTGGCAGATCATCTTTAATATTTCTTTCGATTTTTTCTAAAGAATTTAGATGTTCAAAATAGGTCTCAACTTTACTTTCAGCTGAAACTGAAATAACGAAAAAGAAAAATATTAATATTATTAATTTCATATTTCATTTTTTTATGAAAAAAAGATAAAAAAGTATTACAAGAAAAAAAATGTTATGCAACTTGATTTTTAAAATTTAACAAATTATTGTTTTTAACAAAAATTAAGATTTATAAAAAAAATGCAAACACTTTCACATTTTAGATGTCCTACAAAACTACGATATCTTTATAAAGACTTTAAAAATAAAAAGTTTAAAGTTTTAGATGTCGGTTGTGGCAATAACTCCCCTACTTTATTTAAAAAATGGTTCTCAAACGTTCGTTATTTTGGAGTTGATAAATTAATTTATAACAACTCAAAAAAAGATCTCTCCCTCATGGAAAAGTTTTTTCAATTAGATCTTACAAAACTAAAACTAGATGATATTGAAGATAATTTTTTTGATGTAATTTTTATGTCGCATGTAATTGAACATCTACCCAATGGCTTAGAGGTATTAAAAAAACTTATGAAAAAGCTCAAAAAAAATGGGGCTATATATATAGAGTTTCCATCTACCAATTCTCTTAGCTTTCCATCTGCTAGAGGAACTTTGCATTTTTGTGATGATGATACTCATGTAAAGCTATACGATCTTAAAGATATTTCAAATGTTTTATTAGAGAATAATTTTAAGATCATCAAAGCTGGTAAAGCTCGAGATTTTTTTAGAATAATTTTGTTTTTCCTATCATTTCCTCTTCAGATTATCTCTTTGATAAAACATAAAAAATTAACTGTCAGACATGGACTTTGGGATACTTTTGGATTTTCTCATTTTATTTATGCAAAAAGTAAATAATTATTTTATATACCATAAAAATTTTCTTAATCTAATCTTAAATCTTTTATTTGAATATTAAATCAACTTTGTTTATACTTTAAGAAAATGATTGTATTGATAATTTCAATTTGTCAAAAAGGATAAAAATGACTTATTTGAATCAGTTTATAGAAAAATTAGAAAATAATGACTACCCCGGTTTTTTAAAGATCTGGGAAGAATACTGTTATAGTGATGAAGTAAATTTTGAAGAATTAAAAAAAGTATTAACAGAAGCCAAAAAATCCGATTTAGGAGCTTCTTTTGGTCAGCATGTCAATAGAGCCCTCTTTCTTTTAGAGAAAATCGAAGATCCCGATGAAAACCACGAAATATTAAAATTAATCGCTGATATTCAGACTCTTAATGATGAAGACTTAGCAAAACTTTTCCTTGAACATCTAAAAAAAAGATATCATAACGATCCTTTATTTAATGAAAAAATACGCTTAATCGGTTTACGTTCAAGAGAAAATTTTCAAGGCGCGATTAGTAAATATGAACTTTTAACTCATATCAAAAAGGGGAAGTTCGTTTTTCATCTAGCTGGGTGGGGGACTGGAGAAATTTTAGATGTGTCGCTACTCAGAGAAGAAATGGTTTTAGAATTTGAATACTTAGTTGGTCATAAAAGTCTCTCTTTCGAAAATGCTTTAAAAACCTTAGTTCCTTTAAATGATACCCATTTTCTTTCAAGAAGGTTTGGCAATCCCGATCTATTAGAAAAACAAGCTAAAGACAATCCTTGCCAAATTATCAAATTACTTTTAACGGATTTAGGCCCAAAAACTGCTGCGGACATCAAAGAGAATGTTTGTGATTTGGTTATCCCAACCAACGACTGGAATAGATGGTGGCAAAATGCTAGATCTAAAATAAAAAAGGACAGGAAAATTGAATCTCCAAAGAGTTTAAATGAGCCTTTTAAATTAAGAGAAAAAGAGATAGATCATGAAGAGGTTTTATATGAAAAACTTCAAAACAAACCAAAACCATCTGAGATAATTCAAATGGTTTATTCTTTTATTAGAGATTTTCCAGAAACTTTGAAAAGTGAAGATTTTAAAAATTCCATTATCTTGAAGTTATTAGATGTTTTATCTTTTGAAGATTTAACAAACAGCTTAAAACTTCAAATTCATTTCTTTTTAGAAACTTTAAAAGCTGAAAAAGAAATGATAAAAATTCAAGAAATTATTGAAGAAACGACATCCTTTGATGATCTTTTGGACGGTATTGATATTGTCAGCTATAAAAAAAGATTATTTATTGCTATTCGCAAATACAAAAAAGATTGGGAAGATATTTTTATAACTCTATTTTTTAGAATCGAGCAAAACATATTAAGAGATTATCTATTAATTGAGCTTCTCAAATCAAAATCTAAAATGTTAGATGACAAAATTAAAGAGCTTATTGAACATCCTTTAATTTATCCGACTGCATTTTTATGGTATTTTCAAAAAATACTTGTAGCAAAGCTAGAAAAACTTCCTTTTGCTAACCAGGAAGGGATTAGTAAATTGTTCGAGGGCTTTTTAATTCTTTTAGATTATGTTGAAAATAAACCCGCGCTAAAAGATTTTGGCAAAAAAATGGTCAATCTAATTACTGCTGACAAATATCAATTGATCAGAGCTGTCTTTAAAAATGCAAGCTTAGATGAGATAAAAGAGTATTTATTACTTGCGACTAAATGTCGTCTTTTAACTGATCATGATATAAAAATCATTCACTCTTTAGCTAAAGTTATTTATCCAAATCTCACCGATTATAGACATCAAGAAATTGATGAAGATATAATTTGGATAACAGATAAAGGCTACGCCGATCTAAAAGTAAAATTAACCCGTATTTCTACCACTGAACTGATAGATAATGCCAAAGAAATTGAAGAGGCGAGAGCACATGGTGATTTAAGAGAAAATGCAGAATACAAAGCAGCTTTAGAAAAACGGGCTCGTCTTCAAGGAGAAATGCAGCAATTATCAGATCAGCTAAACAAAATTAAAATGTTAACCAAAATTGATGTTTCAACAGATAAGGTGGAGGTTGGTACGATAGTTGAATCGAAAGATGCTAAAGGAACAAAAAAAACCTTCACTATTCTAGGGCCCTTTGAGGCCAACACTGATAAAAATATTATATCTTTTCAATCTAAGCTGGCCAAAGATATGATGGGGAAATCAATTGGGGAAACTTTTTCTTACCAAGAAAAAGTTTATACAATTATAGATATTCGCAATTATTTCGATTAAATATTTCCTTTTCTGTATATTGATTAATATATGAATTAAAAAGTTAGGTAAAGCTATGAATCTTGAGAATGAAAAAAATGAAAATTCCAAAATATTTCAACTTGTTATCGCTAGTAAAAATATTCACAAAATACGAGAGCTCAAAGCTATTTTGCACGATGTTATTTCAGATATCGATATTTTAAGTTTAATGGATTTTCCCGAGTATATTCCACCAGAAGAGAGCGGCTCTACTTTTGAAGAGAATGCTATTTTAAAAGCTGAGCATGCTGCAAAAGCTTTAAATAAATGGGTTTTATCCGACGATTCTGGTCTTATTATTCCAGCGCTCGGTGGAGAACCGGGAATTCTTTCAGCTAGGTATGCAGGTAAAGGTGCAACCGATGCTGATAACAGGAAAAAGCTCCTAGCAAAACTAAACGATCTATCTGATAAAGATCTCTATGCTTATTTTGAGTGTTGTTTAGCTCTCTCTTCACCTGAAGAGCTAAAGAAGAGTGTTTGTGCAAAATGCGAGGGCAGAGTTGAAATAGCAGAAAGGGGAGGCCATGGTTTTGGTTATGATCCTATCTTTATCAAACACGATTATAACAGCACGTTCTCTGAGCTAAAAGAAGATGTAAAAAACAAAATTTCTCACAGAAGAAAAGCCATCGACAAGTTATTAGCAACTCTAGAAAGTGTCATTAGTAACGCAATGTAATGTTATATCTGATAGACGGTTATAATCTATTATTTCGTTTTTTTCATTCCGAGAAAAAACTAGAGACCCAAAGAAATCTAGCCATTAAATTTCTTCAAGAGAAAACGTCTCTTTTAAAAATCAATGCGCATTTAATATTTGATGCTCATAATCAAGATATTGAAACGCCAAGTTTCACATCTTCAAAAACTCTAAAAATTATCTATACTCCAAAAGGACAAACTGCCGACGACTACATTTTAGAGAGGATATTTTTATCTAAAACCCCATCTCAAATAATGGTTATTACATCTGATAGATCTTTGCAAAATAAAGCTAAAGATTTAAACGCTAGAACCCAATCAATCGATGATTTTATTGATCAGCTTTACTTAAATGAAACCAAGGCAAAAAAAGCCCATAGAAAGCTTGAAGAAGAAACTCTACAAGATACTAAATATGACATTCAAAGGCTTTTAAAAATCTTTGAAGAAAAGTTAAAAGATGAGACTGGTTGGGATTAATATATTTTAGATTCAATTTGTTAAAAAAAATAAAAAAAAGACTTGGTGTCAAATGGATCCAACTTTTTTATGGATCCAAATGGGTCCAACACATTACTAAACTATTAAATTTCAGCTATTAACACCTGGCAGTAAATATGTCGTTTTTAAAAAATAGACAATTTTTCTAAAAAAAAGCCCCCCCCACATCAGGTCGAAGAAAAAAACTATTAAGTAAAAAAAATAAATTTAATTTAGATTAATAAAGGATATCAAAGCTATCAAATGCCTTTTCAGTTTTAAGATACTTTTTTTCTACATTATCGATTGATCCATGGCCTGGTTTTTTTTCAACATCATCTAAAAATTTTTCGAGAGTTTCTCTATCGCCTACGGCAACGACTTCAACTGTGCCATTAGATAAATTTTTCACATACCCTTTAATATTAAATTTATCAGCATATTCTTTTACATGTTGTCTAAAAAAAACACCTTGCACATTGCCTTTAAAGATTGCTATTAATTGCATTTGACCTTTCATTGTTTTTCCCAACCAAAAGATGTAATATTATCTCTTATTTCAGTAATAGAGTCTGCTTTATTTATAACTATTCTAAGTTGCTTGATATCTTTATATCCTCTTAGAATCCAGCCGCTGATTCTTCTAAGATCAAACACAGCATTTTTTCCATCTTTTTCTTGCATTACGTAGTCGATATATTTCAATAAAACATCTTTGATAATAATTTTTTCATTTTGTTTTTTATTATAATAATTTTCAACATCCAAAGAGAGCCATGGAGTTTGGAGCATGCCTCTTGCGATCATTACGCCATCACAAGCTGTTTTATCAAAGATATCTTTTACATCTTGAGGGGTGTATAAATCACCATTGCCTATCACTAAAATTTTATCACCTGCAATTTCTTTGCATTGTTTAATATAATCCCAATTAGATTTGCCGGAGTAGCCTTGTTTTTTTGTTCTTCCATGAATGGTGATAGCAGAACAGCCTGCATCTATTGCTATCTTTACAATCTCTGAAAAGCAAATTGAATTATCATCCCAGCCAGCTCTTATTTTCACGCTGACAGGTATATTAACGCTAGATGTGATAGTTTTTAACATATCTGATATAAGTTTCGGGTTTTTTAAAAGAGCAGCGCCGGAACCGTCTTTAGTAACTTTTGGCACAGGGCACCCACAGTTTAAATCTATCCAATCAAATCCCTGATCTTCAATTTTTTTAGAGGCTTCTTTGACAACATTTAAATTAGCACCACAAAGCTGTGCCCCGATAGGCCTCATGTTTTGAGTGTATTTAAGCTGTTTGGTAGTTTTCTCTCTAACAAGCGCTTCCATTTTTATCATCTCACAAAACATTAATCCTTTATGATAATGTCTTAGAAGTTTGCGATATGCAAAATCTGTATATTCAGCAAGAGGGGCATAAAAAATATTACTATCTAAGATAAGATTTTTTATCTTGAAAGATTTTTTGAAACTCATTTTATAAAACTTAAGACTATCTTTTCTAAAAACTGCAGAATCAAGAAACCCACGAGCGGGCTGACATCGATCGTGCCTCCAATAGGCGGGATGATCCTTTTGAAAATATTTAGATATGGATCGGTATAATAGGCTATAAATCTCATAAATTGATGGTTTCTAAATTGAGGAAACCAAGATGAGAGCACTCTAACAATTAAAAAAATTGTATAGCATGAGAATAAAAGCCTAATAGTTTGAGGAATCATAACACCACATTATCTTATTTTGACTACAATTTTACTCATGGTAATTATTAAAGTCATGAAAAAATAAATCAAATCTTTTAAAATATTTATTTCAGCTTCCAGTAAATAGCCTATAAAGCTAAAATTAATAGTTATTTACAAATAAAAAGGGTTTTTTTAATGCAAGCAGTTGGCATTGAAATTGATGGTGAAAGGATTAATCTTGCTATTTTGAACAAGAAAAAGGATTTAATCAAACTTAAATCACTTGATGCCAGTAAGATAAATCCAATCAAAAATGTAAAGCCGTTTTACATTTTTGGCAAAAAAAATGTTTTAATCTCAACGGGTCTGGATACCCAAGATGTCTTGATCAAAAACACATCATTTAATGTAAAAAAATCTTTTTTTCTAAAAAGAGCTATAAAATTTCAAAAAGAATCCATCACAACTATAGACCCATCTAAAACTATTACAGAAGCAATCTATTTAAAAGATTTGTCTAAATTAAAATTTTTTATAACAACTAAAGAGCTTTTGAAAAAACACTTATATAGGCTTAAAAAATTGAAAATTGATCCAGATCAAGTAACGAGCGTTTCATCTGCACTTTGTAGATTTGCATCTCACTATTTCAAAGATATTAAAAATGCCTATCTTGTTCACATTTCAGAAAGCAAGACCTCTTGCATTTTCATGAAAGATAATATGGCAGAAAAATCCTCTATTATAAAAATTGGTTTAAACAAGCTAAAACAAGTAGTTTTTGAAAACAAAAAAAACTCAAATTCAAAAATCGATGTTTTAGAAAACGCTAAAAAAGGTGAACTTCAAAATATCTTAAATGAATTAAAGCAAGAAATCGAAAGAGCTTTTTCTTCTTTCATAAAAAATGACAAAGATAAATATCCAATGTTAATAACTGGGGACATAGATTCTTTTTTGAACCTAGATAGTTTTTTACAAAACAAAAAAACATCTGAAATTTTACAAAGCTCTGTTTTAGAGGAAAATGGCCATTTAAAATCTCAGGCTATAAGCATAGGCTTAGCTTTAAATCTACTCGCAAAAGACAGATTATATCCTCAGTTTAGAAAAAGCGAGTTTACCCCGGCTAAAAAGTTAAAAACAATCGGCAGAAAAATTACTTTTCTTTGTTTTTTTTCCATTATTTTTTCATATTTTTTATATTTAGGATCGAATTATTTCATAGGGAAAACTCAAGATCAACTGCATGAAAAATTAAATTTTTTAAAAAAATTTGAAAATGGTTTTTTTACAACTGACAAACCTCTTATAACTGACAATTTTTATACTGATTTAAAAAAATATGAAAAAACGCTTGTCAACGAAACTAAAGAATTTCCCTACTTTTTAAAAGTCTTAAACGTTACTCAAACTCTTTATTGGTTAAATAATAATGAACATCTCAAAGATGGAGAAATTATCTCTTTTGATTATAAACTAGATAAATATCCTAATATATTTGCTAAGAGAGATCCCTACCAGGCCATTGTAGAAATTGTATTTAAAACTGACAAACCATCTTTTGCTAGAAGTTTTTATGATTCTCTAACCCAAGGCGAGACAATTGCTGATGAAAAACAAACAATTTCCTGGGACGTTCAAGACGATAGCTATAAAACTCAATTTTATTTGAAACAAACAAAATTTTAAAAAAACTATGTTAAATTCATTTTATAAAAAAATTGGCAGCTTTTGCATACTTAAAAAAAATGTCTTTATTATTTTTGGGATTTGTTTTTTTCTGATCTCATCTATTAGCTTATATATGTTTTTTCAATTTTTCAAACTCAAAGATGGATTAAGCAGGCTAAAGATAGCAGAATATAAAGCTATAACTTCTATTGATAGTCGAAAAGAGATAAAAAATTTTATTACTCAAAAAACAGCTTTTGACAAATTTTTTATAGATAATAATTTAGAAAACCTAACATTTTTAGAAAAGGAAAAGCAAACCCTTTCAAAAATCTTATTACATCCGGCTTTTTCTAATTCACATGATATTAAAAGGAGACTTGATTTTATTGATATGGGTAAAAATAGGCTTCATTTTGCTGAAGAGAACATCAAAAAAACTACCCTTATAAAAGAGATTGATGAAATGCAGCTCTATCCTATTGAAATAGATGAGGTGGATCTACAAAAATTACTCTCAATTATTGAAGGCACATATATAAGCTGTTTTTCTCCTAAAAAAGACTCTCCTCAATTAATTATTAAAAACTTTTCAATATCGAAGGAGAGAGAAAATGTTTTTTCTCTGAATCTGAAACTTTTAAAACGAGAATATTTACCAAAGAGCTAAAAAAATGCATAAAAAAAAGTTATTTACATCTCTTTTGCTACTTACAGTTTTATTTTCTTGCTCACCTAGATATCAAGAAAAGGTCATCTCTTGTATACAAATAGTTGATAGAAATGGACTAACAGAGACTATTACATCTCAAGAAAAACTAAAAAACTATCAAAATACTAACTTTGATAAACCGCAGTCTTATAAAAAGGTTTTAAGAATTTTCAATAAAGATAATGAGGGGAATATAATATCTAAGCTTACATCATATCATGATAATGGCGAGCCCAAACAATCTCTTGAGATAAAAAATGCTAGAGCCTTTGGTAAATATAAAGAGTGGCATCCCAATGGCCATCTCAAAATCGATGCCTTTGTAATTGGAGGCTCTGCCGATTTGAATCAGCTAGATAGTTGGCTCTTTGATGGACCTTCAAAAGTCTATGATGAAAAAGGATATTTAATCTCTGAATTTAATTATGAAAAAGGTTATTTAAATGGCACTGCTAAATATTATTATCCCTCTTTGAAGATCAAAAAAATAATTCCATATAAAAATAATGAAATCACAGGCGAGCTTAGCCAATATAATTCAAAAGGGGAGTGTATTTCTAAAATTAACTATGTAAATGGCAAAAAACAAGGCTCTTCTATCGGTTTTTGGTCAAAGGATAATATCTCTTTTATGGAAGAGTGGGAAAATGATCTTTTAATGAACGCTCAGTATTTTAAAAAATCTAGAATAAAAGCCTCAACCATTAAAAATGGAGATGGTCAAAAAGCAATTTTTAAAGAGAGATTTTTAAGCAAGTTGATAGAATACAAAAATGGTGTATCTGAAGGTCGAGTTCAAATCTTTTTAATAGATGGCCAGCTATATAATGAATACTACCAAAAAGATGGAGTCAAAGACGGCCTAGAAACACAGTATTATAAAGAAAAGGATTTGCCAAAGAGCTATACCAATAAAAAGAATTTATCTAAACTTGAGATCTCTTGGGATAATGGCACTATTAATGGTCCTGTTAAAACTTGGTATAAAAATGGTAAATTAGAATCTCAAAAAGAATATTCTCAAAACAAAAAAAATGGCTCTCATTTTGCTTGGTATGAAAATGGATCTGTTATGTTTATAGAAGAATATGAAAATGATCTATTAATGAAGGGCTCATATTTTAAAATAAATGAAAAAGATCCTATATCTACAATACTAAAAGGTAATGGAGTAGCGACGCTATTTGATTCTCAAGGGAGATTCATAAAAAAAGTTAACTATAATGTTGGGTCACTAGATCAATGACATATACAAAAAATAAGATAAGAAAAGAATTTATTAAAATCAGAAATGAGATTCCTTTTACTAGAAGAGCTATCGCTGAAAAAAAAGCCTTCAAAAAAATATATTCTCTAAATTTTTCAAAGATTTTATCTTTTGCTCCAAAAACTAAAGAAATCAATATCTGGAATCTCAACAAAAAACTAGCTTTCGAAAATAAACTTTATCTTCCTAAAACTGTAGCAAATGAACTACAGATTTATGAAATAACAGATCTTGATACTCAACTTATTAAGGGCAAATTCAACATCTTAGAGCCTGATCCTTCCAAATGCAAAAAAGCTGATTCAATAGACATTTCTTGCGTACTTGTTCCAGCTATTGTTTTTGATAAAAATAATAATAGACTTGGGTATGGTCGGGGATTCTACGATAGATTTTTAAAAGATCTTACTTGCCCTATTCTAGGCATTGGTTTTTTAGAACAACTAAGTAAAAACATGCTGCCAATAGAAAAACATGATATTAAACTAAATCATCTTCTTTTGTTCTAAAAAAAATTGACATTACTAGTTTTATATAATAAATATATAAATAAAGGCGGCCTATGAAAAAAATTTTATTATTATTATTTATAAGTCAGCTTAGTTTTTGCTTTGCTGATAAATCTCCTAGAGCTACCTCTGCAAACTCTAAAGATTTCGCATATTCTAAAGATGTTTGTCCAAACAAGTTTTATACGGAATTTGACTATCTTCTCATGAACTTTTTTGAAGATGGACTAGAATATGCATTGATTATAGATGGTAAAAATAACAATTCTCAAAGGGATCAAAAATTTAATTCTGGTGTTAGAATGACTTTAGGTTTGCCTTTTTCAAAATGCAGACCAAATGATCCTAAAATTGAGTTTTCTTGGACTTATATAAAAATGAAACGATCCTCAGATACTGTAACAATGAATACTATTCACAATCTATTTTTACCTCCACAATTTTTAACAAGTTCTAGAGCATCGGAGAGCCTTTCTGGAAATTTTAATACAATTGATCTTAACTTTTTAAAACCCCATCATGTAAGTAAATACTATATTTCTACCCCAGAGCTCGGTATTAGAGGAGCTCTAATATATCAAGACTTAAAAGTCATCTATACTATAGTTAACACTTTAAATACCGTCTCGGGTAAAAACAACTATTGGGGTATTGGTTTTTTAGCAGGTTATAAGGCCAATTTTATTATCTCTTCGCATTATAGCATATATGCTAAATCTGCTTTTTCTCTACTTTATGGTAGGACCAAGGTTGCTCAAGCCTCCGATATTCCTATAACACTTTTATCTCAATATAATCTCAAAGAGAAAATTTATAGTGTTATGCCAAATACAGAAATGGCTATTGGTTTGAGTTTCGATAAACCCTTTAATCATAACAAAAAGAAATTATCTATAAAAGTTGGTTATGAATTTCATCACTTTTGGG
>SDBS01006394.1_pt1 | contig 11473 bp, 10 predicted proteins | sample 2277091 | NCBI WGS metagenome assembly SDBS01 (sample SAMN10404972, study PRJNA504765) | marine sediment metagenome | isolation source: marine sediment core GS10_PC15, 163 cmbsf | place: Arctic Ocean: Southern Knipovich Ridge | collected 2010 | reverse complement strand
CATCATTCCAGCCATTCCACCAACAGCTGTGTTATCATTCTGAACTCTTATTGTTGGAGTGTCCCCTGTCCCTGCATTTTGTTGAATATGGATTAACTCATTTGGGGCTGTTGTTCCTACCCCTATATTTCCTGTTGTTACAATGTCATTATCTTGGAAGTCTGCTTTTGTTGCTGTTAATTCCATTTCCGTGACATCATTAACTTGAAACGCAAAAGGGGGAGTTGTAGTGCCTATAACTTCTGTAAGCACAGTATTAGCAGTTGTAGAAAACTTACCCATATCAGACACCAGCGCCGAAACTGCAAAGGTGCTGCCTAACGATCCTCTATACCAGCTTGGTGGCTCACGATAAATTCCTTCAAACTGTTTCGCCCACTCTTTCTCAACGCCAAGCACCATTGCAAAAGGCAACAACTTATCAAAATGCTCTGGATTTTTCTCTGGCGCATTGTGAAATTTCAACCTCTCTTTTTCAGCTATGCTCAAGTATCTTTTTAACCCCAAAACATGCTCTTTAGCCAGCACGCCATATTTTGTTTTAACCGGCATAACAAAACTAAAACCGATTATAATAATGCCGGCTACCGAAAAACTCCCAACCATTATAAGGTTCTCCATAATCATTCCTGTAATATCTCCCACTACTATCACGGCTATACCAATAATCCGATAAACAGTTCTTACCTTCTCTGGATTGCGTAAAAAATACTTATTATCAACTACTGACTTATAAATAGATTTTTTTATTTTAGCCATATCTTTATAAAACTCATTCTTCAATGAAGAAAGCTCCACCTCTTTTTTATTATCTTTAAACAAACCAGCCAGCAACACTTTTTCAAAGTCATGCTTTAAGTCCTCTTCACCCTTTAACTTGTCCAAGCGATAATCAACTTTTTTACCAAACAACTTCTTCTTTTCTATTCTATTTATGCGCAGATATCCCCGCACAGCTAAATGTATTATATCCGCCGACAAATCAGCATTATCAGCTCGCTCATCAATTACAGTGCCCACTTGTGAAGGAGTAAGATCGTCTGGCGCACCAAACTGCGTAACAATTGCTCCTCGCCCTTTCGGGTCGCGGCCTCGTTTGTTCCATAAAGACAGCAAGAAAACAAACACAACCACCGGCACGCCAATTACCCAGTTATCCAACATGACAGCTAATATTTTCTCTCCCGTCGAAGGCTCTCTTATAACACCTTTTGGTACGCCGACCACCACAGTTAATCCCTCTCCTGGATCTAATGATTCATGATCAAATACCAGCACTTCTTCTGTTGCTGAAGAATTAAAGCACGGCGTTGTACTTCCAGCAGAGCCTACAAAGCAAGCCGCTTTGTTAGCTGACACCGGTAAAGAAACAGTCGCTGAAGCGCGGACTATTGGCACCTGCCACTCATCTCCCGTTACATTCCAATAAAGTTCATCATAGTCATTAAAATAATTAATGGCCTTGCGGACTGTGTAGCTAATTACATATGTTTTTGTTCCCGTTACAAACTCGTCAGCATCCCCAATTTTTACTTCTAAACTATCTCCTTTAGATTGTGTAAATGAATATGGCGTTCCGGCTAAATCAGTTACCAAAACATCATCAATTCGCAATGAATAATTACCTCCCCGCGCCTTATGTTTAACCGGTATCACCCTATATATCCCGTGCCTATTAGCACTGTCAAAGTCATATTCGATCTGTTCTATAACATCAATGCTGGCATCAGCGTTAACGCTTATTTTCACATCAAAAGCATTAATCTTTTCAGCGGCAAAAACGTCGCCAGCCCAACAAAGAATAGGCAAAACCAAAAAAATAACTACTGCTTGAGACAATAATTTTAAAAACTGAAACATCAAAATATCTTCAATTAGTCGGGGTGGCGAGACTCGAACTCGCGATCTCCGCGTCCCAAACGCGGCGCCTTAGCCACTAGGCTACACCCCGTATACGGCTACTCCGCAACGAAAGCATTAAAACACAAATCACAAATAACAACAACTAATTTTAGCCTATGTACGACCCCTCTCTGCTCTACCTATTTTACGCTCTCCTTCATTGTTTTGCCCGGCTTAAACTTCGCTACCCGAACAGTTGGTATCTCGATTGGTTTTAGCGTTCTGGGATCTACCCCGCGCCTTCCTTTTCTGTCTTTCGCTTCAAATGAACCAAAGCCTGTCAGGTTTACTTTTTCTCCCATAGATATCTTGTCAATCACCAACTCAAGAAAAGAGCTTATTACTTCCTCCACGTCTTTTCGCGCCAGTCTCGTAATGTTAGTAGTTTGATCTATTAAATCGTCTTTATTAACCATATATTTTCACCTCCAATAGTATTATAAATAATTTAAATCCAATATAGCGTTATTAAGTAAATTAGTCACTATTTTTATTTAATATTTTTCTGATGTGCTCAATATGCACTGTTTTTTTGCTGACAGGATCAATGTCTATTAATAGAGCACTAACCTCCAGCGGTCCGCTCTCAGCCGGCTCCATTTTGTGCCTAATCTGAGTTAAAAACATCTTTAAAGGAGCGACGCGATCTGCTCCTATAATAGAATTATAAGCACCATTCATTCCGGCATCTGAAATATAGCCCGTTCCTTCCGGAAGAATCTGCGCGTCAGCCGTTGGCACGTGGGTGTTTGTTCCCCACAGCGCTGACACGCGCCCGTCTGCATACCACCCCATTCCTCGTTTTTCACTGCTGGCTTCCGCATGAAAATCAAGCAAAACAACGTCAGCTTCCTTGATGTCTTTTTGTTCTAACATTTCATCTAGCTTGATAAAAGGATTGAATGGATCATTTTTAAAGAAGACCTGACCTTGTAAATTAATAACGGCTACTTGCCACGCTCCTTTACTAAAAATGTGATACCCACGACCAGGTACACCCACGGGATAGTTCGCCGGCCGTATAATCGATAACTTTTTGTCTTCTAAAAGAGGAATACCGCCTTGATTATCCCAAGCATGGTCTCCTGTGGTAAACACATCTACTCCCCATTTTAAAGCATCTTTCATTGCTGTTGGGGAAACGCCTTTTCCGTGCGCTATATTTTCTACATTCACTATTACGCTATCCGGTTCATGTTCTTTTCTTAAATCAGGTAAAGACTTATTTATCGCTTCACGTCCCCATCGTCCCATTACATCGCCAAACACTAAAAACCTTAACGCACCTTCACGTTTTTTCTGCCCATTTGAATTTTGAATTTTATTTGTCATTTATCTTTTACGTACTGGCACTATGCGCCAAACATTATTCTGCTTAACTAGATGTCCCTCAACCTCAAATCCTGCTGCCAGCTTATGCCCGCCCCCGCCAAGCCGTCGGGCAACAGCACTTACATCTATTCCTTTATGAGCCTCAGAACGCAAGCTTCCTTTTATCTTCCCTAGCTTATACTCACATAGCAGCATAGCAAACTTTGTATCAGGCAGTGTATTCAACATGTTTACTACTCCAGACAAGTCATCAAGTTCTGCTTCGCACTCCCTCAAATCCTGTTCTGTTATTATCGAGGTCACCACACCTGTTTCTTTATTAGTAATAATACGTGATAAAGCTCGTCCCCAAATACGCAAACCAGGTAACTCCTTTTTCTGGTATGTTTCGTGTGCTATATGGGATAGTCTGGCTCCTTTACTCATTAAGAAGGAGGCTACTTTTAAGATCTCCGGTGTAGTGGAATCATGCATGAATGAACCTGTATCAGTAAATATTCCTGTTAGTAGACAAGTAGCCATATCTCTAGTGATTGGTGTGTCTGTTTTTTCAAATAAGGCCATCAAAATATGAGCAGTTGCCGCCGCTTCAGGCACTATTAAATTAAGCTTTGTTTCGCCGGAATTTCCGTGATGGTGATCAATGCAAATAGTATTCTTATGTTGTTCCACCTGTTCCGTTAAGTGAGTACGATAAAGCTTTGTATAATCAAGCAGAACCACAACGTCATAGGTAGAAAGATCAGGCTTTTCGCAAGTCAACTCATTGAAGCCAGGCACAAATGAATAAATATCTGGTGCTGGATCCGGCATATACACCGTTACCCTCTTGCCTTGTAATCTCAAAACATTTAATAAAGCTAATGATGACCCTATAGCATCTCCATCTGGGTGTTCGTGGGTACCAATCAAAACACTATCAGCACCTCTTAAGGCCTCATAAATATGACGCACGGTTGTTCCGTGCTTCTGCAGTAAATAACCGCAAAGATCCTCAGGACAACTCTTTAAGCCGACGGTCGATGTTTTCTGCGTGTTGTGCTCCATGGTCAACGCTTAATACTATTCTTGGGTTAGGCCGAAGCCTGATTTTACGATTTAATGAACCCTGTAAATCATAAAGTTGTTTTTTTAACTTCTTCATTGTCGTCCCTATCTTTTTCTCCGGCCAGATTGAAAGCCATATTATTGCTACCTTTAAATTCTTTGTCGTTTCAACACTAGAAACAGTCACTATAGCACCAAGCGGCAAATCAGCTTCAACCTGTAAGATCTCTCCGAAGGTGCGTTGAATGTGTTTATTCACTTTTGCAATACGGTCAGGCATACAGTAATTAGGACGCTATCTTTGATTCCTTGCGAACTTCTTCTTCCTTATACACTTCCAAGACATCTCCTTCTTTTATCTTTTCTTTCCCTTCAATAGTTAAACCAACCTGGTCACCCTTCTCCGCGTGTTTAATCCCTTGTTTTCCTCTTTGCATTTCAATAATCTTCCCCTTTCCTACGTCAACTCGCTCCTTGCCCTCTTTACGCCAAACTATTACTTGTGCATCAACTTCAAGCTTACCTTCAGTTATATCTCCTCCCACTATTCTCTTTTTCTGTGTGGAGAAAAACGTTTTTAATACTTTTAATTTACCCAAATCTGTTCGTACTAATTCAACCGGCATCCTGTTTTCAATTTCACCTCTGACATCTTCTGATAAATGATATATGACATCAAACATTTTTATTGGCACATGCTCTTTGTCGGACAGCTTTTTAGCCATTCCTCCAGCCGTAACATTAAAAGCATAAATAATTGCTTCAGCTGCTCGAGCCGTTAGCACGTCAGAATCAGACACCGCTCCGACGTCGGCTCTGATTATTGATAAACGAACTTCGGGAGGCATCATATTTTCTATCGTTTGTTCAATAGCTTCAACTGAACCACGCGAATCTGCTTTAATTACCAGTGCTAATATTTTACGGTCATCATTTTCCTCACCACCACTAACCCTCTTAACAGGTGCCCGTCTTTGGGAAGCTTTCCCAATCGCTTCTCCTTTTTTCTCAACCCCTTGTATATTATCCCCGCCTCCCGGCACGTCATTCAGTCCAACTACAGTCACTGGCATTGATGGCGTAGCAATAGTCACCGGCTTATTTTGAAAATCAACTAATCGTCGTACTTTGCCCGATACTCGTCCGGCCACAACAGTGTCGCCAACGTTCAAAGAACCGGTATGAATAAGGACTGTTGCTAGCGGACCTAAATTCTTATCAAGATGACTTTCTATCACGCTGCCCAGCGCCGGACGATCTGTGATGGCTTTAGGCGGATTTACGTCAGCCGTTAAAAGAACCATCTCCATTAAGTCATCAAGACCTTCTTTCTTTAAAGCTGAGATAGGGACAACAACCGTATCCCCGCCCCACTCTTCCGGATTTAAATCAAGCTCCGCCAGCTCCTTTTTCACCTTATCAATATTTGCCGCTTCTTTATCAACCTTGTTAATGGCTACCACAATTGGGACGCCGGCTTCACGAGCATGTTTTACCGCTTCTTTAGTTTGTGGCTTCACTCCGTCATCCGCCGCTACTACTAAGATTGCAATATCAGCCAGTGAAGCTCCTCTTCTTCGCATAAATTCAAAGGTCTCATGCCCCGGTGTATCAATAAAAGTAATCATCCGCCCCTTATATTCCGTCTGATATCCACTAACCGCCTGAGTAATTCCTCCCGCTTCTCCTTTTACCACATTAGCTTCACGGAGAGCATCAAGCAGAGTTGTCTTGCCGTGATCAACATGTCCCATAATAGTAACAACCGGCGGCCTGTCTGATTGTTCTTTTGGCTTTTCTTTCTTTAATATTTCCTCTAGTTTTTCTGGTGTCAGTACATCTTTTTCTAATTCTTCTACTCGTTCATTTGTTGTATAGCCCAAATCAGAGGCAATAATGGCTGCTGTCTCATAATCAATATCATCATTCAAATTAGCCATAACACCGTTATTTAACAGCATTGATAGCACCTCTCCAACCGGTAATCGCAACCGTTCAGCCAAATCGTTCACCTTTATAATAGACGGCAAATCAACTGTTTGTTTTCTTAAATCAGCTCGTCTCTTTTGTTCATTTAAATATTGTCGCACTCGCGCCGCTTCTTGTTGGTCTAGGTTTTTCTGTCCGTCAATCACTCTTACTCGAACTTCTTTTAATATGCTATAGAGCTTCTCTTCAGACAGTCCTAACTCCTGCAGGAAGTCTGCAATCTTTATATTATTTCTTGTTCTCCCTCTAAATCTTTTTCTACTCATAAGGAAATTAGGATAGCGTATACTGTTAATTTTGTCCAATAATAGCATATTAACGCTCTTTTTAGCTAATTAGATACATAAAAAACCGACCTTTTTTGAAAGTCGGTGGTACTAAAAAGTTCAACTATACACATCAGCCAGTACACCGTGTAGGTACACATTAAGCTCTTCGAACGTAGCCAAGTCACCTTGTTTTTGATAGCGTGGAATGCTTTTCCACTCCTCGTCAATGTGCATATGGCGAGGTATACACTTTTCCCCTTGTGACCCATACGTTTTAGCCGTCCAGTCAATCTGGCTGGGGCAAACTGGCAAAATAGTCATCTGGTGAGCCATTAGTTGCATGGTGTTTATCAGGCCTAGCATAGCTCTGAGCATTTGATGGGGTTGTGTCACGATCAAAGCCGTTGTCCACTGTTGCTCTTTTGCCATGAAAACAAAATCATTGCCTTCCGTTTTGGTGTTTGTTCCCAGTCCTCTTGTCTTCTGTATATGTCTCATCGGCACATTGAGACACTCAAATTTGCCTTGCCATCTTTTCCAGCCAGGATAAGCAGTTGGTATAATGCCTCCTTTACCGTCAGGGTTTCCCTCATATCCCGGAATTACAATTCGTGGTGCTGCTCCTTGCACAAACAAACGAGCCGCCGTTTCCAGAATTCCTTCGTTGTATGGCGCTGTCTCCCACTCCATATGCGCCCGCCCAAAAACAAAAATCGCGTCAAACGTAATCGACGCATGGTCCCAAGGACGATGACCAGACATTAAACACATCAGTTTGTGTACCAATTCTGCATTTTCCATCTCTATTCTCCTATTCAGTTGTTCAAAGTTCAGGTGTAAAACAGGGCAATCCAACTTAACATTTGATTTTCTTCCCGTCAAACTTCATTGATCTCTCCACAGCAGACAATATATTTACCACTGCTAAGCCATTATTTATATCAGTTTTATGACTTTTTTTCTTGTTTTTAACAATATTAATAAAAGCTTTAATTTCATTTTCAAGCGGGGACTTTTTATTGTATCTCGGATAGAAAACATTACCTTCTTTATATACCGCAATTTTTTTATCCGCCGTATCATCCATCACCACCGAATACTTAGAGCCAACTACCACAAGCTTCACTCTTTTCTCTGGTGATATCCAGCTCACTGAACACGTTGCTTCCACGTTATTAGCAAATAGCATTCTTAGGCTGACCTCGTCATATAGTTTAGTTTTATATCCCCACCCCTGCACATGCGTTGGTTCCTTACCAAGCAAATCAACAATCATACTTACGCCATGTGGTCCCCAGTCCCACAACACCGACATGTCATCACGAATCGGTCCGTTATTCATTCCTTCAAAATGCACCGTACGTATTTTTCCGGCACCTTTCACTAATTCCTTCATTTTCAAAAAGGCTTCGTTATACAAATGAATGTGTCCCACAAAAACAGGTGCTTTTGCTGCTTTCTCTAAAACACGAGCGTCGCGCAGACTAATCGTCATTGGTTTTTCAATATATGTAGGAATACCCTCCTTTACAAAAGGCAGCGCTACTTCTAAATGTGTTGATCCTGGGGTAGCCACCAAAACAGCATCTAGTCCTTCAATATTTTTAACTCCTGCTTTCCTCTTTTTATTAAAAGTAACAACACTAACATCACGCATGCCCTCTAGTGTGTGTAAAATATTACTTCCCCATTTTCCTGTACCAATTAAAGCCACTTTTAACATAGTCCGCGTATGTTAGTAGACACCAATATATTTAGCAAGCCCCCTCTAATATATATTATTCAACTTTAGCTTTTTTATTTGTCGCCCTCTCTCCTACGTAAGACTCTTCCTCTCTGCACCAGTTTAACGAACGCTCTATACCGTCACGGAAATTAACTTTAGGCTCATAACTTAACTCACTGCGTGCTTTACCTAAATCAGGACACCTTCTTTGTGGTTCCCCCGCCGGATAGTTATCCGGGTATGGAATAAAGTTATATGAAGCATTCTCACCTACCAAATCAACAAACACCTGTGCTAAATCACGCATTGCAATCTCGTTATTATCATTTCCAATGTTATACGCTTCCCCTGCCCGCCCAGCTAACAACACCTTCAAAAAACCTGTCATCGCGTCAGTTATATAGCAGAAGGTACGTGTCTGATGTCCGTCGCCGTGAATAGACAGAGCCTCTCCATTCAGCGCCTGATACGCAAACATAGGCACTACTCGTCTATCATCATGCTTCATGCCCGGTCCAAACACATTAAACGGTCTAACTATTTTAACCGGTATATCATATTTCTCCTTATAAATCGTACAAATAGTTTCTGTTAATCTTTTAGACTCATCGTAACAAGCTCGTGGCCCCACACTGGATACATGCCCAAAGTATGTTTCTGGTGTGGGCACTGATTTTGGATCAGGATCACCATAAATTTCACTTGAACTGAAGAAAAGAAAACCTTCCAACGCATTCTTGCGAGCAAGCTCCAATAAATTCTTTGCTCCCGTCACCGCACTTTCAATAGTTTCCAGTGGATACTTCATGTAAAAAACCGGTGAAGCCAACCCCGCTGCATGAATGATATAATCAACATCTTCTCTAACTGGTAGCGGGTAAGTAACGTCACCCCATACGTTTAATATATTCTTATCACCAAAATCAAAGTTCTCATCTCTGTCTCCTGTAATAAAGTTATCAACGGAAATAATTTTACAGGGTTTTTCTAATACATGTTCATTTAGATAACTAAACACCCCCATGAAATACTTTCCCAAAAACCCCGCCCCACCACTAATTAAAAGCGTTTTTCCGGAAAGTTTAGAAGCTTCTTCAGAAATACCATTAACAATAGTCTCTATGTCTTCTTTAACGATTGGTGATATAGGCATATTTATATTTTATATTTTTAAATTATTTTAGGTTCTGGTATTGGCACTATAAACTTTCCTCCCTCATTAGCAAAGCGAGCATGATTTTCCATAATCGGTTCAGCAAAATTCCAAGCTAAAACTAAACAATAATCAGGTTTACCCTGAGCGGAGTCGAAGGGCTTATACAAATAGTCCGGCGCCACTATAGGAATATGATTACCCGGCATAACCATCCCTTGCTTAAACTTCTTATCATCATCCACAATGTAATCAATTGTGTCTCCGTCTAGCCCAAACGCATACAATAAAGTTGTTGCTTTAGCTGGCGCACCATATCCTACTATTCTTTTACCTTCACTCTTAATGCCTCGAAGCATGTTCTGCAACTTCTCCTTATTCTTTTCTATCCGACTCATAAACCCCTTATACGTTTCAATCCCATCTAGCCCCAAAGCTTTCTCTTCTGCCAAAACTTCATCCAAGCGCTCTTCTCGTTTGTGTGGCCCACCCGCCTTTTGTACAAACACCCGTAAAGACCCGCCATGCACTGTTGGTTGCTCTACATCAAACACTTCCATTTTATGCTTAGCAAAAAACTTAACTAACGGATGAACGCTGTAGTAGCAGACGTGTTCGTGATAAACAATATCAAATAGATTATTTTCCATCAGAGAACCCAAGTACTGTGCTTCAAACACATAAACACCACCATCCGCTAACAATCTTTTAGTTGCTTCCACAAAAAGATTTACATCATCCGTATGCGCGAACACATTATTAGCAGAAATAATTGCAGCCTTACCCTTAGAACTAACAATTTTATCAGCCACTTCCGGCGTAAAGTAATCAGCGACAGTTTCAAGTCCATCAGCATTAGCCATATCAGCCACATTCTGTGCCGGATCAATTCCCAATATTCGTATGCCAGCCTTTTTAAAAGGTTTCAACAACACACCATCGTTACTTCCCACATCAACTACTAAATCATCTTTATCTAACCCAAATCTAGAAATTAAACTCTTAGCGTAATCTTCAAAATGAGCCACAAACTTAGGTGAAGTAGATGACACATACAAGTAATTGGAAAACATCACATCCGGATCAACTACATCAAGCATTTGTACTAAATGACAATCACCACAGTAAAAGATATCAAGTGGCGCAAACGGCTCCTCTACGCCGCCTATCTGTTCAGGCTTTAAATATGAATTAGCCAGTGGCGTATCACCAAAAGACCACACTTTTGTTAAGTCTTTACCATCACACATACGACACGTATCACGTGTCGTATATATCTTCTCACTCCTTACCTGTTCTACTGCTCTTGTTTCCATCCCTTATAGCTCTCTGGGCTCGACTAATACAACTTTTACAATGTCATTCTCATAATCAGCTTGCCCTCTTTTCTCTGTAGTAAAACAGTAGAACTCAGAATCTTCCAAGAAATCCATAGCATGTGCTTCCATTGGTGGTGAGTAAAACAACTGTCCTGCTTCTATGATCTTTTCTTGTAAAGGTGCCTTTTCATCTTCTGCTGGACGATATACATACCTAACCTTACCGCTAACTAGATAACAAAGGTGAGAATCACTTTTATGGTAATGATTAGCCCTAACCGCACCTTTCTTTGAAGTAATCCGCAATATTCCTTGATATTGTCCTTCTGCTAATTTTTCAATAATTCCTCGTTCGTCATCACATACCACTTCTGGCATTGATACTACATCTTCCCTTGACGTAACCGCCTCATTTGTTGTGTTCATAAAATATATTCAATTATTATCTCGTTTAAGGACTATAACAGAGAAGGGCGCAGGGATACAAGAAGCCTCTGCGCGTATCTACTCACAAAACCGAGTAGCCCACAGAACTGCAGCTAGATTTGGTCCCGTTCGCCCTGTCGTTGTTTAAGTAATGGCATCACAGTCTCAAAGAAACCTTTGTCGGGGCTTTGTTTGACCCAACATTAATTTTTATGATGCATATATAAAGTAGTGTGAAAAACAGAGCGCCATGCACCGTACGTGGTGTATGGCAGCCCTAAGCCACATAGTTATTCTTCGTCACCTGTGT
>SDBS01006393.1_pt1 | contig 11473 bp, 7 predicted proteins | sample 2277091 | NCBI WGS metagenome assembly SDBS01 (sample SAMN10404972, study PRJNA504765) | marine sediment metagenome | isolation source: marine sediment core GS10_PC15, 163 cmbsf | place: Arctic Ocean: Southern Knipovich Ridge | collected 2010 | reverse complement strand
ACGCTCGGCAGCGACGAATCGAGCCTGAAGAACAACGGCAAGAAGCACTGGATATGCTGTGTTACGACAACACTGTTTAACGTGGCCCGCACGGTGGATGCGTGGCAAGAGCACTTTGGAACGATAACGCTCGCTGGTTTTGGTCTGGATGGGAAGCCTGCTGCTGTTCGTACGGCAGGGGCAATCGTTGATTATCTGCGCAGCTCACAAGAAGGAGCGCTTTCTCTTTTAAAGGGTCTATCGATGTATTCCCTCGATGATTTCATGACCCTCGATGCCGCGACGCGCCGCAACCTCGAGCTAACGGAAACGATTCGAACGGGTGATGTGCGCGGTTCCCTGCTCGGGATACTAGATCAAACACAAACTCCAATGGGACGACGACTCCTTCGTCAATGGCTGGGAAATCCTCTATTGGATTTGGAACGGATCGAAGGGAGATTGAATCAGGTTGAAGCCTTCCACAATGACGGCGTCTGGCGAGCGGAGATCCGATCAGCTTTAAAAGCTTACGGAGATCTTGAGCGACTTACAAATCGGATTATTGCTGCAGTCGCCAAACCAGGCGACCTGGTCGCATTGCAAGCGCTTCTTGAAAAGGTCCCTCAGATCATAAATTTAGCGCAGCATTCAAAGTTGGCAGCCATCAAGGAAATCGCAGCGAACATCGACGTTTGCGAAGACGTCTTTGATCTTTTGCAACGCAGTATCAGCGATGACCCTCCTGCAACTCTGGGAAAGACAGGCGTAATACGGTCCGGGTTCTCGGAAAAGCTGGATGATTTGGTCGCTTCCTCACGCGGCGCACGCGACTGGATCGCAAATCTAGAGCAGGTCGAGCGGGAACGATCAGGGATTAAAAATCTTAAGGTCGGATACAACAAGATTTTCGGTTACTACATAGAAGTTACAAAATCGAATGTCGAGCGAGTCCCAGAGGATTACATTCGCAAACAGACGCTTGTCAACGCTGAACGCTACATTACACCCGAGATGAAAGAATATGAATCTCAAGTATTGACAGCAGAGGAGCAGATAAGGGAAGTTGAGAGAGAGATATTCCACGAGGTCTGCGTACAAATCGCAGAACAGGCGGTGCGATTACTGGGGACAGCCCGCGCAATAGGCCGGTTGGATGTCGTGAGCGCTCTGGCGGAGGTGGCGGCTCACCGCGGTTTTATCCGCCCGGAGCTGGCGGTTGGTGACGCTCTCGATATCCAGGATGGACGGCATCCGGTTGTTGAAGAACTTATCCCGGGGAAGCGTTTCATTCCAAACGATATCCAATTCGAAGAAGGGGAGCGGATCCGGGTGATAACCGGACCGAATATGAGTGGTAAATCGACGTATTTAAGGCAGGTCGCGCTAATTGTGTTAATGGCCCAGATGGGAAGTTTCGTACCTGCCCAACATGCTCGTCTGGGTATCGTCGACAGGATTTTCACAAGGATTGGAGCACAGGATGAAATTCATGCCGGCCAATCTACGTTCATGGTAGAGATGGTTGAGATGGCGAATATCCTGCATAACGCATCCAATCGCAGCCTAGTGATTCTGGACGAGGTTGGAAGAGGCACGAGCACCTATGATGGGGTTGCAATTGCCTGGGCTGTCGTAGAGTATCTTCACAACCATCCGAAGCTGCGAGCGCGAACGCTCTTCGCCACTCATTACCATGAGCTTACTCGTTTATCGGAGTTCCTCCCTGGCGTCCGGAATTACAATGTCGCAGTTTCTGAGGAAGGCGGAAAGGTTGTATTTTTGCATAAAATCACGCCTGGAGGCGCGGATAAATCCTACGGGATTCATGTCGCCGAGCTGGCGGGTATGCCGCGTCCGGTCATCAACCGGGCGCAGGAGATCCTGGCTCAATTCGAAGCGACGTCCGATCAATCTTCAGATGATCCGCAGGTAGCGTCGAAGCAGCTCCATCTCTTCTCCGAAGCGGATCCTCTCCTTGAAGAAATTCGAGCCCTGGATCTAAACAACCTCTCACCTCTTGAAGCCCTCAACCGTTTATACGAATGGCAACAGCGCTTCAGAAAAGATGAAGGCGCTTAAGTACCCAATATTTCTCTTCAAACCAAAGTAACGATGGGGGCAATTGGAGGCAGTCGCTCGTTAATTGCCGTTACCGATCAAGTCCGGGTACTCCAGAAGTACAGGTTCCGTATCTTGGATCTCAAGATGTTTCATAATAGACGTAATTAATTCCGCCTTCATTTCAGCATCCCGGCGGGACCATGTACGGCTTTTTATCTCAAGGAAACACCCATCTACTTTAGGCTCAAGAAGGTGATCGATGTTGATGAAGAACTCGAGGTCCTCGTAGCAAATAAGCCAGCGAAGGCGGTCCTTATGAATACTGATCTCGCTGGAAGGTTTAAAGTATTCACGGTAGAAGCGGGGTGAATACTTGGCTGGTGCGATAAATCGGGAGCGGGAGAGCAGAGCCGAGTTGTGATACTCGCGTTCTGCGGCTGGACCTGTAAGTGTGAGACGAGATCGAACGTTAAAGACCTCTCCCTCATCATTCACGAACTCATCTTCCCGGTAACGCAAGCGTGCTTCCTCAGGCAAGGTGAACCGGAAATATTTATCATATTCAAGGTAGTGTGCCTGCCTTCGTATTTCGAAGACATCTTTGTCTAACATCGCAATTACCGCTTGCGGGTCGTCCAGTTTGACCTTGATTTGGATCTCGTAACTCTCCTCTTGTTCTGCGCCGCCGATGGCGATAAGTTTCGAGAGTACGGATCCTTCGCGGTCGGTGAGGAAGGCGTCGATCTTGGCAGCGTATTGAGCGGCCTGGGAAATTAAATCACCTTCTTGGATGGTTAACAGTTCGCTGTCGCGCATGAGCCATCGCCCGTTCACCATGACATCCTGAACATCCGAAGACTTAGTTGCGTAGATCAGGCGTGAATATACTGACTGAGGTTCGCGCTCGAAGTGGGGGATATTATGGACCTGGTCTTGATCGATAGCGATTAGGTCAGCGCGTTTCCCGGGCTCTAGAGATCCGGTGAGGTGACTGATGTGAAGGGCCTTTGCGCCCATGCGTGTAGCCATTTCCAAGGCATTTCTTGCAGGCAGGGCGGTGGGGTCGCTTGTGACAGTTTTGGCGATAAATGATGCCAGGCGCATTTCTTCAAACATATCCAGGTCATTGTTAGATGCGGTGCCATCCGTGCCGATGCCGATCTGCAGCCCAGTGCCGAGCATCTCGATGATGGGGGCGAACCCGGAGGCTAGCTTGAGATTGCTCGAGGGGTTATGTGCAATCCCAACTCCTGCATGCTCCAGGGTATGGATCTCGCCATCGTCGATATGAACACAGTGTGCAGCGATAACTTTCGCATCAAATAAATCTAGCTTCTTCAACCAGGGGACAACTGGCATGTTATAGGTCTCACGCCAATCGTCGACTTCACCGTTAGTTTCGGAGATGTGGATATGCAGCGGGACATCATATTCCATGGCGAGATCTCTACACGCCTCGAGTATCTCCTCTGTGCAAGTGTAGGGCGCGTGAGGGGCAACTGCCGGAATGATTAACGAGTCATCTTTCCACTTTTCGATGAAACTGCGTGAAGCAGCGAGTGAATCTTCAAAGGATTCTGCATCCGGTGTGGGGAATTTAAGGATCGATTGGCCGCATATGGCGCGCATCCCAGCATCTTTCGTCGCCTGGGCAACGGTGTCTTCAAAATAATACATATCAGCGAAACAAGTGACACCGCCGCGGATCAGCTCTGCACAGGCGATTAGCGTGCCGAGACGACAGAACTCAGGGGAAACGAATTCACGCTCAACTGGCATCATGTACCCCATCAGCCAGACATCAAGGCGCAGGTCATCTACTAAACCGCGCAGCAACGTCATAGGGACATGGGTGTGCGCATTGATAAGGCCGGGAATGATCACGCGCGAACCGAGATCGATGACCTCACCCGCGGAGTGATCACGCTGGATTTCATCTTTTGGGCCGACAGCGATGATGGCGTCGTCTTTAATGGCAATCGCTCCATGTTTGAATATCCTGTATTCATTATCCATAGTCACGATCGTCTCAGCGGTTAGGATGAGATCAACTTTTCCCATTATTCACCTTTATACGAAGGAATTGGGGGATTATAGCAGGCAACGAGGTGAACTGCTTGTGCGCTGATCGGGATGTATAATGCCGAAGGAGGAATATTCATGCGAGCGATTGACATCATCACTAAGAAACGCGATGGCGCAGAACTGACAACGGAAGAGATCAGTTTCTTCATCGATGGTTTTACGCGTGGCGAGATCCCAGATTACCAGGCTTCGGCCTGGGCAATGGCTGTTCTATTGAAAGGGATGACGCCACGAGAGACCACAGACTTGACACTTTCACTAGCGCGCTCGGGAGGTCAACTCGATTTTTCCGATATCGTGCCAATTGTCTTGGACAAACACTCTACAGGAGGCGTTGGTGACAAGACAACTCTTGTGGTTATTCCCATCGTGTCGGCTAATGGGGTCGCCGTGGGGAAAATGTCGGGACGAGGGCTGGGTTTTACGGGGGGAACGCTGGATAAGATGGAGTCGATCCCTGGGTTTCGGGTTGACTTATCGATGGAAGAATTTTGCAAGCAACTTAGTGAGCAGGGGATTGTTCTCTCCGGACAGACAGCGGATCTCGCGCCTGCGGACGGGAAGTTGTATTCCCTCCGTGACGTCACCGGGACGGTACCATCTGTACCGCTCATTGCCTCATCGGTCATGAGTAAGAAGATAGCAGGAGGTGCAACCGCTGTTGTGCTTGATGTAAAAGTTGGGCTGGGGGCCTTCATGGGAACCCTTGAACAAGCTGTAGAGTTAGCCGAACTTATGGTGCAGATCGGCTCTCTCTCAGACCGAAAAGTTGTTGCTTTGATCTCGGACATGAACCAGCCGCTCGGTGATGCAGTTGGCAACGCGATCGAGGTTCGGGAAGCCATCGAGACCCTGCATGGCGGCGGTCCGCAAGGCTTCCGAGACCATTGTTTGGTCTTAGCCAGTCATATGCTCCTCCTGGCAGAGAAGGCAGACAGCTTCGAGGGAGCGTATGCTCTTTGTCAGAAGGTTATCGAGAATGGCTCCGCATTTTCAAAGTTTAAGGATCTTGTGCTCGCACAGGGCGGCGATATCTCCTATGTTGAAGACCCGAGCAAATTGCACCTTGCTCCGGAGCGACTCGATGTTGGTGCGCCAAAGGCGGGTTATATCTCCCAAATTCATGCAGGCGAGGTTGGTTTAACGGCCATGGAGCTGGGTGCTGGACGGGCGCAAAAAGGTTATCCAGTCGATCATTCAGTCGGCATTGAGATCCTGCATAATGTAGGCGATCATGTTGATGAGGGAGAAATGCTCTTCACGGTTTACGCTAAGAACGCGAATCAAGCGCAGGCAGCTTCAGCGCGATTGCTCGCCGCGCATGAGATTGGAGAGAAGCCGGTCGATGCGCTTCCACTCTTCTACGAGACAATTGGTTCTTCGAGTCAAAACTCATAGTCAATCTGCGATCGGGCCGTCGCCATTGCATAGAATATTAAATATTCTGAGCCGGTGATAGCGGCAGAAAGACTCAAATCGGAGGTATTGCTGTGGCAGTGAAGCCTACACAAACGGATGGAGTTTCAGCCGTGGAACAGTTAAGCGAGATGATTGAGTTTCAGAGCGGCGCGATTGTGAGCCGTACGCTGTTGAAGGCGGTCAATGGGTCGACGACGTTGTTCGCGTTCGATGCTGGCCAAGAACTCAGCGAGCATACAACGCCGAATGAGGCGCTGCTGGTTGTGATCGAGGGGGAGACTGTGGTCTCGATCCGAGGCGTTGTGTACCATCTACACGCGGGGGATGTGATCACGCTTCCTGCTAATCAACCCCACGCCGTGAAAGCGGTCAAACCGTTCAAGATGTTGTTGGTCATGATGGATACCGGAGAAGACGGATCCTGATCAGAAGCGAGGCATCCATAGCATAACCCGAACGACCTTTAGTCCAGGTTGATGATCTCTATGGGTGCAATCCCTGCGGGTAAATCGAATCCAAGAATTCTTGAATAGAAATACAGCTCTGCTTCGAGACATTTTTGAATCGTCTCTGCGCGACGGAAGCCATGCTGCTCGCCTTCGAAAGTGAGATAAACGTAGGGAAGACCTTTCTCGTAGAGTGCAGATGCGAGGATCTCAGATTGTTCAGGATGGACAACTTCGTCCTCCAGCCCTTGAAAAAGGATCACTGGAGAGGATAGCCGATCGGTGTGATAAATTGGCGATCTATCCCGATAGAGATCTTCCTTCTCCGGGTAAGGGCCGATGAGCGAGTCAAGGTACCGCTCTTCGAATTTGTGTGTGTGTTGGGCGAGGATAGCAGCATCTGCTACGCCGTAATAACTCGCTCCTGCTGCGAAAACCTCGTGGAAAGTTAGGGCACACAAGGTTACGTACCCGCCGGCGCTGCCCCCGCGGATCAGCAAACGTTCACCATCAACCTTTCCATACTTGGCTAAGGAAAGGGCTGCATTCACACAATCCTCGACGTCAACAATCCCCCATTCACCTTCTAATTGATCGCGATAGGCTTTGCCATAACCTGTACTCCCGCCGTAGTTAACGTCGGCGATGGCGAAACCCCGGCTGGTCCAAAATTGAATCTCGGACTGGAAATGAGAACGAGCAGATGATGTCGGCCCACCATGGCTGAGAACGATCAGCGGCGGTTTTTCATCAACTGGGGCCTCGAAGGACGAATTTGCAGGCGGGTAGAAGTAGGCGTAGGATGTTCGATCGCCTTCCGAAGTATAAGCTATGTGTTCGGGAACAGAAATGAAACCTGGGTCAATTCCATGCCCTGCTGACGTGTGAACGACATGCCATTCACCTGTCTCCGGGTTGAGCACTGCGAGACCTGGCTCTGTTGTATGCGTGCCGGCGAGGAACCAGACTTGCCCAAGAGCATCAGATTGGATGGACGGTAGCTCAAAGGCTGAGAAGGGTGTTGAGAACTCTTCAAACTTCCCATCTTGAGGGGTGAGAATACCGATACAGGATTTTCCCTCATCGAGAAAAAAGCAAACGATCCGGCCATCGGGGAGGAAAGTATAGGTAGAGTACTCCAGCAGCCATTGGGGAACTCCGAAATCAGCTTCGCGTTTGTGAAGGGCTACAATCTCTCCATCTTCGAATGAGTACAGATTCCACCAACCGGTCTCGTCGGAGATGAAATGTAGAACCCCGCGGTGATTCCACTCGGGTTGAAATATGGATTCGTTTATCCCGCCTGCCACTTTGTGGATGTCATCCAGCTTTCCATCTCTAAAATCCCCAACCCATAGTTCAGTCCCATCCCAGGGCATATTCGGATGGTCCCATGTCAGAAATGCGAGTTTCTTTCCATCCGGGCTGAAACGAGGGGAACCGTAGAAGTCGTGACCTGAAGCGAGGATTGCCGGTGCGATCGATCCATTTGTTGGAAGAATCACTAACTCATTCTCTACTTTTCCATCTGCTTCATGTCGTTCACGGACGCACACGAGTGACCTCTTATCACGAGAAAGGCGGATTGCAGCGTACCTCAAGCCGGCGGCAATCTCAGGTTCCGGTGTGATCGGTTGTGGAGATTTTCCTTTCTGCTGCCGGTAGAGACGTTGGTCGGTGTAATTGCAGAAGTAGATAACTCCTTCAGCGACGCAATAGGAGCCCCCGCCGTATTCATGAATGCGCGTCCTAACATTGAAATCCGGAGGGGTTATGCACTCGCTGTTTTTATCATCCAAATGACGAAGAATGACATACCGGCCACCTTCCTGGGGTTTACCGACGACCCAGTAGATGTGAAACCCATCTATAAGAACCTCGCGCGGCAATGCGCTGTGCCCCATTCCGGACTGGGCAACGAATGTAGCTGAAATGGGCGACTCCCATGTTCCATAAGGGGCGATGATTTTTGATGTTCCCATGATTTCTCCAAGTTGGGTGTGCTTTTGATAGAAGCCAGGAAATGAATATTTGATGTTCTGGTGATTCAACAAGTTGGTTGGCTGATCAGTGCAAGCCTACGGGCAAGCGTTGCTTAAATGCTCTTCAAACGTCACAGCGAAGGCGTGTCCTCCGGAACCATCGCAAAGTGTGCGAAAGTACAACTCATTCGTTTGGGCAGGGAAGGCTACTGCTCGGAGAGAATCGAGGCCGGGGTTCGCGATTGGACCGGAAGGAAGGCCCGCATAGCGGTAAGTGTTGTAAGGTGAATCTATCTCCAGGTCAGCGTATGTAAGTGCTGGTTTCCACCAGATGCCATCCGCTTGGGCGCCGAGCGCGAATTGAACGGTTGGATCGGCTTCAAGCGGCATGCTAAGGTTGATGCGATTGTGAAACACTGCGGCAATACGAGTGCGTTCCTCGGGTAAAACGGCCTCGCGTTCAACAATTGAAGCAAGCGTCACGCCTTCAAATATGGTCAGACCCTGATTGGTAAATCCCTGGTGGATTTCCGGGTCCAGGCGTTTTTTGAAATTTGATAGCATCATGAAGACGAAATCTTGAGCGTTTGAATCAGGATCGATTAAGTATGTGTCTGGGAAGAGAAAGCCCTCCAGAGTGGATGAAGCAGGTATCTCGTAAGCGTGGATAAAATTCTGAGGCGGGTTCATTGTCTCTTCAAGGAATTCGATTTCTCCAAACTCCAAATTGAGATCCGATAATAGCTGAGCGATTTGCTCGCGTCGCCATCCTTCAGGGATCGTGATCGTATTCTGGACAGGCTGTGATAATTGAAGCGCCTCTGCGATCTCCCGAATTGTCATCTCGCTCCGCAGGTTGTAACGACCGGCATCAATTCCCCGATCTAAACCGCGGTAGCGAAGATAAAATCGCAGTATGTTGGGCTGTTCCAGGATACCCGCTTGGCTGAGGCGTTGAATAACTGCACTCGCTGTGTCACCCTCTACCACCGTGAGATCGATTGCTCTACCGGGCGGCCCGGCTGGCAAGTCGAGCGCATGCTGATTCAGAAGAAGATATAGCCCCAGGGCTGTCTCCTGGAGTTGGGTGAGTGCGGGATCGGGCTCTCCAACGCTCGCCGGCACGGTTGGGAGTCCGACGACCGTTGCTCCCACGACCCAAACGCCCACGCAAATGACAACACCAATAATGGCGAGTATGAATACTAGCAGGCAGGATTTAATCAGTTTGGGCATTGAGATAGTCCTGAAGAATCACCGCCGCAGCGCGTGCATCCAGAAGTTGATCAGCCTTACGAATTTCAAGGGCAGCCTGGGTTGAGCCGCTCTCATCCCATGTCAGGATGGGAATGGAGGTAATCTCACAAAGGGTTTCAACGAGGCGCAGCGCTTTCCGGCCCTGAGGCCCTGGGTTTCCTTCCATATCATAAGGAACGCCTACTAATATCGTGCCCGCCTTATGCTTTTCTGCAGCGAGGATGATCTCGCGGGCGTCGGCCGCGCGTGATGTGTGCTCAAGCACCAACAAAGGACGGGCGATCAGCCCAGTTGGGTCACTAATCGCCAAACCGTGGCGTTTGTCTCCTGGATCAACAGCGAGAATCCTGCTCACGTGTCTGTCTCCCAGGGATAGCGAACGCGAATTTGCAAGTCTAGGAGCGGAAATCGGTGAAGCCAGGTTGGGCTGATGTCCACACTTATGATTTCCTCGAAGGGAATTACCCCGTTCAAGTCTTCAAGTGCAGCAGGTATACCCTTTCCCCTGACGATTTGTTGGATTAATGAGGGGTCGAACACGGTAAATATCCGGGCAGATAGCGTCACATCCATACTGGGTTCCTCGCCAGCATCATCGTACACAACATCAGCGATTTCGCGAATCTTCTGTGTATCTGGCTGGATGTGCTCATCTCTGGAGAGTTCCTCGGCCACAACGAAATTCATAGTAGCGTGTAGTTGATCTGGGGAAAATACCAGCCCCTCGAATTCTATTATCAAGATTAATTCAAGCGAATCGGCGGCATCTCCGCTATCATTGCTGAAGTGCTCCTCGATGGTTTGGAAAACTCGAATGCTCCCGGGGATGAGGTCCTCACCTTCCTGCGCCAATCTAAGTAAAGCCTGATGGGCTTTAGCGAACAGATTGTTCTCCAGTTCCCGGCGCACGCGCACCAAATCTACGGACGATACGGCACTGCGAAACTCGAGCGATCCACCAGTGATCGGGTCTATATTTATAACAGTAGCGGATAAACCGAGAGCTCCATCGATTGTCTGGATTGCTTCCACGGAGACGTTACCATCAGGTCCTGGGAAAGAGGCGGCAACTTCAACGGTGACCTGGGCTCCTTTTTCAGGATCAAGATTTACACGCGATTGAGTTACGAAGTGCGGCGCTGATGGATCGAGAGTTCGAACTGTCGTGCCCGCCGTGATTATTAGACTCTGGCCCGTTAGATTGATGAATGTGACCTCACCTTGAGCGGTTTGATCTGGCTGAGTCGTGCTCCCCGTCGTCGGAACCCTGAACCGACCTTCTACTATCGATTGAATTTGTCGAGCGGGAAGGCGAGAAGTGTCTGTGGCAGCTCCCAACTGATTCAACGCTAAACCAATGGTGTAAGTCTTGGTAATATCCAGTGTTTCTGGATCGATTGTGATCACCGCCTGCGGAATGAGCAGGATGACTAGAAACAAGAAAGCAAGCAAGCCAACAGAGAACGTTGCGCTTCGAGCGACGAGATTTATCTGCGAAGGTTTATTGCTGGTTCGATTTAGTACTGATTGATGAGAAGAAAAATCTCCAGATGACGTCGGTTTATAAATATTCCGTGCGCCTCGAACTCGCCAGGCTTTTTCGGGTTGATATTCAAGGGATTCGAATGTCGGGATTTGAAGAGAATCCGCGTGGTGCAGCACGTCTGGATCGAGGGTGACAAGTCCGATCCGGGTTCCATTCTTGCGCGCGTGGCGTTGGAGCATTACCAGGTCGAAGCGACGCGATAGCACTCTCCCGCGCCCTGGCCAGACGAGGATGACGCGCGGCGCCTGTGTCCAGTTTATTTTATCGCGGACGGAGTTGTGATCATCGTGAGGCTCTAGATAAACAATTTGTGTCTTCACAATAAATATGGGAGGGGATAGATAATCAGCGAGCACTTAGGCGTTCTTGAAGCCAAAGTTTTGCTGCCGCAAATGCCTCTTCCACACGAGCAGGATCTTTGCCACCAGCTTGGGCAAGCGAGGGCTTGCCTCCTCCTCCTCCCCCGATAATTTTGGCGATGGTTTTCACTAACTCGCCCGCATGGAAATTACGTTTCACAAGGTCGGGGCTGATTGACGCGACGATCAAGGCTTTTTCATCGCTGACCGACGCGAGAACAACCACACTACTGGGTTGATTCGCACGGAAACGGTCCGCAAGTTCGCGTAAGATCTCTGGATCTGCTTCAGGTATTTGACCTGTCAGAAGTGAGATTCCACTCACATCTTCAGGGG
>SDBS01006389.1_pt1 | contig 11475 bp, 6 predicted proteins | sample 2277091 | NCBI WGS metagenome assembly SDBS01 (sample SAMN10404972, study PRJNA504765) | marine sediment metagenome | isolation source: marine sediment core GS10_PC15, 163 cmbsf | place: Arctic Ocean: Southern Knipovich Ridge | collected 2010 | reverse complement strand
TATTCACGAGTCGAGTAATCCCTTGTCGACAGCTTTTATGAATAATTCAGGTGCCTGGAGTATTCACGAGTCGAGTTTGCCGTAGATGGTAGGCGCGGCGGGTGAAGCTGTGGTCGTCCACCGCGAACCCACCGCAACGCCCCAGATATGGTGAAATCGGCTCGCTCGGAGAGGAAAAAATGTCGATTATTTTAGAATATAACAATGGGAGAACAAAGTTATTTGTGTGCTAACTGATAAATCTCATGTAAACCCTTGATATTACATGAAATATCGACATTTTTTATGAATAATTCAGGCAAAGGAGGGAGATTATGTCGCAGCAAAAGCTGATGTTCCGGAGATTCACCTATGGATTCCTGGCTGTCTGCCTGGCCATGCACCTGTGCACGGTGCCGGCGGCGGCCCAGAAACAGGCGGTCGACGAGGAGTACACGGCCAAGATCAAGGAGTTCACCACAGACCCGCATTTCCTGACTAAATACGTCGATTACCTGCCGGCTTCGGAGACGGTGCCCACTCCCCTGGACGTGCTGGGGCACATCGCCGGGGCCCGGGATATTTTGACCTACACCAAGGACATCAACCGCTACCTGAGGGCGCTGGCCGAGGCGTCGCCGCGGGTCGAGCTCTTCCCGGCGGGAACCACGGAAGAAGGGCGCGAACGCATCTATGTGGTGATCGCTGACGAGGACATCATCAAAAACCTGGATAAATACAAGGCCATAAACGCCAAGCTGGCCGATCCCCGGAAGATCAGCGATCAGGAAGCCGAGGAGCTCATCAAGGACGCCAAGGCCATGTACTGGGCCACGGGCGCGATGCACTCGGGTGAGACCGGCTCGCCCGAGATGCTCATGGAACTGGCCTACCGGCTGGCCGTGGACGAGGGAGAGTTCATCCGCACCATCCGCGACAACGCCATCGTGCTTATCACACCGGTGCTGGAGGTGGACGGCCGGGAAAAGATGGTGGACCTGGCCATGGCGCCGCGCAAGGACCCGGACGGAAACTATGCCCGCCGGCCTCTCTACTGGGGCAAGTACGTGGCGCACGACAACAACCGCGACAACCTGGGGCTGGCGCTGGACCTGAGCCGGCACCTCATCAACAACTTCCTGGAGTGGCATCCCCAGGTGCTGCATGACCTGCACGAGTCGGCCTCGCATCTGTATGTGTCGACGGGGACCGGGCCCTACAACGCCTGGCTCGACCCCATCGTGGTGGACGAGTGGCACATGATCGCCTACCAGGAGGTCAATGAGATGACCAGGATGGGCGTGCCCGGTGTGTGGACGCATGCCTTCTATGACGGCTGGGCCCCCAACTACGGGTTTTACGCGGCCAACGGCCACAACGCCATCGGCCGCTTCTATGAGACCCAGGGGGCGGGCGACGGCAGCACGCGGGTGATCTCGACGCGCGGCGACAGGGCCTGGTACCGCCCCAACCCGCCGCTCAAGCGTACGCTGTGGTCCCTCCGCAACAACGTGAACCTCCAGGGAAGCGGCCTCCAGATCGCCATCCACTATGTAGCGGCCAACCGGGAGAAGTTCATGGAGAACTTCTATCTCAAAAGCAAGCGGTCCGTGGCCAAGGCGCACAACGAGGGCCCGGCCGCCTACGTGTTCCCTGGAGACGACCCCAGGCCGGGCCAGGTCAAGCGGCTGCTCACGCTGCTGCAGCGTCAGGGGATAGAGGTCCACAGGGCGGATGCGGCGATCGAGGTGGGAAAGGACACCTTCCCCAAGGGGAGCTACGTGGTGCGCATGGACCAGCCCTACTCCCGCATGGCCGACATGATGCTCGACCGGCAGTACTTCAACACCGGCGACTCCCGGCCCTATGACGACGTGGGATGGACCATGGGCCCGCTCTACAACGTCAAGTCCGTCCGGATCACGGACACCAAGATCCTGGATGCCAAGATGACGCTCCAGAAGGAGATCGTGGTCCTCGGAGGGGTAAAGACGCTCGATGGAAGCGGAGGAGTGAAGGCCTATCTCATAAACCACAACGCGGACAATCCGCTGGCCACGTTCTGCTTCAAGAATCCCAAACTCAAGATGTTCGCCGCGGAAAAGGCTTTCGAGGTCGAAGGCACGGCATTCAACGCCGGGACCTTCGTTGTCAAGACCGAAGACAACTCCGGCGATCTCAAGGGCCTGCTCGACAAGGCGGGAGACACGTTCGGGTTCACGGCCTTTGCAGTGTCCGAGCTGCCGGATGTCCCCATGCACGCGGTGGCGGTGCCGCGGGTGGCCGTGATGCACACCTGGATGTCGACCCAGAATGAAGGCTGGGTCCGGATCGCACTGGATGAGCTCGAGATACCCTACGACTACATCTCCGTGCACGAGCCGCGCAACAACTCTCGGCTGCGGGATAAATACGATGTCATCCTGTTCGGTCCTTCGACAGGCAACGCGCTGAGCATCGTCCAGGGCCTTACCGGGGACAAGCCCCTGCCTTGGAAAAAGACCGAGCTGACGCCCAACTGCGGCATCCAGGATGCGACCGACGACATGCGTGGAGGGCTGGAACTGGAGGGTGTGCTGCACCTGAAAAACTTCATCGAGGACGGGGGCCTGCTCATCACCCTGACCAGCAGCTCGTCGCTCCCCATTCACTTCGGGTTGGCCCAGGGCATGAGCATCAGGCAGACAGAGGAGCTGTGGGCTCGCGGCGGCGTGTTCTAGGCCGAAGTGGCGGATGACAAGAGCCCCATCATGTACGGATACGACAAGACCGTCGGGGTCTACTTCAGCAATTCGCCGGTCTTTGCGCAGGGGAGCTTCGGGGGCAGGCGCTTCCGCGGCATGGGGAGCAGCATGACGGGCCGGATCACGGGCCGCGGCACGGAAAAGGACCCGGACATCCCCCAGGGGCGGGCTCGGGACCTGGGCGCCAAGACCATTGAAGAGTTCCGGAAACAGCAGAAGGAAGAGCGGGCACAGCAGGAGCGACCGGCTGCACGCACCGCGGCGGTGCGCAGCCGGGCCCGGACCGTGCTCAGGGTTGTGCGCAAAGAGGACGAGCTGCTCATAAGCGGCGGACTGGCCGGGGGCAGCGAGCTGGCCGGCGCGCCGGCGGTCGTGGACTGCCCGCTGGGCAAGGGACATGTGGTGATGTTCTCGATCAATCCCATGTGGCGGCACCAGACCCACGGGTCGTACTTCATGGTCTTGAACGCCATGCTGCATTTCGACCATTTGGATGTGAAGTAAAAAGAAATGGGGGACAGGCCCCAAAACGGGACTGGCTCAATTTTCCCAAGGGGAAATTTGTGCCTGTCCCATCTTTTTGGGGCCTGTCCCCAATTTCTTTTTTTTACCAGGAATCCACCTGCAGAGCCCGGTCTGGTAAAATAACTTCAAGCCGATCAACGTATTAGAGATAGAGTCTATTGTGGTAAAGGAGGGAGCCGGGGATTTCAGACGGCTCCCAAGGAATGTTCAGAGGGAGTCCTGGTCGCGCTCATGGCCTTCCTCTGGTTTGTCCTGCTCTGCTACCTGGGTTCGCTGTTTATCAAGGTGATCAAGAGAATCAAAAAATCAGGATAAGCTCTGTCTGCGGCTGGGACAGGAACTCGGCGCCGGAGGCGGTGACGAGGACCATCTCCTCCATGGTCACGACTCCCCGGCCCGCCACCTTGAGACGCGGTTCGATGGTGAAGACCATGTTCTCTTCGATCCTCTCGAAGGGTTTGGTGGCATACTTTTCCCAGGGCGGCCCCAGGAGGGCGGTGCCGTCGTGGGCGAAGCGGCCCACCTGGTGGCCCAGGCCGTGGGGGAACTCGTCGTATCCTTGTGAAACGATAAAATCGCGGGCCAGCTTGTCGATGGCGACTCCCTGCACGCCGGGCTTGAGGGCCGCGGCGGCCATCCGGATGGCCTCGACGATGGTGTCGAAGCCCTTTTGGACCTCGGGGGGGGCTTCGGACTCCCCTTCCTCCAGGACGTAGAAGGTGCGCTGCAGGTCGGAGACATAGTCCTCGAACTTGACCCCGAAGTCCATGTTGAGGACGTGGCCGCGCTCCACCGGACGGTCCGTGGGCATGTAGTGGGCCCCGGCCGTCTCCGGTCCGGTGAAGACCGCCGGACAGTGGCTCTTGTCCCAGCCGAAGCCGAGGCCGCGCCTCTCCACCTCCGAGATCATGAAGGCCGCTATCTCCTTTTCGGTGCGGCCGGGCCGGATGTAGGGCGTGACGAGGTCGAAGATCTCGAGGGTGTGGCCGATGGCCTTGGTGATGCGCTCGATCTCGTAAAGGGTCTTGCGCGCCTTGAGGCTGGAGCAGATCTTTTCGGAGGAGACGAGCCGGTCGGCGAGGCCGATCCCCGTCAGCATCTCTTTGAGGGTCAGGAACATCCCGTGGGTCAGGCCGTCACAGACCTCGGAGGTCTGTGAGTAATTGACGGCGATGTTGCGTGGGCTCAGCTGTTCGAGGGTGGCGAGGAGGTGGTCCTTGATGCTTTCCACGAAGCCCAAGACGTTGGTATAGACACCCAAGTCTTCCACCGACTGCTTGTCCATCTGCCCGACGATGGCCCAGGCCTCTCCGGTGCGGGAGACGATGAAGGCCGAATGCCAGGTGACATCGGACAGGATGAGGTAGTCCAGCATGGGGTCGCGCATGATGCCGGACTCGCGCACGAAGGTGACCCAGCAGTCGATGTCGTATTCGCGGAGGAGGTTGGCGGCCTGTCGGACCTTTTCCTGGATGAGCATGTGTTTTTCCTTTCGATCGCCGGCCGGCCTATTCTTCCTGCTCCTTGAATTCACCCAGGGTACGGGTAAAGATGAAGAGCAGGATGAGGCCCAGGATGGTGTGGATCCCGAGGGCGTACCACACGTATTCGGGATGCCCCTGGTTGTTGAAGTAGCCGTACAGGGAGGTATAAGTCTTGCCGCTCAGGGCGCCGCCGATCATGATGGCCAGGAAATTGGTGCCCATGTAGAGGCCCGCCTTCTCCTTGGGGGCGAGCCAGGTGATGTACTCCTGGATGCGCGGAGACGAGATCATCTCGCCCACGGCGAACAGGAAGATACCCAGGAAGATGATGGCCGGTGCGGAGATACCGGCATAGCCGATGACGGCGAATCCCACGGCCAGGATGAACAGGCCGGAGAAAAAGACCGGCATCGCTTTGAACCGCTCGACGAAGCGCGAAACGAAAACCTGCACGATCATGATGATCCATCCGGTGTGGGCGATGGTCTCCCCCAGGATGCGGCGCACTCCGTCATCTCCCTCGCGGGAGAAGATGCCTGCCAGGAAGGGCCCCATGACGCTCTTAAGGCTCAGGTACAGCCGGGCCGTATCCAGGCTGGCATCTACATAGAGGGCGCAGAGGTTAAAAAAGCACCAGAAGGGAAGCCAGAAGAAGAGCCCCAGGAGGATGAGGAAGAGGGTGAATTTCAGGTCCGAGAGTGCGATCCAGACATCCTTGAGCTTCTGCCCGAAGGTGACTCCCTCGAGCTCTCGCTCGGGCTCCTTGTAGAAGAAGATGGTGATGATCAGCATAAGCACGATGCAGGCGGCCGCAGCGTAAAAGGCATAGTTCCAGGAAATGGCCCGCAGGTTTCCCATCACGATCGGACCGAAAGAGCCGCCCACATTGACCATGGCATAGAAGATCCCGAAGCCCAGGGTTTTGTTGGTCTTGTCGGTGACGACTCGGACCGTGCCCGCGATGAGGGGCTTGAAAATGCCGGCCGCCAATCCGATGGAGAGCATGGTGAGAGCGATCCCGGAAAAGCTCTTGGTGACGATGAGCAGCAGGATGGACGGCAGGTAGGCCAGGTATGAGACTATCAGGACCTTTTTGAATCCGTATTTATCGGCGAAAGTTCCCGAAATAAAAGGAATTCCATAGGAAAGGAGCAGGAATATGCTCTGGACGGTTCCCAGCTGGTCCAGGGAGTAACCCAGCGAGGTCATGTAGATCCCGAAGCCGAAGTAGATGCCGTAGTAGGCAAATCGCTCCAGGACCTCGATGAGGTTGGCGGTCCAGAATACGCCCGGGAATGAGCTTCGTTCACCAGGGGAAGAAACGGGGCTTTTAGACATGATCACCTCCAGGAAAGGAGAGTAGGCGACAGTGTGTCGTCATTTGGGAGTCAGTGTATAGAAAAGTGCGGCCCAGCGCAAGAAAAACAAAGGGAACAAACAAAGGGGACAGGTACATTTAGAAGGGGACAAAGGGGACAGGTACATTTAGCGCGCTAAATGTACCTGTCCCCTTTGTCCCCTTTGTTTCTTTGTTTAATACTGCACGCACTTGAGGACGAGCTCGCCGGCCTCATCCTGGTGGATGTTGACGATGCGGCCCGCCGCGAGGAGGCCGAAGGCCCGGCAGCCGGGATCGGCCGCAAGGGTGCGGACCGGCTTGAACGTTCGGGGATCGATCACGTCAATGTGCATGGGCATGGGGATCACTTCCCGGGGATCCTTGAACTGCTTCATCCACTCGTCCATGCTCACCGAGTAGCTGAGGATATAGAGCAAGCCGTCCGGTCCGAAAAGGGCGGCCTGGCTCACCTGGTCAGTCCGGGCGCTCATCTGGACGACCTTGCTCTGTCCCTGTGTGCCCGATTTCTGGCTCAGAAGCTGAGGGACCAGGGGCTTGAAGGGGAGCGGGCGGTCGAACTGGGCCAGCTTGTCGCCCTCCAGGTCAAAGACCTGGATCACGTTCATGGTGCCGAAGGGGAGAAAGAGCCGACCGTCCGGAGACAGGGACAAGTTGACCTTGTGCTTGAGGGCCCGGACAAAGGGCTGGGTCTCCGGAAAATCAGAAACCGTGATCTCGCGGACAACATCGCCTTTGCTGTCCAAGACAACGACCAGGGGTTGGGAATCGGCGTCAGATCCCATACTGATGTTGAATCCGCTGGATCCGAACGTGGGGATGGTGAAGAACAGGTCCTCGATCACCAATAGGTCAGCGACACGGACCTCCTTGGTGTTGGTGCTGTTCAGAAATTTTCCGGTTCTGTCGAAGATCTGGATGCGGTTGTTGCCGTAATCGGCCACAGCCAGCCTGGAATCGGAATAGACAAAGGCGCCGGACGGGCGGGAGAACTCGCCCGGGCCCTGGCCTTCCTTTCCGATGACCCGGACGAGCTTGCCGTCGAAGTCGAAGACCACCAGCCGGTGGTTCCCTGAGTCAACGACATAGATCAGGGACTGCGCAGCGTCGACGGCGATGTCGGAGGGGCGGTGAAAATAATCCTCCTCCGTCTCCCCGAAATAAGCGAAGGACCAGACATTCTTGCCTGTTTCGGGTGTGGGGGTGACGGCGGCGGCCAGTGCCGGGATGATCAAAAACACAAATAGGCTCATCGAAGTGATCCAGCGTCTCAAGTCCATTTTATCTCTCCCTTTCTCCAGGATTTCAATACCATAACTCAGCCTGAGGACCGATCGATGCAGGGCTGCTGCTCCGCATGATATCCTCCTGCCATTTTTTAAAAATCAATTATACCAGATATTACGTCTGAGCTCGTATATCCGTTGACCCATTATTCTTTTTCATTCATTTTTATAATGTAGCTGCGCTCCGACAATCAGAACGTATTGATATATATTGCCCTATCTCCTTACAGACCTATAGAATTCGCCTTAGAGTGAGGTTTTTGGGGGTAAAATCGCCATCGTAAGAAAAATCCAGAGGGTCTGCAGAGACAGGCTCACCTCACGGAGCGCCTAGAGGGCGAGGTCGGAGTGGGCGTGGAAGAGCTTGCCCTGGATGGGGACATTGTACGGGCAGGCCCGTTCACAGAAACCCGGGCATGTGCCGCACACGTCGGCCTTCGCCCCGGGGATGGCGGCGTAGTACTGCATGGCCTCGCGCTCTCGCCCCTGTGCCGTGAAGTAGTGATGGTAGCGCATGATGGTGTTCACCGGCACTCCCAGGGGGCACCGGGGCTCGCACAGGCCGCAGGCATGGCGGCAGTAGAACACGCCGCAGGCATCCTCGTAGGCCGCCAGGGTGGCCCTGTCACCCGCATCCAGCCGCGCACCCGAGAGGCCGACCATCTTCTCCAGGTCCTCGAAATTCTTCATCGAGCAGCACACGGTGTGGACGTTGGGGTTCTCCAGGCAGAACTTGATGGCTGCGGCTCGGGCCGCATCGGGATTCCCCAGTTTGAATTTCTTGACCGAGGGCCCGGCCTGCTCCAGCATCTGGGTGTAACGCTCCACCCCTTCCTGGTAGAGGGGAGGCACATCTTTGCCCTGCTTCTTTATCCGATCGGCACCCGCCTTTATCTTGTTGAAGGTCGTGATGGGAGAGGTCTTCATGAGGGCGGTCCCGATATTCTTCTGTTTGCACACCTCCAGCACCTTTGCCGACTGGTCGATCTGGAGGAAATTGTAGGTCATAAGGAAAACATCATAGCGCCCGTCCTCGGCCGCAGCCAGGAGTATCTCCCCCATGGATGTCTCCGGCCCCTGGAACCAGAACGAGCCGTGGTGGGAGGCGCCCACGTGCTTGATGCGGCCCTCAGTCTTGAGCTGCTGCATGGCCTCGTGCCAGGCCGGGGTCTTGAGCTGTTCGATTGAGGTTGGGAAGTGCATCATCATGCAGTCGAGATAGTCGGTCCCGATCTCCTCGAGGGCCTTGCGCGTACGTTTGAGGATGTCCTCCTTGGTGACCTTCCCTTCCAGCAGGATCTTGGAGGTAATAAAGAGCTTCTTCCGGTCGCGGCCCTTGATGGCGTTGCCCACGATCTTGTGGTGGCCGGGATACTGTTCGGCCGTATCGATATAGTTGAAGCCGGCATCCAGGGCGGCGGCCAGAAGCCCCTCATCCTGGATGGTGCCTGTCGCCAGGTCAGAAACCTTGAAGCCGGTCCGCCCCAGCACGCGGTACTCCTTGATCTTGCCCTGGGGATTCGGCTCCTCCTGCTCAGGCTTCGCCAGGCCGCCACGGGCAGCCATGCCGGCTCCGATCACTCCCAGGGTGGACGCCTTCAAGAATCGCCTGCGATCGATACTGCTGCTCTTCTTCATTATTCCTCCTGCGGATTTACTAAGATGCTATTGTACGGGAATCAAATAGGTTTGTCTTGGAAAAATCGGAGGACACGGATGCCGCGGCATTCCAGAGGTTGACTTTGACAGACATGGGTATTATTTTAGGACCACGCTCACACATAGGGACACGGCGATGAGATGCCCGCACTGCCACCAACATAATCCGGACGACACCTTTTTCTGCGGCAAATGCGGCGGCAAGCTCGCCCAACAGGAAGATGAGCATATTACCAAGACCGTGATTGAGGAGAGGTCCATTCCCCGGAGGATCATCGCGGGCAAATACAAACTCGTCCGCGAGCTGGGTCGAGGCGGCATGGGGGTCGTCTATGAAGCCGAGGACGTCAAACTCAAGCGCAGGGTGGCCCTCAAGTTCCTGCCTCAAGAGCTGACCCGCGACCGCGAGGCCAGGGAACGGTTCGTGCACGAGGCCCAGGCCGCGTCCCAGCTCGACCACACCAACATCTGCACGGTCCACGAGATCGGGGAAGACCTGGAGCGCATGTTCATCGCGATGGCCTGCTATCATGGAGAAAGCCTCAAGATCAAGATCCGCAACGGCCCGATCCCGCTCGACAAGGCGGTGGGATTCTTTCGCCAGGCATGCGAGGGCATGGCCAAGGCCCATGCCATGGGGGTCGTCCATCGCGACATCAAGCCAGCCAACATCCTGATCACGGAGGACGAGACGGTCAAGATCGTCGACTTCGGGCTGGCGAAACTGGGTGACCAGACGAAGATCACCCGGTCCGGCACCACCATGGGCACGGCGGCCTACATGTCGCCGGAGCAGGCTCGAGGCGACGAGGTCGACCAGAGGACCGACGTCTGGTCCCTGGGGGTGGTCCTGTACGAAATGCTGACCGGCGAGCTTCCCTTCCGAGGCGCAAAGGAAACGGCCGTCGTCTATTCGATCTTGAACGAAAAGCCGGTACCCTTGGACGCCGGCAGGACGAGGCTTCCATTCGAGCTCGAAGAAATCGTCAAGAAGACGCTGGAGAAGGACCCGGAAAGAAGGTACGCCTCAGCCGGCGAACTGGCAGAGGCTGTGGGGCGGGTGCAGCTCCAGTTAAGTTCCGGCATGCCGGTCGAAAGCATCCGCCAGAGGAAGCGCAGGACCGTCAAATACGTGCTGGCCGGAACGGCCGCCGGGATGGTGCTTTTTGCCCTGCTGCTGGTCCTCTGGGCGCTGACCCGCCCGGGCCTGGCATTCAATGAGCACGACAGGCTGCTGGTCGCCGATGTGGACAACCAGACCGGAGACGAGGTCTTCGACCTTGCTCTGAAGACCGCCATCGAGGCGGACCTGCAGCAGTCGCCCTATGCACGGGTCTTTGACAAAGGCCAGGTCGCGGAGACGCTACGCTTGATGAAGTTGAACCCCTCATCGCGCATCGACGAACAGCTCGGCTATGATATCTGCCGCTTCGCCGGCATCAGAGCGCTCATCCTCCCCCGGATCCTGGCGGCCGGTGAGGCCTACGAGCTGCATGCCATTATCATCGATCCCGCCAGGGAGCGGCATGTGGACCGCATACGCGTAAGAGCGCAGAGCCGCGAGGAGGTGCTGCTCAAAGCCATCGACAGCCTGTCGAGCCGGCTGCGGTCCCAACTGGGGGAGTCAATGGCGTCCATCCAGGAGGCGGATAAGACGATAGCACAGGTCACCACCTCATCCTGGGAAGCCCTCCAGTACCTCTCCCTGGGGCTGGAGAAATGGCATGAGGCGAAGTACAAGGATTCCGCGGTCTTTCTCGAGCTCGCCCTGGATAAGGATCCTCACTTTGCCTCGGCCAGGAGTACACTGGGTCTGCTCCTCATCCAGTGGCTGGATCAGAAGGAAAAAGGAAAGGAGATGCTCAACCAGGCCCTGGCGGACGCTGAGGACATTTCTCAAAAAGAGCTGCTTTTGATCAAGGCCGTGCACAGGGAGTTCGTCGAGGAGGACTTTGATGGGGCGCTGGCCGAGTACCGGTTAATCACGGAACTCTTCCCGGACACCATGCAGGCCTACAACAATTCTGGGATGATCCTGAGGTCACTCGGCCGAGTGGATGAAGCCGTGGTGATGTACGAGAAGGCCGCTGTGGTCGCTCCCCGAAACACCGTTCCCTTATCGAACCTCTACTGGACTCATCTGTTTTTCCGAAAAGACCCTCAGGCCGCAGAGGACGCCGCACGACGGGCTGTGAACCTGGGGCCTGAGACCGCACTCCTCCAGCACATGCTGGGCTATACCCTGGCCGCACAGGCACGGTTTGAAGAGGCGGCGGCGGCCTACAAGAAATGTTTGGAGATCGAGCCCCGGCATCCCTATGGCCTCCCCAACCTGGCCTATATCCTCCTGGCTATGGGGAGGGCCGGTGAGGCCATCCCTCTTTACGAAGACATACACGAACTCATTCGAGAGGGCCGGCTGCGGGGTTATCTCCCCCTAG
>SDBS01006388.1_pt1 | contig 11475 bp, 9 predicted proteins | sample 2277091 | NCBI WGS metagenome assembly SDBS01 (sample SAMN10404972, study PRJNA504765) | marine sediment metagenome | isolation source: marine sediment core GS10_PC15, 163 cmbsf | place: Arctic Ocean: Southern Knipovich Ridge | collected 2010 | reverse complement strand
AAATATTTCTAACCGCTGTCCTCATCTTTATAACATCTAACATAACGGCAGCTAATTCTTTCTTTGATTTTTTCAATCCAACTTTAAGTTTTCTTTCTTTTATTCTCTGGCCATAATTATCTACCACAGATTGGACCACATTTTCAATGCTTGAAAGGGTCATTTTGGAAAGATATTTTCCCTCCTCAATTTGGGCCACATCTAAAAGGTCATTAACTAACTTAATTGCCCTGTCATTGGTTACGTAAGCTTCTTTAACCATTTCTTTTTGTTTCTTATTTAACTCCCCTAAATCGCCTTCTAATAACGTTCGAAGGGCCCACTTTACTGCCGATGTTGGAGTACGTAGTTGATGGGCAGCTAAAGTAACAAATTCACTCTTCATCTTATCCACTAATTTTTCCCTGGTAATATCATGTAGAATAACCAATGTGCCCTTTTTTACTTCTTTAATTTTTAATGGAACAGTTGTTACCTCTAAAATAAAGTTTTCTCTAACTTTCAGCTCTTTCTTGGAGACCTTTCTTATCTCGCCCCCTAAAAAAGAAACCAAGGGCCTAAAACCTAAAAAACGGCTTAATTCTAAAATTGATTTCCCTAAAATTTTTTCTTTTTTAACTTCAAAAAACTCTTTGGCGTAAGAATTGATTAAAAGAAGCTTGCCCCTTTCATCAAAAACCAAAAGTCCGTCAGTAAGATAATTAATAATTGCCGCATCCTCCATGGGAAACCCTTTATAGAATTTTTCTTCGTCTTTATTTTCTTTTTTCCAGAACATACTTTAATTTTACCACAAACTCAAATTATTTTTACCCCGTACCACTTTTTGTTTAGCTTGCTTGTCCAAATTATTTTCTTGAAAAGTAGTACTGGGTTTGATTGGATCATCTTTATCTTTTTTCTCTTTCTCGGGCCCACCTAAGTTTTGCTTTGCAAAATTTGGGCGGGCGGGCAGACGGCTAATTAAGGTCTGAAATTCATATTTTTTAAAAATCTGAATTATTTTTTCTTTATCATATTCCCCCCAACTGCATTTCTTCAAATCAAACTCAATTGGCACGTCTTCTTTTATCTCAGCTAACATTTGTGAAACATAGGCCTGTTCCTTGCAATCTAAAAGTTTCTTCCTCAAAGATTGTTTCATTTCCCTGGCTTTTTCGATATTATCTTTTAATTCCTGGTAAAGATTTTCCAGAGAGCCAAATTTTTTAATTAAGTCAATCGCTGTTTTTTCCCCAACCCCTAAAACTCCGGGAATGTTATCCGAAGGATCTCCTCTCAATGCCTTAAAATCAATCAGCTGCTCAGGGATTAGACCTTGATATTTTTCTTTAACCTTTTCTTCGTCATACAAAATAGTGTCTTTAACGCCTTTTCTTAGAATATAAACTTTGGTGTTTTTATCAACTAATTGCAAAGCGTCTAAATCCCCTGTTATGATAATCGTTTCAAGTTCGGGAAAAATCTGTTTTTTGGGAGCTGATTTAGAAATAGTTCCAATAAGATCATCTGCTTCATACTTTTCCTTCTCAAAAACTTGAACATCAAAACTCTTTAAGATTTCTTTTACTTTAGGAATTTGCTGATAAAGTTCTTCCGGCGCTTTTTCCCTGGTGGCCTTATAAAGTTTGTATTTTTGATGGCGAAAAGTAGGGGCAGGGAAGTCAAAAGTGGCTGCAATAAAGTCGGGTTTAAACTCTTTAATAGCTTTCAAAAAAACCAGCAAAAAACCGTAAATAGCATTTATCAGCTCTCCTTTTTTGGTTGTCAAGGGAGGCAAAGCATGATAAGCCCGATGGATTACAGCATTACTATCAATGATGATTAAACACTTTTTATCCTCGGTCATTTTTTAATATTAACATAAAATTAAAATTTCTTGAAAAAAATAATTTTTCTCGTTTTCTCATCTATAAAATCAAACTTAATCCAAACGCTATCCTCGGGCATTATCTTTTTTATCCGGTCTGCCCATTCAATAACAACAATATTTTCAGGATTAGAGATAATTTCTTTAAATCCCAAATCTAACAACTCTTTCGCTTTTGAAACCCTGTAGCAGTCAAAATGATAAAATTCCCCCTTAGATGCCTTAAACTTTTTCATTATGACAAAAGTTGGGCTTAAGATTTTTTCTTTTATCCCCAGTCCTTTAGCAAAGCCCTGCAAAAAAGTTGTTTTTCCCCCTCCAAGTTCCCCCCTCAAGCCAATTACAAAAGCTGTTTTCTTTAATCTCTTTTTTAGAATCTCCTCGGCTAATTTTTCGCCCAATTTTTTTGTTTGAGCAGGACTTGTAGTTAAATATTTTTTTTCCATTTGACTAAATAAAAGATATGAGATAAATTAAATTAATCAGTCCATCTTTTATCTTATTATATTATTAAATTTCATGCCAGAGACAAAAATAACCGGAGAGGTTAAAATCTCCCAGAGCATAATTGGAGAAATTCAGAAAAAGGTTAAAAACATTTCTGATTTTAAAGAAAAAATTAAGTCGTCTTTGGAAAAAAACGTAACAGAGCTCTTAGAAATTATTTTAGCCGGAGCAATAATACTTGACTCTTCAGATATTCATATTGAACCTGAAGAAAACCAGGCAAAATTCAGAGTTAGAGTTGATGGAATTTTACAGGATGTCATATTCATTGACTCAAAAATATACCAAAATCTTCTTTCTCGCATAAAGCTTCTGTCTAAACTCAAAATAAATGTGAGCGATCGGCCCCAAGACGGCCGTTTTTCTATTTTAATGGGAGAAACTTCAATTGAAATCAGAGCTTCATCTCTTCCTGCTGAATATGGAGAAACGATTGTTCTAAGAGTTTTGAATCCTAAAAGTTTAATCAGCATAGAAGCCCTGGGCTTAAGGGAAGATTTGTTTGGAATTTTTAATAAAGAAATTAAAAAACCAAATGGAATGATTCTTGTTACCGGACCCACCGGCTCTGGAAAAACAACAACTCTTTATGCTTTTTTAAAAAAAATTAGCAAGCCGGAAATTAAAATTATTACCATTGAAGACCCTATTGAATATCATTTAAAAGGAATTTCCCAAACTCAAGTTAACCCGAAAAAAGGTTATGATTTTGCCAACGGCTTAAGGTCAATAATGAGACAAGACCCTGATGTGGTTTTAGTCGGGGAAATTAGAGATCTAAAGACCGCTAATATTGCTCTTCAATCTGCCCTAACCGGACACTTGGTTTTGACTACTCTGCATACTAATGATGCTGCTGGCACTATAGCCCGACTCCAGGCTTTAGGAGAAAAACCAAATAATATTGCTCCGGCAATAAATATGGCAGTTGCCCAAAGATTGGTAAGAAAAATTTGCAAGAAATGCGTAAAGCTTGAAAAGATCTCAGCTGAAAATTTAACAAAAATAAAAAAAGCCCTAAGGGGACTTCCAAAAGGAGTTAAAATTCCGAAGCTTGCATCAGAAATAAGAATTCCCCAAGCAAAAGGGTGTAAGTTCTGTAATTCTACCGGGTATCGGGGAAGAATTGCTATTTTTGAAGCTTTTTTAATTGATGACGAAATTGAAAAATTTATATTAACTTCTCCTTCTATCGGCGCCCTGAAAAAATTAGCAATAAAAAAAGGAATGGTTCCAATGCGCCAAGATGGATTTATGAAAGTGCTTCAAGGAGTTACTACGATTGATGAAGTAGAAAGAGTAACTGCTGAATAAAAAACTAGACCCGGGGCTGAGGACAACTAAAGTCTTAGGAACAAAAGTTTAGAATTTTTCCGAGGCATGGCTTCGCTCTCGCCAAGCCACCCATCTGCAAAAAACTCCCAGCCCCCAGCCCTAGATCTAGTTTTTAAGTATTTCAATCTTTACAACTTTCAACTCTTTATTCTAATACTTTATGGAGAATTTGTCAATACCCCCTTCTCAAATTGGAGAAACCCAGCTTACTTCGCCAAAACTAACCAAAGAAGACAAAACTCTTGATTTTACCCTGAGACCGAAGAGCTGGCAAGATTATATCGGCCAGGAGAAGGTAAAAAAGAATATCCAGATAATTATTGAAGCGGCTAAAAAAAGAGGTGAACCAATAGAACACCTGCTTTTTTATGGAGGAAGCGGACTCGGCAAAACCACAATCTCTTATATCATTGCCAAAGAGCTTGGAACAAACATCCGGGTAATTGCAGGTCCCGCCATTGAAAAAGTTGGGGACTTGGCTGCAATCCTAACCAATCTTGAAGAGGGCGATGTTCTTTTCATTGACGAATTTCATCGTCTCAATAAACTTGTAGAAGAATTTATTTATCCAGCAATGGAAGAATTCAAACTAAATCTTATTTTAGGCAGAGGACCAATGGCCAGAACCATGGAATTAAAACTTCCTAGGTTTACTTTAATCGGAGCCACTACCCGCTTAGCTATGTTGTCTTCTCCTTTAAGAAATCGCTTTGGGGCAACTTTCCAGCTTAATTTTTACAAAAATGAAGACATTGAAAAAATTATTCAGAGATCAGGCAAGCTTTTAAAAATAGAAGTTGAGCCAAAAGCCATTAAGCCCCTGGCCCAATGTTCTCGTTTTACTCCCAGGGTGGCTAATCGCCTCCTCAAACGAACAAGAGATTTTGCCCAGGTTGAAGGAAAAGGAATAATTACAGAAAAAATTGCTAAAAAAACTTTAGAGTTTTTAGAAATTGATGAGCTTGGGCTTGAATCAGGAGATAGAAAAATCTTGGAAGCCATTATTAAGAGGTTTGAAGGCGGACCAGTCGGCCTTCAGGCATTGGCTGCAGCCACTTCAGAAGAAGCAGACACTATTTTAGATGTTTATGAGCCGTATTTAATGCAGCTTGGTTTTATCGAAAGAACCCCTCGGGGAAGAGTTGCCACTAAAAGCGCCTATAAACATCTGGGAATAAAATACAAAAATTCTCAAAAATCTTTGATTTAACAACAAACCACAAAAGACGATGCGAATTGGATTTTTTACAGATACATATTTACCGGCAGTTAACGGCGTAGAGGTTTCCATAGAAACCTCTAGAAGGACCTTGGAAACAATGGGGCATCAGGTTTTTATCTATGCCCCTGAAAGTCCGGACTACAAAGATAAGAATGCTAATGTTTTCCGATTCAAATCAGTGCGAGTTATTAAAAAACCAGAGATGCATTATGCTTTTAATTTTTTACCGGTTGGGCACAATTTTAGAGAAATCAGCCGTTTCAAATTAGATGTTGTTCATGCTCATACTCCTTTTGGCTTAGGACTTTTAGCAAAATACATTTCTGAACGCCAGCTTATCCCATTGATTTATACCCACCATACTCATTACCCGGAATATGCTAAGTTTTATTTAAAAGAGGAGGTTTTGTTGCCCTATTTAGCTAAAGTTTACAGCACCTGGTTCTCTAATTTTTCCGATGCTGTCATTGCTCCTTCTTTAAAAACAAAGAAACTCCTTTTAAGCTATGGAGTTAAAAAGAAAACTCCAATCCATGTTTTGCCAACCGGCATTGATTTAAAAATCTTTAAGAAATCTCTTGAAAGCGGTGAAGCGCTAAGAAAAAAACTTAAAATCCCTCCTGAAGCAAAAGTTTTAATTTCCGTCGGCAGAATAGGCAAAGAGAAAAACGTGGAATTTTTGATAAAGGGGTTTGCCGAGGTCTTAAAGAAAAGAAAAGATATTTTATTATTAATGGTAGGAGATGGACCATTTTTGAAAGAATTAAAGAAAATAGCTCAAAATTTGAAGATTGCTCAATCAATAATATTTACAGGTAAAGTGCCTCGCCAAAAAATCCCCGCTTTCTATCAGTCAGCTGATATTTTTCTCTTTGCTTCTTTGACCGACACTCAAGGAATTGTTATTTTAGAAGCCCTATCTTGCGGCTTGCCGGTGATAGCCCTAAAAGATGATGCTTTTGTCAACATAATTATAAATAATAAAAATGGTTTTTTAATAAAACAGCATTCTTCAAAATTATTTGCCCAAAAAATTATTACCCTTTTAAATGATTCTTCTCTCTATAAAAAATTCTCTATCGAGGCAGTAAAAACAGCCAAGGACTTTTCAGAAAAGAACATGGCAAAAGAATTAATTGAGATTTATAGGACCAGGGTAGAAAAACGTTATCAGATGAAAAAATAGGCCCAACGCCATTTTCATCTAACCCGAGGTATGTTCTCTCGGGTTTTTTATTGACAAAGTTATATAATTATGATACTTTTTTTATATCGTAATATATAAATTAAATAGTTCTTTTAAAAAGAAAGGAGGCATGAAAGAGTCGATTAGTAAGGTTTGGTGTATTTTTTTTGTGAAGTTTAATGATTTATTAGGTTTAAAGCAGAAAGGAAAGTTGAAGATGAAGAATCAGATGTTTTTAACAATACTGGCAATGGTTTTGGCCATGGTGCTTGGGACAACCCGGGCAAGCGGTTATGATGTGAATGAATTCGAAATCGTTGGCACTGATGACGTTGAGGGCTGGAATGACGTTGCCGGGAATTTTGCCGTGTGGATAGTCAAAGAAAACGGAATAACTTGGAATGTCCACGGAAAATATCTCCCGGACGGCGATATCATTGATATCAGGACGTTGGCAGGCGTGAATTCCTTATACCCTTCTACTGATGGTCGCACGGTAGTATGGCATGAAACTGATCCTAATGGACCTAATGTTTGGGGATATGACATTGGAACAGGAGTCACATTCCTAATAGACGGCAGCAATGGGGAACAGTTTTTTGCCGATGTTTATGGGAATAAATGCGTCTATACCGATGATATTGGCGAAGGTCGGAATATCTACTGTACTGATTTTACGGACCCGAATAATCCTGTAAAATTTCCAGTCTGCACATCAAATGGAACCCAATACGGACCCAAGATCTGGAAAGATAAGGTGATCTGGGAAGATCACCGAAACGAAGTAGAAAGAGATGTTTACGGTGCCGATATCTCAGACCCCTGCAATATAGTAGAATTTGAAGTAATCGCTAATGACGGATACGACCAATACTTCTACTCCGGTGATTTTTCTAACAATATGGCGGTTTTTCATGAAGATCCGGTTCTCGCCTCAATTCCCCACGACGTTACTGATCTTGATGTATATGCAATTGATCTTTCAGACCCAAACACCAAGATTGAGATATGCAAACGCGATGGCTTTCAGGCGGATCCTGATATCAGCGGCGACCTGGTGACATGGACAGACGACTATTACGGAAATCTTGATATCTACTGCTGCGATTTGTTCACAGGAGAAATCTTTCCAGTTTGTACTGCTACTGGTGAACAATACAGACCTACCATAGGTGGCAATGCTATAATCTGGATGGATAAGAGAAACGGGAACGAGGACGTCTATGGGGCCTACATTACTCCTGATAGTGATTTTAATAGTGACTACAGGGTGGACTTTAAGGATTACGCAATATTTGCCTTGCAGTGGGATGCAAACGACTGCAGTGACCCCAACTGGTGCGGCGGCGTCAACCTGGACCAAGATGGTAATGTTGATTTCAATGACTTGAGGATTTTCGTCCATTATTGGCTCTGGCCGAATTCAGAAGACCAAGGCGGCGAAATGATGGGAATGGGCGGTTCAAGTTCACAACAAATGAGACAACCATTAGATATGCAACCAGTCCAACAAGTTCAGCCGGTAGAAGTTCAGCCGGTAAAGGAGATTGACATCGATGAAATGGTAAGACTTCTATCAGAGATATGGCTTCAAGACGATGGCATAAGAGAGGTGATCAGCGAAGATAGATGGAATGAATTCATCGATAAAGTTAAAAACCCATAGCTTGTGCAGCAAGAATAACACAAAATCAAAAAGATTAAGTTTTAATCACCGAAGCCGAGATAAAATATCTCGGCTTTTTTATTGATATTTTTTCTCACTTTAATATTTGCTATAATTTAACGAGAACGATTCCGAATGGATTGTCCCCACAAACGAACATTTTCTGTGTTCGTAAGCACTCAATTGCTTCCTAAAAATGAGGCAAGGAAAAGAGATTTAGTAAGAACCTGACTTCGGGGTTTTGTTGGGGCTTGTCCTCACACCATCCCGTTTGACGGGACTGGTAGTGAGGGTAGAATAGAAGAAGATTATTAACTAACCCAAAATACTATGTTTAAATCTTTAAATAGAGGCATTTCTGCCCCAATAGCAATTATCATTATCGTTGTTTGCGCTCTTTTGGTCGGAGGGATTGTGGTTTGGCAATATTATGGAATACCAAAGGAGGAAGAGAAAACACCAGAAGAACTTCCCACAAACGAAACCCCTGATTGGGAAACTTATAGGAATGAGGAGTATGGGTTTGAGATTGATTATCCAGCTGACGGCTGGGAATTTGAAGAATATTATAGGGGAGCTCCTACGATATTTGGTTTATGTAAAGAACAAGTCGAAAATGAAAAAGAAGAAATTTGTATCTTCGCTACAATTAAAATAATTTATTATAAATGTCATGATCTAAGTTTGACAGAAATTATAGAAAATTCTGAATGTTTTATGCAATATGCTTGGCTTATGCATTTTGAAGAAGAAGTTATAACAGATTCAGGAGTGAAGGGTGTTAGAGCAGAAGGATTAGATGGAGCTGAGGAGGCAGTAGGTGTATTTTTTTTAATTCCTGGAAAGGTGTTTGATGATCAAACTTATCCAGTTTTATTTTTTGAATACTTTTTAGGCCCTTGGGGTCATCCTGAGATTAGATATCCATTTGCTTCAGAAAAAAAAGCAATCCTTAATCAAATGATTTCTACTTTTAGGTTTATAGAGCCTACCGAGGAGGAAATAAATTACAAAAATATATTAGAAAAAATGTTTCCCGAAGGAGAATTTATCAAAAGTGAAAAAAATCAATGTTTTAAAGACGAAGTAAAATATCCTAATTTCTGGGAATACTTCGGGTACCGTATTTATTGTCTAGAGGAAATCTTTGAGGGCTCGTTCATTAAAACGGGTGAGGAAAACTTACTTTTTGTTTTCGATTATAATGTCTCTACTGGATGGCCTCATGCAGCTGGTCTTGACCATAAGTATTTAACCATTTTTGACATTAAAGGTGAAAAACTTTTAGTAGAACCTTCTGAGTTTATCAATGATAAAATAGATTTCGCATTTTATAGCTGTAAAGGGATTACATATATCCTCTCTACTTCAAAGCGAGGAACTACAGGTGGGCTATCTGGAAATGTTGAGTTAATTCAAGTAAAAGATAGAGAATTTAAGACGATATGGAATAAATTTGAACTTGCTAAAGAATGGAATTTTGATCCTTATCATGATGCAATAATCGCAGAAGCAAAGGAAGATGGTCTTATTATTTATAAAAAAGAAAAAATTGAACCCGATTTCGTATGCCCTACAGAGTGTATTGAAGTCTCGAGCAATGAGACATTTATCTATTGGGGCGAGCTGTATTGGGATAAAGATGCATGTAAATTTAAAACAGGTGAAATCACTCATTGAAAGAATTATAAGGATAAAAATTTAGGGGCGGCTTTAAATATCTACACAAGTCCAGATTTTGTAATTTACTTCAGAATCATTTATCCGGGACCTGACTTCGAGGTTTTGTTGTGGCTTGCCCTCACACCATCCCGTTTGACGGGACTGGCAGTGGGAGTAGAATGGAAGAAAATGAATAATTAATATAAAAAGTCGAAAAGTAAACTGACTTAAACAATATGAAAAAAGCAAATTGGATATTTTTAATTACTTTTTTGATTTTAGAACTCGCCGCATTTATAGGAGGTTGGCTGTTTAGTATAACGGTGCGTCTACCTCGTTGTGACACTACTTCCTCTTCTGTTTGTGTTTCTGGAAAGGAACCTTTGTTTTTCGCCCTTTATGCAACTATCCCTGCCTTGATAATTTCTTATGTAATTTGGCGGATATTTAATAGAAGACAACCTACCTAAACCAAACAGGTTTTAACATCGTCCTGCCAACGAAGCTACAGCCCGAGAGTTTCTCTCGGGTTTTTAGTTACAATTCAACAAGAACGACTCCGAATGGATTATAACCATAAAACATTCAGTGTTTTTGTAACTACTCAGCTTGTTCCTAAAAATAAAACAAGGAAGTTATTATCAATTAAGTAGTCTAAATAAAAAACCTTATGAATAATGATAAAACTTATTGGAAAATTTTGCATTAAGTTGACAAGAATCCAATTATAAGATAAAGTAACATTATTCAAGATTAATTATTAATTAAAAAATCAAAGGAATGAAAAAACCACTTTTATTTGGAATATCATTAGCAGTGATGTTGTCAGTTGCGGTTAGCGCAACAGGGATAACAAAACTTTTAACAAACGGCGATTTTTCTGATGGCTTGAAAAATTGGAGGGCTTGGTATTATTGTGGAGGAGGAATACCAGGCTATACAGGAGGCGATTTTTCAACTAATGTCGTGTATGATAGTGAGTTAGATTCGAATGTTTTAGAATACAAAAGAGAAAATAGCCAAGGATTTGGTGGAGATGTAGTTGTATCCCAATGGTTAAGACAGTTAAACGTTAATCTGGATGAGTGTCCGGAACTATACGTAGAAGCAGATGTAAAGGTAATTTCGGAAAGCATGTTTGGAGATGGAGGGATTATCAGAACGTTTTTCCCTGCTTATATTCAAGTATACTATCATGATGCAAGAGGACATGTCTGGCGTTGGAAGCATGGTTTTTCGCTTTCTGGAAACCAGGATAAAGATTATGATGTTGTAACAATAAATGAATGGTATCATTATGTGTCTCCGAATATCCTACTAGACATAGACCCCATTCTTCCACGCCCCTTGAAACTTTCATCTTTCCAATTAGGAGGTGCCGGTGCGGATTTTCAGGGAAGATTTGACAACGTAAAGCTCTATTGCGGTCCCAAAATTCCACCTATATCGGCTTGCATAGACATTGACCCAGACACCCTGCGTACAAAGAGCAATAGTAAATGGATAACTGCCCATATAGAATTACCTGAAGGCTATGAGGCAAAAGACATTAACATAGACACAGTTTTGCTCAATATCAATGGAAGAACCGTTCCAGCAGTAACTGATGAGAAATATGGCTTTGTTAAGTCAGAGGAATCTTATTTAACAGACCAAGCGTGCGAAGAAGGAGTTTTAGAAAGAATGGTTAGGTTTGAGGCATCTAAAGTGAAGAAACTATTAAGTATGTATATTGGAGTATACAATATAGAGATAACAATAACGGGAGAATTATTTGATGGAACGTTTTTTGAGGGCAGCGATATAATAAGAGCAATAAAACAGGGGATAAAGATAAAGATTTAATCCGTTTCGATGATAATTTTCGGTGATAATCTGGTAATAACCAAAAAAAACAGCCCAGCAATGGGCTTTTTTGTTTGGCTTTGTATCAGCTAATTTGGTAAAATTTAATATATGACAAAGAAAGTTTTAAAAACAATCATTGTACTTTTATTCCTTTTATCGCCCTTTTATTTAGTCAGAGC